>ERZ1740067.194-NODE-194-length-50526-cov-7.140358_pt1 | contig 50526 bp, 48 predicted proteins | sample MGYA00581736_ERZ1740067 | MGnify/ENA primary metagenome ERZ1740067 (study PRJEB43018, sample SAMN04849236) | marine metagenome | isolation source: floating plastic debris | place: Pacific Ocean | collected 2008-08-27 | study: EMG produced TPA metagenomics assembly... | reverse complement strand
TGATCCGGTTGGTCATCCTGTCGGTCACCCTTGCAATGGGGGCGTTGCTCATCTCGGAATGGCTGGCGCGACGAGTCGGGATCAAGGCGCGGTCGGCATGAGCCTGTCGGTCCGCCTCTCCCACGCGTTCAACAGCTTCACGCTGAACGCCGATTTCGACGCCCCTGCTGGCGTCACAGCGCTTTTTGGCAAGTCCGGATCAGGCAAGACCACCATCGTCAACGCCGTCGCGGGCCTGTTGAAGCCCGATCAAGGCACAGTCACAGTCAAATCGCGCACATTGCTTGATACGCGCCAAGGCGTGAACGTTCCAACGCGCAAACGCCGGGTCGGATATGTTTTTCAAGACGCCCGCCTTTTTCCGCATATGAGCGTTGCGCAGAATCTAAGCTACGGGCGGTTCTGGGGCGGCAAGGCCCGCGAAGATGAGCGCACCCGCATCACCGATCTACTTGGCATCGGCCACCTGATGACGCGCAACCCCAACGCGCTCTCCGGCGGCGAGACCCAGCGCGTCGCCATCGGTCGCGCATTGCTCGCACGTCCCGATCTGTTGCTGATGGATGAACCCCTCGCCTCGCTCGACGCGCCCCGCAAGGACGAGATTTTACCCTATCTGGAACGTCTACGTAACGACGCCGATATCCCTATCCTTTATGTCAGCCATTCGGTCGCCGAGGTTGCGCGTCTGGCCACAACTGTCATCGTTCTGGAAGACGGCCATGTGGTCCGCGCAGGCCCCGCGGCTGAGGTGTTATCCGATCCTGCGTCCGTCTCGAAACTTGGTGTGCGGGATGCCGGTGCTGTCTTGCAGGCACGCGTGATCGCGCATCACGACGACGGGCTCAGCAGCTTGGAAACCTCGGCCTCCACCCTCTTTCTACCACGTGTTGAGGCGGCGTTGGGCACGACGCTGCGGGTTCGTATTCAGGCACAGGATGTGATCTTGTCGCGGGAACATCCCAAAGGGCTATCCGCGCTCAACATCCTGCCCGGAACCGTTACATCCCTGCGTCAGGGGGACGGCCCCGGCGTGTTGGTTCAAATCGCGTCGGGTGACGATCAGGTGCTTGCACGGATCACCCGCCGTTCTGCCGAAGCATTGCAGCTGAGTGAGGGCGCGCAGTGTTATGCCATCGTCAAAACCGTCTCAGTCGCGCGGGCCGATATCGGGTCAGGCAATGCGGCGGACTAAGGCTATCGCGTTCGAGCTGGCAAATAGAACGGCCGCGATACAGACAATCGTCGGTCCCGTCGGCGTATCGAATTGAAACGCGGCCCACAATCCCAGCAAAGCCGACGCCGACCCCAGAACCGCGGCCATGACGGCCATCGCTTCGGGCGTGCGCGCAAAAGGGCGTGCGGTCGCGGCGGGAATAATCAAAAGCGCGCCGATCAAAAGCGCGCCCACAACCTTGATGGCAACAGCCACCACAAGTGCAAGCGCAATCGTCAGGATCAACTGTTCCCGCTTGGGGTCGATACTGCTGGCATACGCCAGATCCGGGTTCAGCGTGGAGGTCAACAAAGCCGACCAGCGCCACAATGTGAGCGCCAGAACCGACGCCGGCCCACCCCAAATCACAAGCAAATCCGCACGCGTGACGGCCAATACGTCACCGAAGAGATAAGCCATCAGATCAATGCGGATTCCTTGCAAGAACGACACTGCGACAAGACCGAAAGCCAGCGCGGAATGTGCCAGGACACCCAACAACGTGTCCACGGCGTAACCCTTGCCGGACAGGCTTGAGACGGCCAGCGCCATCAGCAACGCAACGACCAGAACGCCCGCGAAGATTGAGGTGGAGAGCGTCAAGGACAGCGCCACCCCAAGGATCGCCGCGTGGGCCGTGGCATCGCCGAAATAGGCCATGCGGCGCCACACGACAAAGCATCCCAAAGGCGCTGTCGCGATGGCGACCCCCACCCCCGCAAGAGCAGCCCGGATCATAAAATCATCCAGCATCAGTGCGCGTGATCATGGTCGTGATCGTGATCGTGGGAATGTGTGTGTTCATGCCGGTACAGCGCCAAAGCGCCTTGCGTTCCCGTACCGAACAGCGCGCGATAGGCGGGCGCTTCGGCCACGATTTCGGGCCGCCCTTCGCAACAGACATGCCCGTTCAGGCAAATCACACGGTCCGACGCGCTCATCACGACATGCAACTCGTGGCTGACCATCAGCACACCACATCCCAATCGTTCGCGGACCTCTTCGATCTGGCGATAGAACGCGGCCGATCCGGGCTGATCGAGCCCTTGGGTCGCCTCGTCTAAAATCAGCAAATGTGGCTCTCCCAGCAATGCGCGGGCCAGAAGGACGCGCTGAAACTGGCCGCCCGACAGATCTGTCATCGCGCGGTCCGCCAGTCCGGCAACGCCCGCACTTTCCAGCGCCGCCGCAATTTTTGCGCGCGACACACGGGTCGGCAGCGCCATAAACCGACGCACCGGCATTGGCAGCGTGGAATCAATCGCAAGGCTTTGCGGCACATAGCCGATCCGCAAACCGTCCTTTTGTTTGACGGTCCCATAATCGGGCGTCACCGCACCGATGATGCTACGCAACATCGTCGATTTGCCCGACCCGTTCGGACCGACAATCGTGACGATCTCAGCTGGTTCCATTGCAAAATTCACATCCTGCAAAACCGTGTTGCCGCCCAAACGGACGGTCATATGCTCCATCGAAATCAGGCTCATACTACAGATTTCTCACGACAGCTCTGGCATAAACCCTCAGCTTCCAAAGCAACGCGCTCAATAGCAAAACCGACCGCAGCCGCCGCCTTGGACAATCGCCCGGTTGAGGTCTCCAGATGCGCCTCGGCCACCAGATCACAGCCGGTGCAAATCAGAAAAGCCGGCGTGTGATCGCCCCCGATATCCGAGCAGGCAATAAACTTGTTGAGCCGCTGGATCTTGTGGGCAAACCCGTGTTTCGTCAGAAAATCGAGCGCACGATAGGCTACGGGCGGTTGCGAGCCCAGCCCCTCGGCACGCAGCGTCTCGAGGATATCGTAGGCGCCAAGCGCGCGATGCTGCTCAAGCAAGATCTCCAGCACCCGGCGTCGCACATCGGTCAACTGCAAGCCTTGAGCCGCACAGCTCTTTGCCGCCGCAGTGACACCGCTGTCGATGCAATGAGCATGGTTGTGGGGGTGAAAACCAATGGTGGTCATGGTGTGCTCCTGAGTGCAGGAACTTGTTATACTATAACATATTTGGGAAAGAAAGAGACCGCCGACAGCCATTATTTCCGCTTGCAATATGTCACCGGCCCTGTCGCAATCACCGCATTGCAAAAGGACCGCGCAAGCGCACATGTTCGAGTTTATTTCACATCTGTTTCGACAAAACGCACCCGCCCCATCTTTCGGAGAGGTTCCCCGTCCCGATGCGCCTTTCACGGCGATCGGTGATATCCACGGGCGCGCCGACCTGCTTGAGCAGTTAATCCCGAAACTGCCAGCCGATCACCGTCTGGTTTTCGTCGGTGACTACATCGACCGCGGTCCTGACAGCGCAGAGGTCCTGACGCTGATCGAAGAACTGGCTGCAACCCGCAATGTGACTTGCCTGCGCGGGAACCACGAACAGATGTGTCTCGATTTTCTGGAGAGCCCGAACAACCGCACCAAGCTGTGGTTAAAGCATGGCGGGCTGCAAACGCTCTCAAGCTACGGGATCAATGTTGATCTTGAGGCAGAGCCAGATCTTGAGGCGCTTGCCGCCGCACTTTCCGAAGCCCTCGGCACCACCCGCATCGACTGGCTTAAAAGCCTCAGGCCCATTTGGCACAGTGGTGACGTGGCTGTCGTTCACGCCGCAGCGGACCCCGCGCTGCCCATGGCTGAGCAATCCGATAAAAGCCTTCTTTGGGGGCATCCTGCCTTCCGTAGCGAACCCCGCACAGACGGAATCTGGGTGGTTTACGGCCACACGATCGTACCCGAAGCCTATGTTGAGGATGGCCGTATCGCGATTGATACCAGCGCTTATTTGAGCGGAAAGCTAAGCGCGGTGACCCTTGATGGCGCTCGCTTATTTTTCACGCATACTTGATGCTATTTATTTTGGAAACGTATTGTTTACGATTTGAGAACAAAATCATTAAGTATCTGATTTAGAGTTAAAATTCATCGGCACATTCAAGCTGTAGTCTAATACAACTAGTGCAGTTTAGCGAAAATGAACCGCTGCGTAGTGCGTTTGGCTGATTTCGCGACTCCCCTCGATACCGCACCTTTAGCGCATGTCCTTGGCATAGTGATTTGAAGGGGAACGGGGTCGATTACAGTCGCGACGAAGCGCAGTTGTCCAATTTTTCCGGATACAGCGTGATCGATAGTGGTGGCGGGCAATATTTCGCCCGTCCCTCCCGTGTTCCCGTTCCTGCCAGCCACTAAGGACACCCGCTTTTTTTGAGGTCTTTTTCCGATGGTGGATACGAATTTGAAAACCGAACTCCAGTCGAGGATGGCCATTTGGGGCGATATCCTTGACGACGCACCTGGGCGCTTGAGCAAGATCGCACAGCGCAGATTGCGCGCTGTATGGGTCAACCGCCGCGTCTTCGCGCTTGATCTTGGTGTTTGCGCGCTCGCGGTCTGCCTGGCGTTTGTGCTGCGGCTGGGAATTTACAACGATGCCGCACGGTTTGAGCCGCTGCTTCTGCTTGCACCGATTTCGATGCTTGCAGGTGCGTTGGTTTACCCGACACTCGGCCTTTACCGGCAACACGTAATGTCGACATCGCTGCGCGATGCGATCCAGATCACTTGGGCTGCTGCGATCATGGTATCCCTCGTTGTCGTCGTATGGACACTTTTCCGGTCGCTGTCAGAGGTGCCCCGGACGGCCTTCATCATCCAGTTCCTGCTGGCTGTTCCGATGCACGGTGCCGTGCGCATCTATGCCCGTCGCGCCGATCTGATCGTTTTCAACAAGGCATCCGCAAAACCCGAAGCGCTTGACGTGCTGATGGTCGGCACAGGCACATCCTGTGATCTGTTCCTGCGTGCCAGCCAGCGTGATCCGGATGCGATCTATCGCCCGATTGGGATCATTGACGATGCCAGCGAAACGCGCGGTCTGTTCTTTCACAATGTCCCGATCCTCGGCTCGATCCGCGATATCGAGGATGTTCTGACCCGTTTGGTTGAAGAAGGCCCCCTGCCCCGTCAGATCATCCTGACCGAACCGACAACGCATTTCGACATCAACGCTGTGACCACGCTTCATCACTGGGCCGAAACGCGCGGTATCGGCGTCTCGAAACTGCCCGGACTGTGCGAGCTCAAGGGCTTGTCCAATGACGGTCTGGGCGATGCAAACGCGGATTTCAATCTGACCAACCTGCTGGATCGTCCACAAAAGGTCATCGACGAATCTCGCCTGCGCCGGATGGCGACGGGGCGGCGGGTTCTGGTCACCGGCGCCGGTGGTTCTATCGGAAGCGAACTGGTGCGCCAGATCGCGTCCCTTGAGCCGTCCGAGCTGATCCTGATCGAGAACAGCGAATACAATCTCTATGCCATCGACATGGATTTGCAGCAGTACTTCCCAGATGTGCCGCGCACCGCTTACATGAGCAATATCCGTGACCGGACCCGCATCCGTTCGATCTTTGAGGAACACCGCCCCGAATTGGTGTTCCACGCGGCCGCGCTCAAGCATGTGCCCATGGTTGAACTGAACCCCTGCGAGGGTGCGCTGACCAACGTGATCGGCAGCCGAAACATCGCTGATGCCGCCTATGACTATGGCGCGCTGGCGTTTGTTCAGGTCTCAACGGACAAGGCGGTTAACACGACCAACGTCATGGGCGCGACCAAGCGCGTGGCGGAGTTTTACTGTCAGGCGCTGGACCGCCGCGCCTGCCGCGAAGGTGTGAAAACACGCTTTATGACTGTGCGCTTCGGCAACGTGCTGGGCTCGTCCGGCTCGCTGATCCCACTTTTTCAAAAGCAGATCGCGCAAGGTGGCCCGCTAACAATCACAGACCCTCGGATGGAGCGGTTCTTTATGACGATCCGCGAAGCGGTTGAATTGACGCTGCTTGCCTCCGCCAATGGGCTTGAAGACAGCACCGATGCTGGTCAGATCTTCGTTCTTGATATGGGCCAGCCGATCCGGATCATTGATCTGGCCGAGCGCATGATCCGTCTGGCGGGTCTGACCAAAGGTAAGGATATCGACATTGATATCGTCGGCATCCGCCCCGGTGAGAAGCTCTTTGAAGAGCTGTTCGACAAGAACGAGCGCCCGATGGATTGCGGGATGGACGGTGTTCAGGCCGCCATGCCCACCGGCGTCGCGCTGAACGACCTGCGTGCTGGTATCATCCAGCTTGAGGTCTTCTCGCGCGTCGGCGATGCAAAATCAGTGCTGAATGTGCTGTCCTCGCTGGTGCCCGGCTATAACGAAGATGGCGGGCCAGAGGACCAAGGCATGAGCAAGGTCGTGAACGGGCTTGATCAGCTGCATCCCAGCCGCTGGCCGACCTTTCAGCCTGCCAACAAGGACCTAGCCCTTGTCGTGCCAAGCAACGAATGACTGACCCGTCAAGTCTTCGAGCTTCCTGATGCCCGGCGCGTAATACGCTTCCAGCTTTTCGCGTAGGGCATCTGGAAACGAAGGATAGACAGACGGCTTGGCAATCAAACCGCGCACAGCTTTGAACCCCGACGTGCCACGCAGCGGCCCGACAATCGGCTTGAGCCAGTTCAGCCGCTTGCGCCACGCCGGAGGCACCCGAGTGTCCGTGCGGTCTTTCACCTTGCCCACGGGCGCCATCTCGAAATTCTCAACCGATAGCCCAAGATGCTGACGCACGTTGCGCATCTGCCCGACCGGATCAGTCGCTACGTTTTCAAATGGCAGCACCAAAAGCCGCTCGCGCCCGTAAAGCGCGACATAGCGTTCCAGCTGCGCGGCATAATCACCGCCTACGATAAACCGGCCCGTGCTGGCGCGATCTGGATCAAGGTACTTGCCGATATCGCCATTCACATCCCCGCGCCGGTAGAGCATGCAGTAATCGGAATAAGCCCGCGCCACCGGATCACGCAACTGAGCGATCAGTTGCACATGCGGCAGATGCTGATGCACCAGGTCGGCTGCGCCATCAGTATCGAGGTAGGAGTTTGATTTCTCACCGATCAGCAGATCGGTGCTGGGTGGCATGAACTGTTCCAGATACCAGTCCATCCCACGGTCATACTCGCGGGCGAAAAAATGCAGCTCTGGGTCCGGCATATAGACGCCCGGATCCGCTTGAAGCTGCCGTTGAAGCCAGGTCGTGGCACATTTCGCAGCGCCGATAATCACAAAGTCAATGTCGCTGGATTTCATCGCGCAATCCTATGTCCAAGCAGCTTTTCATAAACAGAGACGATCGCCTGCACATGGCTGTCGATCGTCAAATGTGCCATCGCATGCGCCTTGGCGGCCTGCGCCAACCGGTCGTGCAGGCCGTCATCCGACAGCACGCGGTGGATCGGCTCAACGAAGGCACGGCTGTCATGGGGGTCGACCAAAAGACCCGTTTCGCCGTCGCGGATGGCTTCGGGATTGCCACCATGATCCGTTGCAATGACGACGGTGCCAAGGTGCATCGCCTCGATCAGCGTGCGCCCGAAAGGTTCATCCACCGCTGAAACCAGCAAGATATCCGTCCCGGCGATGTAGGGATCAATCGGGCTGCAAAAACCCATCAGGTGAATACGGTCGGCAATGCCGCGAGCTTTGGCGCGGGCCTTAGCCTCTTTGTCCAAGGCAGGACCGCTTGATGTGACCGTCCCGAAGATCACACCGACAACAGGCGTTTTGGGATGCGCTTCGATGTAATCGGCAACCGCATCGACAAAGTGAACCGGGCGCTTTCGCGGGATTAAACCGCCAAAATAGCCCAGAACACGCGTGTCTTTCGGTGCGCCAAGCCGGTGTAGCAGGGCTTTCTTCGCGGCTTCCCGATCCGGCAGCGGCACCGGATCAAAGGGCGAATGGACAACCGTCCATTTGCCGTTCATCGGCCAAACCGGCTTTTTGGGGGCGGCAAATTTAGAAACGGTCACGATTTGATCGGCGAACAGCGGCGCCAGAAAATTGACCCCGCGCGCGGTCGGATCAGCGCGGTGATGCCACAACAGTTTCGCCTTGCTCAAAGCCGTTGGCACTGCCCACGAGGCATGCATCCGCCCGTCATTGGTATGCACGATATCAATCTCGTGCTCGCGCAAAAACCGCCGCATCCGCATCACCGAATGGCTGGCCCAGCCGATCGCGTTGGTGTCATTTGCCGTACCACGCTTGGCCCGCGGGCTTAGGATCGGCATCGCGGACAAATCAACCGGTGAGAGGTCAAAATCCTTCATCAGTCCCGCCAAAGCCCCGTCCATCTTGTGCGAACCGACCACCGGTGTGACGCACCCACAGGCTTGCAGCGCCTTGATCAGTTTGAAGGACGAAATGTGGCTACCACCAAGATCGTCCCCACCGACATAGGGAAACAGGACGACCGGCGCCCGTTGAGCAGTCTGAGAGAGCGCCATGATCAATCGCTCAAAATCGGACCTGTTGACAGAACCGGCGCGCGCACAACCAGTGTATCGCCCGGGTTCAGCACAGTTTGCTCTGTCGCGGGGATGCCGTCGGGACCCGCCGACGCATCTTTCGGGAAGACGCGCAAAAGGTAGGGCTGTTGTTCATCCGCCTGCCCCGCAGCATCCGCAGCCCCCGCCGCTGTGACGTAAAGATCAGTTTCTGTATCAATTGCAACACCCAGATCAGCGACACGGTCCCGCGCCTCCCGCAGCTCATCAAGCAAGGCCAGCCGTGTTGAGTTATATATATCGTCGACTTCACGGCGTGCTTCGTTCAAAGTCCGGCGCGCATTCAGCATTTCGACCGTCAGTTCGATGTCGCGCAGACGCAGCTGGGTCAGCGTTGTTGCTGCTGCGTTCTCAAGGTTGGAGCGGGCCAGACCGCGTTCGGTCAGTTGCTGCATTTTGGCCAGCTGATCTTCGGCGCGCAGAATCTCCTCGGCGACAAGACCCATCTGGTTTTCCAACTCGGCAATCACGGATTCAAGCAGCGCGATGAGATCTTCAACCGACGCGACACGCGCATTGACCGCCTCACGCTCCACCTCGAAAATATCAATCTCGGTTTGCAGTAATCCCGTCCCGTTCAAAAGTGCGCTCAGCTCAGCAGGCGGGTTGAACTCTTCCTGCCCCGAGAGGTTCGCCTCGATCCGCGAGATGCGCAAAAGCAAGCGGCGTTGGTTCAGAATCAGACGCCGGCGCTGCCCAAAGGCTTGAAGCAGCCGCGCGTCCGAGGACACCTGATTGCCAGCGGTTGCGCCATAGCCGCCCGCAAGCGCCACGGCCTGCTGCACCGTGATGCCGGGGCGGTACTGAAACTCGCCGGGTCGAAAGATATCGCCTGCGATGACAATCGGATTATAGGCCGCGATCTCAACCGCGACGGCGGGGCTTTCCGTCAGCCCGATGCCCGCGCGCAGCGATACCGCCAAGGCCTCGGAAATTTGCTGCGTTGTCAGCCCTTCGGCCTGAACGATGCCTGCAATCGGAAAGGAAATCCCGCCGCCCGCACTGACCGTATAATCACCGCTGATGCCGTCCCACGGATCAAAGGTGTTGGTCGAGACGTTCCACTGACCCACACGGATCTTCAGGACGTCCTCTTTGTTCACAAGATATTCCCCCTGCGCGACCGCTAAGGACGGAAACACAAAAAGACACAGCAGGGCGGCCCAAAAATGGCGCGCGAAAGAAGTCGTTTTTCTAGTCATTAAAAGTCTCTGTTTTATCAATTTCATTGGCCTATCTCGGGCCCATTTTCGACGCAAGCGACCCACCGGGCCGCTCTGCGGTCAAGGCGAGACTCAGGGCCACCAGCCATGTTGTCACCCAAAACCGACCATACACATGGGCAGCGGCGGAAATAGCCATCGCGAACAAGGTAATCGTCACAAGAAGATAAAGTCCGGTCACTCTGCTTTCAGGATAGGCAATCAAGACCAAACCAACGGTGGCAACCCCCAGAAAAATCATCAAAAGGCCAATCACGGTGAAAGCCCCGCCTTCGTTTAGAAGAAGCAGATACGCATTATGCACCGGAGCACCATAGGCACTTTGCAGACGGTATTGATCCATGCCTTGCCCGATCAGCAGATTATCATGTGCAATCCGCAACGCCTCAAAGTTCAGGTTAAGCCGTCCGACGACCGTGCCTGCTTGGGACAAATCGCCCGTCGACAGCGCACCGTAGACGCGTTTGACGAAAATCTCGGGCAGGATCGCTTCACCAAAGAACATGACGGTCACGACGACCGCCGATCCCGCTGCAATCAGCAGGGTGAAATCCCGGAACGGCCGGGGGCTTGCAAGCTGCATCAGCACAACCCCCAGCACGAAGGTCAGCAGCCCAGTATTCGAACCCGTCAACATGACCGTGTAAAGCAGCGTGCCCAGCACGATCAGGCCAAACCACGCGCGCAACACACCGGTGCGCATCATCCAGATGACCAGTGGCACCGTCAAAGAGATCAGCGACGCGGTTTCGTTCTCCCGCTCGCCCAAACCGCGCCCGCGGCCCGGCGGGGACATGTAGCGCGTATCGACATTCTCTAGTGTGGTTAGCCAGATGCCGTGCAGACAGATAAATAGAATCGCTGCCAGAAAAAACTTCGCGATCAGCAGCGACTCAGACGGATGGGCACGCAGAATAATCAGCGGCAAAAGGCCATATGCGAACAAATATTGCACCTGACCGATCAATCCGCGCGTCAAATCTCCGTTAATTAATGAGCTCAGCAGAAGCGCCACAAGAAAGATGAGCAGCCCCAAAACGTACAATTTGGGCAGCAGATGCAGCCGTTGCCCCAGCATGAACGGCCGGATCATAAGGATGCCAAGGCACACCATCACAACGACATCGCTGGCCGTCACATAAACGGACGGCAGCCGGAACGCATTGATAGGAGCCAGAAAAATGGCCAGACACGCCAGCCAAAGCTCTATTTTCGCAAGACCCACCGGCGCGTAATAGGCACCGTCGAAGGAATGCGAGCTGGTATCAGGCGCTGACATGGTCCCTCCTTTCAGAGTGCTGTCCCCGTAGCGCAAAGCTCAAAGCGGTTAACAAATCGTCTCAATCTAAAATCACACCGCCAGACCGACGAGAATTCCTTGGCTTGGCGGCGATTGCAGGTTACCGTGCAGTATAGAAATCTATCAAGTTATTAGACAGTTTAGCTCTTCATTATTTGAACTATTCCCGGCTGCTGGAATTATGACAGCAGACTTTGTGTTAGAAGTTATTTGGGCAAGACAGTCGTTACGCATACGAACGGAAACGCCGTGCAACTACAACGATCTGCTTTTAATCGCCGACCGAATCTCCCCAGCGCTCCTGTCATCGGACGCTCCCGGCATGAGACTGGCGCTGTTATCAATCCCCTTGGCGTCTTGCGGCGCTATTACTGGGTGGTTTTGGGTGTCACCTTCCTGTTCGCCTGTCTGGGCTATTATCTAACGTCCCAGGGCGACAAGGAATACACCGCGCGTACCACGCTTGTGCTGCGCGCAGAAACCGCCACGGTCGAAATGGCCAGCATCCCCGGCGGTGTCGAATTGACGGACGCCACTGTGGAAACACAGCTCGACATTATCAAATCGCGTCAGGTCCTCGGCTCTGTCGTCGAACGACTAAGCCTTGATCAAGACCCCCGGTTCGGCGGCGGCGCGGTCGAGGCTGGCGACACCGTGCGCGCCCGCGACAGCGCCATTTCATCGTTGGCTGGAAATACACGCGTTGAACGCCGCGCCAGTTCGCTGGCATTGCAGGTCTCCAACATTGCGCCAGACCCAGTCCTTGCCTCGCAAATATCGAACGCGGTCGCGCAAGCCTATCTGGACAACCGCCGCGACAGCCGTCTGTCTGAAATCGAAGCCGCGATCAAAATCCTTGAAAACCGCGGTGAGATTCTGGGCCAGCGCCTTGCCGAAACCAAGTCCGAGCTTGCCCGCCACGTCCGCGACATGCGGCTCAACGACCTGACCGTTGCCCCGCGCGTTCAGGCCGAGATTGACCGCCTGAACGCCCAGCTTGAATTACCGACCAACCCCGAAAACATGGTCGAGGCCATGCAAAGCCAGATTGATACGCTCAAACAGGCGCAAGTCGATCGCACCATCGCCGAGATCCGGCGCGATGAGTTGGAGCGCGAGCTTGAAACGAGCGGGATCATCTATGACCAGATCATCAGCGAAATGGCGCAGCTGGACACGCGGACACGCACGCTTAGACCTGCCGCCGTGATTGCCTCGGCCGCGGAACCACCGCTCAAGCCGTCCTCGATGAGCCCGAGAACCGGCGCCGTGCTTGGCGCAATCGGTGGTGCCGTACTCGCGGTGTTCGGGGTCATTGTGATGTACCTCTTTGATACGCGCATCAAAACCACCCAACAGCTTGAGGAAGAACTGGAGGTCCCGAACCTCGGCGTTATTCCAGTGCCCACCCTCAAGAAAAAACCTGTGACGGATCTCGCCCCATTCGAGTTCTTTCAGAAATACCCGCGATCCCCGTTCAGTGATGCCATCCGGCGCTTGTTGTTCAATCTGGATTCCAGCCTGAACGGGCTGTCCGGCCATGTCGTCGCCCTGACCTCGGCCACGCCCAATGAAGGCAAGACGAACATGTCGACTTGCCTAGCGTTGGCCGCAGCACAGATGAACGTCAAGGTCGCCCTTGTGGATCTGGACTCTCGCAAGCAAAGCCTTGCCGAACATATCGTTGAAAAAGACCCGACCGTGACCGAGCTTCCGTCCCTGAACGACTGGTTCTTCGGCGACGGGCGCATCAGCCGGATTATGACCCAAAGCCACGAAATCGCAGGCGTCGATATGTTCCTGTGGCCTGCCAAAGAGACCGAACATGCCACGGCCTTAAAGGAAGATCGCCTGCAAGCGCTGATCAGCAATCTGCGCGAGAAGTATGATCTGGTCGTCATCGACACCCCGCCGATCCTGCTGGTCAGCGACATCTCGCATCTGGGACGCCACATCGACGGCTACCTGATCGTCGCGGGCTGGGAGTCGATCTCGCAATCCATGCTTCGCGATCTGCGCAAAGTGCTGTCTTTGTCGGGCGGCACAATCCTCGGGTCCGTTCTCAACCGGGTCGATGCCCGCAAGCAAAACCAGCTGGGGACCCACGACAATCTCTATTACCACCAATACGGGAGCTACTACGACACACCCTGATCCGCCCCTGCGACGGATCACAAGGTTCTTGACCGCTTTCCAATAGGATGGCCAAATTAGATCAAGAATTTCTGATATTTAGACCACAGGCCCAATTTCGCTTTTCCAGGGCCGAAGACAATTTGAAAGGTTGGATTATGCAGCGCGTTTTCGAGCTGACATTCATCTTGATCGGGATCGTCGTTTTGGCTGTCCCCATGCTTTTGACAGCCATCGTCGTCTGGACCACGCTCGGACGACCGCTGATGTTCCGGCAACTTCGCTCGGGCCGGAACGGCGTGCCGTTTTCGATCCTCAAATTCCGCTCGATGAAGGACACGCGCGATGCTGACGGCGTCCTTTTGCCCGATGCGGATCGCGTCACGCCAGCCTCAAGCACGCTGCGCCGGTTGCGGCTTGATGAACTGCCTCAGCTTCTGGCTATCGCAGCTGGTAAAATGGCGCTTGTCGGCCCCCGCCCCCTCACACCTGAGACGATCAAGACACTCGGTCGTCGCGGTGAATGGCGCGGACGCGTGCGTCCGGGGCTGACCGGTTGGGCGCAGATCAGCGGCAACACCCATCTTGATCTGGACGAAAAGATTGCGCTTGACCTGTGGTATGTCGATCACCGCAGCTTGGCGCTTGATCTCTACATCCTGCTTGAGACGCTGACCGTGGTTCTTTTCGGCGAACGTCTGCGGCCCGAACGGATTGAACGCGCCCGCCAATGGATCGCGGGCAAAGACCTCTCGTCACGTCGCGAGGTGACGACATGAAGATCGCCCTTGTCGGTGCTGTCGAAAGCACCCGCGTTGCCATCGAAGCGCTGGATGAGGCAGGCCACACCCCCGCGATGCTGGTCACGCTGCCACGCGATCTGGCGCACCGTCATTCGGATTTCGTCGATCTTCAGCCGCTGGCCGCTGAGCACGGGATCCCGCTGCACACCACCGCCAAAAGCAACGCACCCGAGACGATCGAGACGCTCAAAGCCGTCGCCCCTGACCTGATGCTTGTCATCGGCTGGTCGCAGCTATGCAACGCCGAATTTCGCAGCATCGCAAGCCGCGCGTCCTTGGGCTACCATCCCTCTGCACTTCCCAAGTTGCGCGGACGCGGCGTGATCCCCTGGACCATTCTCCAATGCGAGGACCGCTCTGGCGCGTCCCTTTTTTGGCTCGCCGATGGTGCCGATACAGGCGACATCGCCGCACAAGAGCTTTTTGATATTGACCCGGACACAGAAACCGCGCGCAGCCTATATGATAAGCAAATGGCCGCCCTGCACCGCTTGTTGGTCAAATTCATGGCGCGCTTTGACGCCGGAGAGACCCCGCGCACGCCGCAAGACCACAGCAAGGCCACGATCTGCGCGCGCCGCACACCTGAAGACGGGCGCATCGACTGGCGCGATCCGGCGGCTAAGATCGAACGGCTGGTCCGCGCAGCAGGCGCGCCCTATCCCGGCGCCTTCACCGAAAGCGATGCTCAACGCGTCACCATCACCAAAGCCCGCCTTGCAGAACGCCAGGGCGTCTATATCGGGCTGCCGGGTCAGGTGCAGGCGCGCGAGGCCGACAGCTTTACCGTCATGTGCGGTGATGACCAATGCCTTGATATCCTCGAATGGAGCGGCCCCAGCGCCCCTCCGAAACTTCACAGTAAATTAGGTCTTTCCGCATGACTGGTGTGTTTCAATCCGACGGGCCGGTGTTGGTCGTGGCCCCCCACCCCGATGACGAAATCCTTGGCGCGGGCGGCACAATGGCCAAGCTCGCCGATGCCGGGCGCGAGGTGCATGTCTGCATCGTCACTCGCGGCAAGCCTCCCGCCTTTTCCGAAAAGATGATCGCGACAACACGCGACGAGGCCGCACGCGCGCACGCCCATATCGGCGTAAGCCATGTCCACTGGATGGACCACACAGCCGCCGATCTGGACTCGCTCCCGCATAAGGACCTGAACGCCAGCCTTGGCGCGCTGATCAAAGAGGTCGACCCAAGCGTTCTGATCCTGCCCCATGTCGGTGATATCCACCTTGATCATCAGCTGATCTTTCTGTCCGGCCTTGTCGGCGCGCGTCCCCATCAGGCCGAGTTCCCGCACACCGTTCTGGCCTACGAGACCTTGTCCGAGACGAACTGGAACGCGCCCTACCTGTCTCCCGCATTCCTGCCCAACGTCTATTGCGACATCTCGGACACGATCGATCGCAAACTCGACGCCTTCGCCCTCTTTGAAAGCCAGGCGCGGCAACCGCCTCATGAACGCTCTGTCGAAAGCCTGCGCGCTTTGGCAACCCTGCGCGGGGCAACCGTTCATGCGCATGCCGCCGAAGGTTTCGTTCTCATCCGCCACGTCGCTTAAAGGAGGCGCTGCCATGTCCGGTTGGCCCCATTACGATCAAGAACAAATCGACGCCGTCAGCGCGGTCTTGCAATCGGGCAAAGTCAACGCCTGGACCGGCCCCGATGTCCGCGCGTTCGAACAGGAATATGCCGAAGCCTTGGGCGTGCGCCACGCCGTCGCGATGGCCAACGGATCGGTCACATTGAATGCCGCTCTTCTGGCCTTGGGCCTGCAAGAGGGCGATGAGGTGATCGTCACCCCGCGCAGCTTTGTCGCCTCCGCCTCTTGCGTCACGCTTTATGGCGGCAAGGCGGTTTTTGCCGATGTCGATCCCGACACGCAGAACATCTCTCCTGACACGATCGCGGCCAAAATCACCCCGAAAACCAAAGGCATCATACCGGTGCATCTGGGCGGTTGGCCCTGCGATATGCCCGGCATCATGGCGCTGGCAGACAAGCACGGGCTCTGGGTGATCGAGGATTGCGCGCAAGCTCATGGCGCGTTGATCGACGGACGGCCCGTGGGCAGCTTTGGCACGATGGCCTCGTTTTCGTTCTGTCAGGACAAGATTATGACCACCGGCGGCGAAGGCGGCCTGCTTGTCACAAACGACGAAACGCTCTGGCGCAACGCGTGGAGCTATAAAGATCATGGCAAGGATTTCGGCACCGTGTTCGAGACCGACCACCCCCCCGGTTTCCGTTGGCTGCACGAGCATCCTGGCACAAATCTACGGATGTCGGGCATGGCCGCCGCCTTGGGGCGCGTGCAACTCAAGCGACTTGCGGGCTGGACAGCCCACCGCACGGCAATCGCCCGGATTCTCGCAGATGCTTTCGCACCCCTCCCGGCGTTGCGCACCCCGATGCCCGCGTCAAACCTGACCCACGCGTGGTATCGTTTCTACACGTTCGTGCGCCCGGATCAGCTGGCCCCCGGATGGACCCGCGACCGCATCCTTTCCGAGATCACAGACGCAGGCTTTCCCGCCTTCTCAGGCAGCTGTTCCGAGATTTATCTGGAGAAAGTGTTTAACGGGTCCGTCAAAGACCCCTTGCCCAATGCGCGCGCCCTTGGCGACACCAGCATGGCATTTCTGACCGACCCGACCATCAGCACGGATGACGCAAAAGCATTGGCCCATTGCGTCGTATCCGTGCTGGAACGCGCAACAAACATGAAGCAGCCCGCGTCAGTCCAACTCTGACGCGCTGCCTTGTGTCAGCACCAGCGTCTCGATCTCGGAACCTTCGCCAAACCGGGTGACGACTTCATAGCCGGTATCCGCCTTCAGCTTGAAAAGCGTCCCGTGGTTTTCGTCATTTGTTGTCCGCACAACCAGCAGCAACGCCCCCGGCCCGGTGGAATACGCTTTGATGTTCGCAACCGCTTTCCGCAAATCCTCTACCGGGAAATACCCTTTGTTGAGGATATTGGCTGCACGGATAAAATCGAACCGCGCCTCAAACGCTTTTGTGCGCACAAGGATATCGTTCTCAACCCAGGCAATCTTGCGTTCTTTGAGCGCCTGACAAACCATCTTGATCGGGCGGGTCTCGGCGCGGGTGATTTTGCGAACCAAAGCATTGCGCAACGTCTTTCGCGCAACAGCACGCGGAATGGCCGCCAGTGTGAGATAATCAAGCCGACGCGTCCAAGCACGGATCGCGCGCCCTTTGAAGTCATACTGTAGAGGCCAGCCCTGCGCGTCCGTCAGCACGTATAGATCCGATCCCAGATCAATCAGATGCGCATCAATGAACAGGTCGGTCCCGGTGAGGGCGGCCGAAATCCCTGCACCCGACAAAAAGTCCGCAAATTCCGCGGTGGTCTGTCCGTTCGACATCCCCACATCAAGGGCCCTTTTAATCTTGTCAGCGTCAGATGTCAGGGCCGCCGCCAAAGTCGCCTCCATCTCGGCAAAGCGCGACGGGCTTGTTTCTTTGAACGTCCCGTTACGCATCTTGAGACCCGAGAAAAACGCGGTTTCTGTCTCTGGATCGAGGGTCGCACCTGATTTCATAAAAACCGTCAAACTGTTAACCACATGTCTCACACCCGGCCGCTAGCGCTGCGCAGGCGTCAAAAACGCCATGTAGTCTTTAGCCACAGTCTCGATTGAGAATTTCTCTTCAATTCGGGCGCGGGCATGCTCACATTTTAACCGGTACTGCGTTGCATCCAGCACTGAAAAGCTGCTTATCGCCTCTGCAAGACCATCGGCGTCACGCGGTGACACCACGACACCAGTTTCACCAACGATATGAGCGGCATCGCCGACATCAGTTGTGATGACGGGGCGCGCATGGCTCATCGCCTCTGCAACAACATTGGGAAATCCTTCGGTGCGCGACGACAGAACCAGAACATCAATGCTGCGGTAAAAACTGGCCATATCGCCAACCTCGCCAAGTAGGGCAAATTGATCAGACGGTATAGCGGCATCTGCGATCATCTTCGTCACCACCGGCTTGCCATGCTCAAGCCCGTCCCCCGCAGCGATAAAACGCAGGTCCGGCCGGGCATGTGCGGCCAAGCCTGCTGCCTTGAAAAACGTCTCGTGATCTTTCTGCGCATGAAGTCGTCCAGCGATGCCGAAAACGCGCGGGGATTTGTCGGATATCGTGATATCGGTCGGTAGATCAAAACCGTTCGGGATAAAGACGGAAGCCTCGTTGGCGAAGCCGTCTTTGTGATGCAACTCCATCGCGCGAGATGAATTATAGATGATCCCGTCCGGCCAGCGCGACAGGCGCTTGCAAAGCCAAACCGCTATCCGCGTGCTGCGCGATAACGACGCCTTGTCGTCAAGCGATTGGCGGACCGTCCAGTAAAGCGCGCTGGGGCGCGCTGCCATCCAATGTGCAAACGTGCCAATCGCCATGGCATGATACATCCAGCACAAAATGACCTTTGGCTGGTCGCGCCGTATCAACCTGACCAACTTGAACAAGCTCACCACCATCCCCGGAAGCGACTGCGCCCCAAGTGCTACAAATTGCACATTCTGCGCTGTGATACTGGCTTTGTTATGTTCGGAAATCTCCATCAGGGACACCACCATAATGCCCGATCCATCCGACGCACAAAGCAGCCGGGCAAGCATCTTCTCAGCGCCGGCACGGGCCGTGAAATTCGTGATGACATGCAGAATCATGGCGAAATAAACTTAAAAAATCTGCTTAATGGTCTGTGATTGTGCGCGTAAAAGCAACTTGTTACCGAATTATTCACGCTTCTATACTGACTAGAAGATGGGACCGGTTAGTCAGTCGCGACCGCAGCACTTTCTTTGGGCAGATCATCGACGGCTTTATCCGCCCAATCAGTAAGCCCCGCGGACAAGGCGCGCGCTGTGATCAAATCAATTCGATTAAACTGGACATTTCCCGGATAAGCGACCTTCAGAAACACCACACCCGGCTCTTTGACATAGACAAGAGACAGCTCTTTACTGATCCGGCGCAGACCCAAAACCTGATGGTTGGGCAGGACCATTCGGTCCATCATGCGCGGTTTCTCAAGGTCCATCATGTCTCTCATAAGGTAATAATTAACACCTTTGCCGGACACTGCCAGCGCGCGAATCCCGACCGGCAAGCCTTTGCCCATACCGGTCCTGTCAGAGTGAACAATGCACGGGTCTTTAGATCACAAGAACAACACCGACCCGGTCAGCAGGGTCTTGAAGACGGGCCGTGCCATCCTCGCGGCCGCGTTTGTTTTCAGCGTGTTCATCAACCTGCTTGTTCTGACAGGCCCGCTTTTCATGCTGCTGGTCTACGACACCGTGCTGACCTCGGGGTCCGAGGAAACGTTGGTCGCGCTGATTGGTCTGGTCGCCCTTCTCTATGCGTTGATGGCGCTTTTAGACTTCGCACGCGGTGCCCTGATGGCCCGGCTCGGCGCGCGACTGCAAACAGCCCTTGAACGCCATGTTTTCGAAGCTGATATGGCACACCACAGGCCCGCCATAGGTCTTGCTGATCTGGAGGCTGTGCACAGACTGCTTGCTTCGCCGGGGTTACTGGCGCTTTTTGATCTGCTTTGGGTCCCGCTCTTTCTGGGCGCACTTTTTCTGTTCCATCCGCTTCTTGGCGGATTGGGGCTTATCGGGGCGTTGATCCTGATCGGGCTGAGCGCCACGAACCACTGGCATACCCGTAAAGCTGGGCAGATCACACAGCAGTCGTCTATGATCACCCAGAATTTAGCGATGACCGCCTGCCGCACCGGCCCCGCATTGCGGGCGCAAGGTTTGTTTGAAGGCACGGTCCAACGGTGGAGCGCGCTTCGCAATCAAGCCTTGCTTCAGAGCGTCAAAAAGACGGACCACACGGGCGCACTGACCGCCGCAACAAAAGCATTTCGTTTGTTCATGCCGTCGGCAATTCTTGCCCTTGGCGCATGGCTTGTTCTGCAAGGATCGCTAAGCGCCGGCGCCATGATCGCAGCCTCCATCCTGTTGGGCCGTGGCCTTGCCCCGATGGAGCTGACATTGGCCCAGTGGCCCACCACCCAACGCGGTGTCTCTGCGTGGAAGGCCCTGCGTATCAGCATCAACGACCAAGCGTCCGAAACAACGCATCGCGTCGCCCTGCCCCGGCCAACGGCAACGCTTTGTGCCCATCACATCGCAGCGCGTCCTCCAAATCAGGCAAAGCCCAGCCTGCAAGGCGTCTCGTTCGAATTACACGCCGGTGAAGCACTTGGCGTGATCGGTCCTTCCGGCTGCGGGAAATCCACGCTTGCGCACGTGCTGACTGGCGTATGGCCCCTTTTGCACGGCCAAATCAGCCTTGATCACGCCGCCATGACCCAACACGCGCCATCTGATCTGGCCAACTATATTGGTTACCTGCCACAAGACCCGGTGTTCTTGCCAGGAACCATCGCCGAAAACATCGCGCGGTTTGCCCCGCATCCCGACGACAACGCCACTGTTAAGGCCGCCAAAGCCGCCCATGTCCATGAGATGATCCTGTCTTTTCCAGACGGATACAACACGCAGTTGAGCGACGGGGGTTGCGGCCTGTCGGGCGGTCAAAAGCAACGCATCGCACTGGCCCGTGCCTTTTATGGCGACCCGTTTGTGATCATTCTGGACGAGCCGAACTCCGCGCTTGATGCTGAAGGGTCCGCCGGGCTCAGCCATGCCATTCGCACCTTCAAAGCCTCGGGCGGAGTGGCGGTAATCATGACCCACCGCCCGTTGGCCATCACCGAATGTGACCGCCTGCTGGTGCTCGAGAAAGGCCATGTCCGCGATCAGGGTCCGCGCGACACGGTGCTCAAGACAATTTTGCGCAACGCCCCCCAGATCGGACGCGCGCTTGGCGGGGAAACCGCGGCATGAACCGTCCTTTCTCTCTCATAATGCCTCTCGCTGTCGGCGCGTTTGCCTTGTGTCTGCTGGTCGTTGGCCTTGGCCTGTGGTCCACGCAAACCAAGATCTCCGGCGCAGTTGTCGCCACCGGCACCCTTGGTCCCGAAGGCCAACCCCATATCATTGCCCATCCCGAAGGCGGCCTGATCCAACGCCTTTTTGTCATGGACGGCCACGTTGTCCGCAAAGGCGAGAGACTTGCCCGTCTTGATGACATGCAGCTTCAGGCCAACCGCGCGCTTCTCGCGATCCAGCTTGCGGAAACGCGCAGTCGTATCGCCCGGTTGCAAGCTGAAAGGTTGGGCGCAGCAGACATATCTTTCCCGTCGGACCTGCTGGTCGCAGCGCGTCTTAACTCAGCCTTGCAGAGCCAATTGACCGCGCAGCGCACCCAATTCAGCGCGCATCAGACCACGTTGAAGAAAGAAACAGACCTCCGCCGCGAACGACACCTTGAGATTGAGGCCACCATTGCAGGTATGCAGGCTGAACGGTCCTCTGTCCTGCGGCAACGCACGCTTATCGAGGACGAAATCACCAGCCAATCTGACTTGCGCGAAAAGGGTCTTGTCCCCACGGCGCGATTGTCCGCCTTGCGCCGCGAATACGCGCGCCTGACCGGAGAGGCGGCACGGCTAAGAACAGCGATCACGCAATCGCAAAGCCGCGCTGTGCAACTCACGAAAGAACATGCCTACGAAACCGCCGCGCGGCACGAAGAAATCGCGACCGAACTGCGCGACCTCACAGCATCGCGCACCGAGCTGCGACAAAGGTCAAAGGCGGCGTCTGATGCGCTGGCCCGGCTTGACATTCGCAGCCCCATCGACGGCATCGTCTACGACACCCGCGTGGCGACCCGCGACACCGTCCTGCGCCCGGCAGATCCGATCCTGTCGATCCTTCCCGCAGATCATATCCCGACGATCAGCACAGAAATCTCCCCCGCGGACCGGGATCAGATTCACCTTGGTCAAGCCGCCCGGCTGTGGTTCACAACCAAGGCAGCGCAGCAGATCGAAGTGCGCGGAACCGTCACCAAAATCTCGGCCAATACCATCGCCACGCAGAAATCACAGCAGGCGCATTATGCCGTCGACATCCGACCTGACCTTGACGAACTTGCCGGACGCATGCCAGCGGCTCAGCCCGGAACGCAAGTCACCGTGCTGTTGCGCACAACAGATCGGACGCCGCTGTCTTTCCTCATCGCGCCGATGAGCCGCTATTTCACAAATGCTTTTCGCGGCTAAGGCGCGCGCTTTGCTTGACAGGTCACGCCATTGACCCGCGTAATGCGCGCAGCAGTACAACCGCTTCATCGCAAAGCAGAAAGTCCCCATGACCGACACCGCCGCATCCTCTGCGCTCCCTATGTTTTACGCCAAACCCGAGGGGCTTTCGACGAACACGCACGCAGACCTCGCGCTGAAACCCACCAACAATTACAGCTTTGCCGCGACCGCCAACGCCATCCCCCTGATGGCCGCAGAAATGCCGCAAGCCATGCGATCCTACCCGATCGTTTTTGCCGGGTCGGGCAACATGCCCCTCGCGCTGACCGGCATCAAAAGTGGGGAGAATAACTTCATCGACACCGACGGCATCTGGGCCGACGGGCACTATATCCCCGCCTACGTGCGCCGCTACCCTTTTGTGCTGGCCGGTGATGAGGAGGATGAGCGGTTGACCTTGTGCATCGACCGCGACGCCGCATCCGTGACGACCGTCGGCACTGATGGCGCAAACCCGCTTTTCATCAGCGGCGAGCCTACCGAACTGACGAAAAACGCGATCACATTTTGCGAGGAATATCAGACGATGTTCAACGCCACCAAAGCGATGGTCGCGCTGATGGACAAACACGGCTTGCTGATAGATCAAACCTCGAAAATCACGCTGCCCGATGGGCAAAGCCACAATATTGCGGGCTTCATGGGCATTGATGAAGGCAAGCTGAATGCCCTGAACGACGCCGCCTTTCTGGAGCTGCGCAAGGCCGGCGCACTTGGGGCGATCTATTGCCAGCTGGGCTCCACCAATTCGTGGCAGTCTCTTTTGAACCGCCGCGGCTAAGATCACGCTCTTCCTGGTGCAACGGTAGCGATCTGTTCGCACTACGCCAAGCCCACTACAGCACCGTTTGCGCCTAGACATCTTGTAACACACGCGGCATCCAAACAGGGTAGTAAAGAGGACAGCACATGCCCACCGCACTTGTCACAGGTTCCGCCGGATTCATCGGCTCCTCCGTCGCCCGCCGCTTGCTGGACGACGGCTGGACCGTTGTCGGCCTTGACAGTCACAACGACTATTACGACCCCAAGCTGAAAGAGCGGCGCGAGGCGAACCTGAACCAGACCGAAGGCTTCACGCCCATCCACGGCAAACTCGAAGACCCCGGCCTGCTGATGGAACTTTTCGACAAACACCGTCCCGAAATTGTCGTGCATCTGGCCGCGCAAGCTGGTGTGCGCTACTCCATCGAGAACCCGCGCGCCTATGTCGAGGCCAACCTTATGGGCACGTTTGAGCTGCTCGAAGCCGCCCGCGCGTTTCCGCCCAAGCACATGCTGCTCGCCTCCACCTCGTCCGTCTACGGGGCCAACACCGAAATGCCCTACGGGGAGACCCATAAGGTCGACACCCAGATGAGCTTTTACGCCGCCACCAAAAAGGCGAACGAGGCGATGGCCCACTCCTACGCTCATCTCTACGACCTTCCGATCACCATGTTCCGGTTCTTCACCGTCTACGGTCCGTGGGGCCGCCCCGACATGGCGCCGTATCTTTTCACCTCAGCCGTGTTCGAAAGCCGCCCGATCAAGGTTTTCAACCACGGCGATATGATGCGCGACTTCACATATATTGATGACCTTGTGACAGGCATCCGCCTGCTGATCGACGCTGTGCCCGAACGCCCCGACAGCACAGATGACATCGCGGACTATGACAGCCTCAGCCCCGTCGCCCCCTGGCGCGCCGTCAACATCGGCAACGCTGATCCGGTGAAGCTGATGGATTTCATCGAGGCCATCGAAGCCGCCGTCGGCAAACCGGCCGAGAAGATTTTTATGGAAATGCAACCCGGTGACGTTCAAGCCACCTGGGCTGACACCACGCTTCTGGAACAGCTGACGGGCTACAAACCGGAAATGGACATCCGCACCGGTGTGCAGAACTTCGTGGACTGGTATCGGGACTATTATCAGCCGACATGAGCACCACCCTGAACCTCACCCCGACATGGGAATACGTTGCCGACACCGTCATGGGCGGCGTGTCGACCGGCGGTATGACACAGGAAACCTACCAAGCCCGCCCCGCGACTGTTCTGCGCGGCGACGTGAGCCTTGATAACAACGGCGGTTTTGTGCAGATGGCGTTTGACCTGATGCCCGACGGAACCGTCTTTGATGCAAGCAGTTGGGACGGCCTTGCGCTTGATGTCTGCGGCAATGCCGAGATCTATGATCTGCGCCTGAGGACCGATCAGCTGACGCGGCCTTGGCAGTCGTTCCGGACCGACTTTGCAGCGCCACCGTCATGGCAAACGGTCCGCATCCCGTTCGCCGAAGTCATGCCCCACAAGACTGACGAAGTATTTGATTCCGCCCGCCTGCGCCGCATCGGCCTCCTCGCCATCGGGCGTGTGTTCCAAGCTGAAATTGCGGTCGCCGGCATTCAGCTTTACCGCACCTGACCCCTTGCCCTGACATAAGGCCCGCTATGTCGAGCACCATGACCAAGCATACCGACCTACCCCCGGACCATATCGGCGAGATCGTTCAAATGGCCCTGTCTGATCATGTCAGCTTCGCCGATATCGAGCGCGAATACGGGCTGCCGGAAAAGCAGGTGAAAGCTCTGATGCGCGATACGCTCAAACCGGGCAGCTACAAAGCCTGGCGCAAACGGGTGCGCAGTTTCGGAGAACGACGGGCGGTCTACAAGTAACGCGACGAAAGGACTGGCGCCGCACACTGTGCGTCACCCGGGGCCTCCGGCGGGGGAGCGCGCATGGGATGGCGGGCGGGGCAATGCCGAAGGCGCGTGCCGATCCAACGATCCGCCTCGAAATGACCCTGAAAACGCCGCATTTTCCTAACCGCGCGTTAACCCCATCGACACATCCTGCAACCGTGGGGGCGTGAACTCGAAAGGTGCCAGGGGTGGCTCAGTTTACGCACATAACAACACTTGGAATGGGCAGCACATCCGCGCTGACCCATCTGCAAGGCTTGCGCGATCTTGATATGATTGAGATCGGCGGACAAACCTTCCTTTACTCCGCATCCGAGGCGACGGGCGGCATGAATGTCTTCAACATCACCGGCGCCACGACCCATGTCGACAGCCTGGATTACAGCGGCGCTTACGGCACGCTTGGCCTGACCCAGATCACGCTTGGCACCGTTGATGGCCAGACCGCCCTGTTCCCATCCGGGCGCTATGACAACCGCATGGCGGTGCATTACCTGGGTACCGATGGCGGCTTTGATGGCACCAAGTATCTAGGCGCCTCCCCCACCAATATCGGGGCGTTCGAGCATACGCTTTTGCTGCAAGTCAGTGGCAAAAGTTTTCTCGTCGCATCCCAGCACAATCAGCCAGGCTACCGCCATTTCGAAGTCCGCGATGACCTGTCGCTCGCTTTCAAAAAGCACACCGCCGACACCGCTGACAATTACCTTGGCGACATCACCGCGATGGCCCAGGGCAGTGTCGATGGCAAAACCTATTTCTTCACCGCGGACGGCACCGGCGACGGCATTTCCTCATACTGGATGGGCCGCTACGGCAATATCAAGGAACGCGATAACCTTGGCGCTGCTGACGGCTTTGCCATCGACGCGCCCTCCGCGCTTGATACTGCGCTTGTCGATGGTCAGCTTTTTGTGCTCGCAGGAGGCGCGGGCACGCACACGCTTTCCAGCCTCAAGGTCAACACCTTCGGCGGGCTTTTTGAGGCGGATACACAAATCGACAGCCTCAACACCCGTTTCGGCGATATCAGCGCGATTGAGACCGTGATGGTCGATGATCGCGCTTTCGTCCTTGCCGGCGGGTCCGACGATGGCCTGTCATTGTTTGAACTTTCCTCGGACGGGCGCCTGCATCATCTGACCAGCATCGCCGACACGGTGGACACAACGCTGCAAAATGTCTCGACCATTTCAGCGCGCGCGGTGGGCGATGATCTTTCGGTCTTTGCCGCTGGGGCCGACACCGGCATCACCGAATTCACAGTCGATCTTGGCCCACTTGGTACATCCGTCAACGGCAACGATCTGGACAACACGCTGACCGGGACAGCGCTTGACGACCTGATCGTGGGGCGCGATGGGGACGATACCCTGATGGGGGCAGCGGGCAATGACCGCCTGATCGACGGCGCAGGCGTTGACAATATGACAGGTGGTCTGGGCGCTGATGTCTTCGTGTTCACGCCTGACAACCGTATGGATACCGTGACCGACTTCGATCTTGCGGAAGACGTACTTGATCTGTCTGCGTTTTCGTTTCTTTACGATACAAGCCGTCTCGATTTCACGCAGAAAGGGTACGGCGTCTTGATCCAGTATGGCGGCGACCGCTTCCGGATTGAGGATACCGATACCACTCTGCAAGTCGCCGATTTCACCGAAGACCAGTTCGTCTTCTGAGGCGAGAGCGAACGTTTAACGAGTGTCCGTTCCAATCTTCTGGAGCAGATCCATCAGCTGCTCGAACTCAGCGTCCCCAAGTTTGGCGCGCACCTCGGCCTCCACCCGCTGCTTGGCGCGCAGGCTGTCACGCTGCGCGGCCAGCCCAGCTTTGGTGAACCGCACAATCTTGCCGCGTCCGTCATCCGGGTCCGGCTCTCGCATCAGAATACCCGAGCGTTCGAGATCAACGATCATCTGTTGCACGGCCTGTTTGCTTAGCCCCATCCGGGCCACAACATCGGCCTGTCGCGTACCCTCCAGCGCGACATAGGGGATTACGCTGGATCTTGCCTCAGCATACCAATCGTGCCCCTCTGCGATCATCTGCGCGGCAAAGTCTTCTTTCCAGGCGGCGGCGGCATCCCAAAGACGCCAGCCGATATGATCGGGACGTAGGTCGTCAATCTTATTGACCAAATCTGAACTCCGTGGTAGTCAACTAAATTGACGATATCAGGCATTGGAGACACGATCAAATGCCCTGCCAAATGCCCTGCCAAATGCCCTGCGCCAAAGACCTGTCACTTTATGACCATGTCAGCGATGGATATGACAAATCCCACAGCCGTTGGCTGCGTTTCGAAGGCGGCGAAGCGCAATGCGCCTTTGAAGGGGCTGCAACCGCGTTGCTGCGCCCCGGCATGCGCGCGCTGGATGTGGCATGCGGCACCGGAACAGTTGCGCGCCGCCTTCTGAAAGAGGCCAGCGGCAACGCTGAAATCGTTTTGCTCGACACGTCACCCCGGATGCTTGCCAAATGCGCGGATATCCCTGCCCACCGTGTGAAAGGCTGCATGACGCACCTGCCATTCGAGGCAGATACTTTCGATCTTCTCACCTGCGCCTGGGGGATTGAAACGCTGGTTGATCCGCGCCCAGCCTTGGCCGAGTTCCTTCGCGTGACACGCCTCGGCGGGCACATCTGTCTGGTGTTTTGCTCGGATCGGCCGGTGCGTTCCCTTGTTGGCCGAGCGTTGCGGCACCGGATCACGTCCACCGGAAAAGGCCGGTTCCTTGACCATGAAATGTTGCACGATCAAGCCCTCCAAACCGGCGCGCGGCGGGTGCAACGTCTGCATTGCACCGGTCCCGCTGCGGCGATGATTATTCACGTGTGACAGGACCCTACAGAAACGCACTACTGGCCAGATCAGCTTTGCATCGGCTACCCTTTGCCCATTAAACAAAGGAATTTACGGATGCGTATTACCCTGACCGTCGCGGCGTTGCTGCTGACCACCCTGCCCGCCCATGCCGATTGGACCCAGATCAAGTCCCAGAAAGAACTGCGGAGCCAGGTCCTCGACAACCGGTATATCGAGCCCAAGTCGAAAGCAAGGTTCGCGCTGAACCGCGACGGCAAACTTGACGGCAGCGCCCGAGGCACAGCGCTGACGGGCACTTGGCGCTGGAAGCGCGGCGTGGTGTGTTATGACCGCAAACTGGGGGGTGAGGACTTGCCCTCGAACTGTATCGTGATCATGGTAAACGACAACGAGTTGATCACCGTGCGCGACAGTGGCAAAGGCCGCCAGATCCGGTATCAAAAGCAGTAAGCCTGTCTTAACCGATGCCGCCTAAAATCGCGGCATGATTATCTCGCACACGCACCGATTCATCTTCTTTTCCAACCCCAAGACCGGCTCCGAATCCATCCGGGCCTTGCTTGCGCCACTTAACGAGGAACCGGTTGGCGCCTGGCGCGACCGCACGACAAAGAATCCGTTCTACGCACATATGAGCCCGGCTGAGGCACAGCTGAGCTTTGCCGCGAAACGCTGGCCGTTCGAGGCGTATCGCCGGATCACCTGCGTGCGAAACCCCTACCCGCGGCTCGTGTCACTTTACCGGATGATCGCCGATGTCGATGGGCTGTGGCGCTGGCGTCGGCGCTTGGGGTTGGGGCAAACCAGCTTCGGCCGCTGGCTGGTTGAAACCCAACCTTATGGCCCCGGCGGCGGCGGACGCGCCCACCAGCGCTGGCGCCGCTACGGCACATGGTCGGCACAAGCCTGGACGACGGACGCGCGCGGCAAACGCCTTGTCACCGACATTCTGCGGCTTGAGCATGTGAACACCGAACTGCCTGCGATTCTGGCGGATATGAACCTGCCGTTGCAAGCGGATCTAACCCATCAGAACGCGCGGCCCCAGACGGACTGGACCAGGTGGTACAGCCCTCATGTGCGCAATCTTGTGGCCTACCGCTACGCCTGGGATCTTCAACGATTTAACTACAGTTGAATGTATTTTCGGCGCGTGGAGGGCGGCGGTTTTAAGACGCCATAAACCCTACCGCGCGATGCTTCGGATGTGGGGGCCAAACCGGCCTTTTAACCGATCTGGGGCCATTATGAATCGCTTTGCGACGCTGCTTGTCATTCCTTGCCTGAACGAGGAATCGTATCTTCCAAACTTACTCGAAGGCCTGCTGCCGCAAGCGCTCGCACGAGAAATCTGGGTGGTCGATGGCGGCTCCACCGACCGCAGTTGCGAGATTGTCGAAAACATGGCGCGGATCACGCCGCGCATCCGTCTGTTGCATAATCCCGATGTCACACAAGCCAGCGGCGTGAACATGGCCGCCCGTATGGCACAGGCCCGCGGGTACGAGATTATGATCCGCGCCGACGCCCATGAACTTTATCCCCGCGATTTCGTCGAAACCCTCGTTGAGACGATGATCGCAAAAGACGCCGACAGCGTCACAGTTCCCATGATCGCAACCCGTCGCGTGGCCGATCCGTGGCAACGCGCCGCCGCTGATCTACAACGCGGCTGGCTTGGTCATGGCGGCGCGCTGCATCGCAGACGCGCCAAGTCCGGTTGGGTCAGTCACGGCCATCATGCCGCATTCCGGCTGGATCGCTTCAACGTATTGGGCGGCTATGACGCGAGCTTCGTCGCCAATGAGGACGTTGAATATGACGAACGCCTAATCGCCGCCGGTGGCCGCATCTGGATGGAGCAGTCCGCCGCCATCCGCTACTTTCCCCGTCGATCGCCAAAGGCGCTTTTCCGGCAAATGCTGCGCAACGGGCGCTGGCGACTACAAACCGCGCGCAAGCATCGCAGCATGCTGGGTCTGCGCCAAAACCTTCCCGTTCTGGCCACGCTGATGTTACTGATATCGCTGCCAAGCGCGCTTGTACTGCACCCCGCAGCCGCTTTACCCGCCCTTGGCTACATGGCGTTGATCCTGCTTTTGTCTGCGCGTTGCGGACGCTCGTCATTGCGCATCGCGTGGCTTGCGTTGCTCTCACATCTGGGTTTTGGCCTGGGCGTTCTAAGCGCGCTGATCCGCCGGACACCCCCTGTGCAGGGGCGACCATGACGCCCAACCTTTTCCTGATCGCAGCTCCCCGTGCGGGTTCCACCCAGCTGTCGCGCTGGCTGGACAGCCATACGGATATCAGCCTGCCCAAGATCAAAGAGCCCAACCACTTCTCGGCCCATGAATTCGACCCGGTCGAGGTGCGCAAAAGCTACTTGAATGACGTCGACCCCGCCCGCTTCATCGCACGCGACCAACCCGTGACGATGCAGTTCGCGGTATTCCGCGATCCGGTTCACTATGAAGCCCTTTTTGCACCGCTCAAGACGCGCTACCGCCTTGACGCCTCTACAAGCTATCTAAGCTGCCCCGAAGCGCCGGCGCTGATCCACACCGCCCATCCCGATGCGCGCCTGATCATGCTCACACGCGATCCACTGAACCGCGCGCTGTCACACTACCACCTCGCACGGCGCACCGGCCGGACACGCGCCCCGCTCGCGGCAGAGCTTGCCAATGAAGTTGCGGCCCGCACCCCTCTTTCCGCGCGCTACCTGCTGCGCCCGTCGCGTCAAAACGAAGCTGTTGCGTGCTACCGCGCCGTCTTTCCGCAGTCACAACTGCTTGAACTGACGTTTGAACAGATGATTGCGGACCCGACCGCAACGCTTGAGCGTATCGCCGCATGGCTCCGGATCAACCCCAAGGGTTTTGATCTTACCACACTGGCCCGCAACGAAAGTGCCGCGCCACGTCTGCCTGTCCTGAACGCAGCCCTGCACAAAAGCGGGCTCAAAACTGCCCTGCGCGCCGCCTTGCCTCATGGCTTCAAACAGCGCCTAAAACCGCTGTGGTTCGGCGCACCACTCCCAGAAATCCCACAATCCGATATTGCCGCCTTGCAAAAGGCGCTTACCCCATGAACATCCTTGTCGCCCATGCCGATCTGACCGCCCGCGGTGGCGCCGAAGCCTATGCACACGCCCTGATCGCGCGCCTGCGTGCGCATGGCCACAGCGTCGGTGTGCTTGATATCAACGGATTGCAACAGGGCAACCGGCTCGACAAACCGGCGCTCTTTCGGCTGGGGACAGTACCCTTATTGCGGCGTCTATCGCTTTGGAAATACGCCCTTGTCTGCCGCGCCTTGCCACGTATCGCGTGCGCCTTTGACGCGGTGATTCTCAGCTACGGCGAGGGGCCCGATACGGGCCGTCCGACGTTGCGAATCCTGCATGCGCCCGCGCTTTTCAGCAGTCATCCCAAACTGCTTCGGTTGCTGGGTGCAAAAGCACCGTTCGGGCCACGCCAGCTTTATGCGTTGACCTGCCGGGCCCTTGCGCGACCGGCGTCCCATCCGCCACATACGCAAAGCCGCGCTAATTCCGATTGGACCGCGCGCATCGCAGCGCGCGCGCACGGCATCAGGCGGCCGCAAATCCTGTATCCAAAGGTGACAGCGAAACGCGTCCCCCATCCGCAGCGCGACCCATTCGCCATGCTTTGCATCGGGCGCGTCGTTCCCAATAAACGGATCGAAGACGCCATCGCACTTACAAGAAATCTGCGCGCCAGCGGGACGCCTGCGACGCTTACGATTATCGGCCGCGCCGACACGCCCTATGCGCGGGCGCTCATTGAAAGGCACCGCTCAACACCGGGTCTGACGTTTCTGCCGAACGCCACGAACGCCCAGTTGCAGACCGCCCTGGCGACCGCACGGATCGGCCTGCATTTCTACCGTCACGAACATTTCGGCATCGCTGTTGGTGAGATGATTACAGCCGGGCTCGTCCCACTGGTCTATGACGGCGGCGGCGTCCGCGAACTGGTTGCGAACCCGTTCCTGCGCTTTCGGACCCCTGACGCAGCGACGACCCGGGCCAGCGTGCTGCTTAACGCGCCCCTTGCCCGGACAGAGGCCCTTAACCTCGCGCTTCAAGAAACCGACGCACTTCACCGCGCTCTCTCGTTTGAGGCAGCGGCAGACGCCGCTCTCACCGACTTCCTCGGAGCGCTTTGAATGCGCGCCTCCCCCCTGTCTGTCTGGGCGTTCTGCGCAGCTGCCGCCCTGTGGATTCCTGCACTGGCAGTCCCGGGCCTGCCGCTGCCGCTACAACCCCTCGACCTGATCGCGCTTGCAGGCTGGCCACTTCTGGCCCTTTACTGCCGTCGCGCGACAGGCATGCGCCTGACGGCACCTCTCGCGCTCACAGCCTCCGTTCTCGCCTCATGGCTCGTCGTGGGCGGGCAACCGGTCGTGCTGACCTGGACCCTCGCCTTCGCGGTGCCCTTCACAGCGCTCAGCGCGATCGCCCTATCTGATGAGACTGCGCGCCGCCACTTTCTGCGGGGGTTCCTGATCGCTGCGACGGCCTCTGCACTGCTCTTTCTGGCGCAGATATCCATGGGAGCTCAAACGCTTGATTTCCGCACGAACGTGGCGTTCAGCCTGCCGCCCCAATACGGTCGCGGCTTCGCACTGTTTCCCGAAGTTTCGACCTTCGCAACGCACATAACGGTTGCAATCGGCGCGACGTTGGCGTTGTTGCTGCACCCGGCCACGGGCAGCCGCTTAGGCCTCAGTTGTGCTTTGATCCTTTTTGCAATCTGTCTTCTGTTCACCCGTTCAACCAGCGTCATCATCCTGGCCCCGCTGCTTGTGGGCGCAGCGTTGCGCGCCACGCTCACCCTGCATCTGCGCAGCCTGCTGATCATCATGGCAACAACCGCGTTGATCGCGATCCTGCTGACGTTCTTCATCACGGTGTTCTACGTCGACCGCCTTGAAAACCACGCAGCCGATCGCTCTGCCGCGATGCGGCTGGCCTCTATGCTGGGTGGCCTGTCCCCCTTATGGAGCGGGGAACTTTTCGGTGTCGGTATCGGTGAAAATCACGAAGTCCGCCTGCGCGCGCACCAGATCGCCCGTGCGACAGGGCTGAACTTCGGCTCCTTGCCAACGGGGGTGAACTCCCAAATCATCGGTCGCATTTTCGAGGAAGGCTGGCCTGCATTTTTGCAAATGGGCGCTGCGGCGATAGCCCTGTTCGGCGCCCGGAAAACCGCGCGGCTTAGCCCGGCAACCGCTGCGTTGTTAACCTTGGGCATCGGCAGCCTGCTAACTGCCCTGCTCGTCACAGGCTACCGCGGCATCTATACCAACTGGCTTTGGATCGCTGCGGCGGCCGCCCTCGCTCCGCAGCCACGCTTGCGCGAAAGACACGCATCATGTCCCGCATGATCTTGACCGCAACCGTTCTACGGGGTGCCGGCGCGCTTACCTGGCTGGCCTACACTTGGCTTCTAGCGCAAGTGCTGCCACCCGATCAGCTTGGATCCATGCTGACCATTCTGGCCCTGGCTGGACTACTTTCGGGGCTGTTAACATCTGGCTGGGCGCAACTGATTTTGCGCGACGGCGCCCGGCTTTGGGCGACCGCCCAACCGGGCGCGATGACAACGCTGTTGGCCCACGCCTTCACCGGTCTTGCCTTGCGCGGGTTCGCCTTGGCGTTGCTGCTTGGCGCGTTGCTGGGCACCACACAAATCGCGACCCTGCCGCGCGCTCCGGTCACACTGTGCCTGGCTGTCGCAACCCCACTCTTGATGGCACTGCTTGGCCTGCTTGCGTCAGCCCGCCGCGCTCAAGGCGCGCTTGTCCCAGCCTTGTTCAGCCAGACGGTCCTGCGCGCGATGCTGCCCCTTGCAGCTTGCGCACTTTATACCCAGTTCGCACAACTGACCCTGTCCACATCTCTTTGGATCTACACAACCGGCGTTTTGCTTTGCCTGCCGCTCGCCTGGCCGCAAAGCGCGCCACCAGAGGCTTACAAACTCGACCGCGCAAGCCTGAACGCGCTCACGACAGCACAGGCCGGGTGGATGCTGCTGAGCCATCTGGACGTTATCATCCTGACCCTTGTTGCCAGCCCGTCCCAAGCAGCACTTTACCTTGTTGCGCGCCGCCTTGCAGGGCTGCTGGCCCTGCTGTTCGATGCCTTGCGCAGCGCGCTCGCTCCGACGCTGTCGGTGGCCTATTACCGGCGCGACGGCTTTGGCGGCCTGGCCGCACGCACCAATCTGGGGTTCTTCCTGATCGGCGGGGGTGCGGCCACCGGGCTGGCCGTCCTTGGCCCCCTTGCGCTGCCCTTGTTCGGTGACACGTTTCAAGCCGCCACAAGCCTATTGATCTGGCTCACCCTTGGCCAAGCCGCACCCGCCCTTTTTGGTGCGACCGGCATGCTCATGAGCATGACCGATATGGAACGACCCCGCGCCATCCTGATCTGGTGCGCGCTTCCGCTAAGTGCCGCAGCCTTGCTTTATGGCGCCACACACTCGCTGCACATGCTGGCCGTCGCCACAGCCCTCACACAGCTGATCTTTGCCGCGGCCTGCGCAATTGCTTTGGCACAGCGCCACGGCATACTGCCCGGGTTGACCGCCCTTCTACACCCCAAGCTGCGGTTCAAAGTCTAGAAAAACTAGCGGCCCGTGCGGTTCCACACGGCACCGACCGTCTTCCAAAGCACCATCAAATCGGTGCCGAGACGTGCGTTCAACACATAGCCCACGTCCATCTTCACCCGCTCCGCATAGCTGACATTATTGCGGCCTGAAACCTGCCAAATCCCGGTAATCCCCGCGCGGAACATAAGATAGGCCCACTCTACACCGCGATATTCCTCAAGCTCGACTTCGGGAACAGGGCGCGGGCCGACAAGGCTCATCTCGCCCCGCAAAACGTTCCAAAGCTGTGGCAACTCATCCAGCGATGACTTCCGAAGGACCCGACCCAACCGCGTCACACGTGGATCGTGCGTCAGCTTATAGTTCTGCGCCCATTCGCGCGCGGCAATCGGGTCGGTTTTAAGATGCGCGCGCAACCGCTCGGGCGCGTCCACACACATCGTGCGCAGCTTCCAGCAGCGAAACCGCGTCGCATCACGCCCCGCCCGTTCATGCCCGAAAAACCCCGGCCCGCCATCCATACGGACGGCCGCCCAGAGCCCCGCGATCACCGGCAGGGCAATCGGCGCCAGAACCAGCACACCGGCCACATCCAGAACCCGCTTGGCACCACCCACATAGCTTTGAAACGCCTCCCGGCGCCCGGGCCGTGTGACGGACCAATCGGTAAAGTTTTCATGTTTCATTTCACCCTCATCAACAGCTGGGCCCATGAAAGGGCAAAGCAGTTAAGGAAGCCTCCACACTTCGGGCGTAGCGTGAGGAAAATAGGATGCATTTGAAGAAAGGACGCTTTGATGACCGCGCTGCCCCCCGGCCTTGCCGTGCCACGCAAAATTGGTGCGGCCGAGGATGATGTGCTTGATCTTGGCGTCCTTCTGGGCGCCCTGTGGCGGGCGAAATGGCGGCTGGGTCTGGCGGCGTTTCTGGGGGCCGTTCTGGCGCTGATCTGGCTGCAAACGCTGGCGCAACCGCTTTACCGCGCGACGGCCGTTGTGGTCATGGATCCGCAGGTCGAAAAGGTCGTCGATCTGGGCACGGTGCTGCCCGGCCTGCCCGCCGACAACACCGCCGTAAATACCGAGGTTGAGGTCTTGTCGTCCCGCGCCCTTCTGGCCGAGGTGGCCGATACATTGCGCCTAGGTCACGACCCCGAGTTCAACCCCGCCTTGCGCCCACCCGGCATGACCGATCGCGCGATGGTGATGGCCAAAGCCCTGCTTGGCATCCCCCCCGCAGAACCGATCACCGAAAGCCGCACCGCGACGCTGGATGCGCTTTCTGACGCGATCACCGTGCGCAATGTACCCGACAGTATGGTGTTTGAACTGACGACCGAAGCCAGCACGCCCGAGAAGGCGGCGCTGATCTCTAACACCTTGTCAAAGCTCTATATTCGTCGCCAGGTTGATCTGAAATTCACCGCCACCGAACAGGCGACCGAATGGCTGACCGACCGTGTGGCAGAGCTGAAGATCGAGCTTGAAAAGGCCGAGACAGAGGCGAAGGGCTTCGCCGCCGAAATGGAGCTGATCAACCCCGAAACGCTTGAACTTCTGTCCCAACAGCTCAAAGAGGTGCGCGAACGGATTTTCGCGCGCGAGACGGGGATCAAACGCTCTGGCCGCAGCAATGTGCGCGACAAGGCGCAGCTGGAAACGTTGCGCGGGCTTGAGATGTCTTTGTCCGACAAGATCAGCCGCCAGTCGCTTGATCTGGTCACGCTCGAACAGCTTCAACGCGAGGCAACAGCCTCCAGCCTGATCTACGAATACTTCCTGTCGCGCCTGAAAGAAACCAGCGTTCAGCAGGGCATCCAGCAAGCAGACAGCACGATCCTGTCGCCCGCCGAAGTGCCCCCTGCCCCGGCCCGCCCGCGCGGACTGTTGGTGATCATCTTCTCCGCCATGCTGATGGGTCTGATCGCGGGCGTTCAAGTGATCCGCCGCGAGGCATTGCGCCAGACCTTCCGCAGCGCCGAAGAGGTCGAGGAAATCACAGGCCACACCGTTCTGGGACAGATCCCCCGCATCCCCGCGCGGCACCGCAAGAAGGTGCTGGATTACGTGGTGAACAAACCCACCTCCGCCGCAGTGGAGGCGATCCGAAACCTGCGCACGTCAGTCTTTATGGCGGGTCCGGCCAGCCCGCAGATCATCATGCTGACCAGCTCCGTTCCCGGCGAGGGCAAAACCACGCAAGCCCTCGCGATGGCGCAAAACATGGCCAGCCTCGGCAAGCGCGTTCTGGTCATCGAAGGCGATATCCGCCGCCGGATGTTTCGATCGTATTTCGCGATGGTGGACGTGCCCGGAATGCTTGGCGTTCTAACCCGGAAAACCCGACTCGAAGACGCTGTCTGGCGCTCTGATCTGTTGGGCGTCGACATCCTGCCGGGGGATGAGACATCGACAAATGCAGCCGATATCTTTTCGTCCCCGCAGTTCGGTAGGCTGCTGCGCGGAGCGCGCAAAAGCTATGATGTGATCTTGATCGACACGCCGCCGGTTCTGGTCGTCCCAGACGCGCGTGTGATCGGCCAACACGTCGACGCGATCTTGTACACGGTTCATTGGGACAAGACCCCGCGCCGTCAGGTCGCCGCTGGCCTGCGCAGCTTTCAGACCGTCGGGCTTGAGGTTACCGGCATGGTGCTTTCAAAGGTCAATCCGAACCGTCAGAAAGCATACGGCAATGACGATGGCTATGATGCCAAAGGGTATTACCACAACTGACTACCAGCGTGCCTTGCTGAAAATCACATCCGTGTTCAGCCGGTCCTTGTACCGCCCGACCGTCGCGCTGATTTCGTCCATCAGGCTGTCTTCCAACGTGCGCGGCGCAAAACCAAGCGACCGCAACCCCGCGTTCGAAACACGCAACTGATTTGCCGCCGCTTCCTTGCGCGGGTTGTCGACAAACGACACCTCCGCCCCTGTCCGTTCGGCAATCATCGTCGCCAAAGCACCGACATTGCGCACCTCAGCCACCTGGTTAAACACCTGCACTTTCGATCCCGGCTCAGGCGGCGCTCCCGCAGCCAGATGCACGCAGCGTGCGGTATCAGAGATATGGATAAACGCCCGGCTCTGCCCGCCCGTACCGTAAACCGTCAGCGGATGCCCGACCGCCGCCTGACTGACCAGCCGGTTCAGCACGGTGCCGTATTCGCCATCATAATCAAACCGGTTGATCAGCGCCTCATCCGAGGCCGTAATCTCACTGTCGGTGCCCCAGACGATCCCCTGATGCAGATCGGTGATCTGGAACCCCCAGTTCTTCGCGTAAAACTGCATCAATGTGTGATCAAGGCATTTCGTCAGATGATAGATCGAGCCCGGATTTGCCGGATAGCCGATCGTCACATCGCGCCCGGTCTGTGCCACGCGCACATCCAGATACCCTTCCTGCAACTCACCCAGATCGTCCGAGTATCCGTAGACACCCATGGTCCCGAGATGCACGATATGCGGCCTCTGCCCCAATTCGACCAAGGCCGAGAAAAGCGCATTTGTGCCGTTCACATTGTTGCTCACCGTATAGCGCCGCTCTGCATCGCCCAGCATCGAATAAGGCGCAGAGCGTTGTTCGGCAAAATGCACGATCACATCCGGCACAACCTGTTCCAGGACCGCCTTCACCGCCACCGGGTCTGTCACATCCACATGCGCAAAGCTGACATCGCCGACCTTCTTGGCCGCGTTCACACGTGTCTCAATGCCGCTGATCGGTGTCAGGGACGGTGCGCCCAGCTGATCCGCAATCGCCCGTCGTGACAAGTTATCCGCAATCGTGACCGCATACCCCTCGGTCGCCAAATGCAACGATGTCGGCCAACCGCAAAAGCCGTCACCGCCAAAAACCAAAGCCTTCACACTACTCTCCTCAAACGATCGTTTATTCTATTTTGACGCAGCCATACGCATATATCCTGTCGAAAAAAAGCCCTATCCTGAGCGGTCACGCGGCTAAATCATCAAAAAGACCGGGAACCATTTCTTCCCAGAACGCACAGATCGCCCGGGCATTCAGGGCAGAGGCCCAACCAAGCCGTGCAAATTCTTCGCGGTCCAACGGGTCTGACAGTTGTGACAGGAAAAGCCGCCGGTCGCTGTCACGCTGGGTCGGATTGCGCGCCAAAGTGATCTCGCGCACACGCGCCAGGCGCGCTGATCGGGCTTCCCGCTCGGCCAGTCGGGCGTCAACCGCTGCTTCCTGCGCATCCGCGACACGCTGCGCAGCCTTGGCTCTGGCAGCCGCTGCCGCCACAAGCTCTGGATCAGGCTCTGCTGCCTTGGGTGACGAATAGTCGACCTTGATCGCCGCGGTCAGATAACGCACCGGGCTTTCCACACCATCTTGCCCACGCAAATAGGCCAGCTTGGCGGCCACATAATCCTCGCCATGCTCGGAAATCCATTGCCGCGCCAGCCGGTCCGACACACCCATCTCCAAAAGCGCCGCATAGACCCGGCCCTTGCGCAGCCCGTCATCGTCGTCAATATCGAACATCGCAAGCTGCGGGTTTTCTTTGATCAGAAACCTGATGTCGGTCACGGTGCGCCCCATCTTGCGGACCTCTGGCTCAATCAGGATGTTTGAGCTTTTGTTCACCTCCGCCACCGCCGGTTTGATGATCTTGGCGTTCAAGTGCTTATACGTCCCATAATAAGCGCTGCCATCGACCCCCATCAGCCGGCGGAACAGGTCTAACGACCACCATCCGGTGCTGCCCGTCCGCACAAACCGGTAACAATTCTCATAAAGTGACAATGCATGTCCGCTGGTGAACCGCCGCTGAATATTAAGGTTGATCAGCGCAAACACCTTGGGATCATGCAATTTTTCCGCCAACGCGGGGGAATAGGCATATTCGCAGATACCGCCCTTGAGCTTGGCATAGGACAACAGCGCCGACACGCCCCATTCCTGCCGCCCCTTCTCATCCAGCATATCCCATTCCGCCACAGTCTCGGCCAAACCGCGAAGCGCGCCTTTAAGCGTCTCCATATCGTTGGAGTTATACCCGATCATTGTGCAAAGCGTCCGTGCATCAATCGCGTGTTTGGGTCGGGTGGTCAGAGCGTCATAGGCGTTCAAAAGCAAGACGTTAGACAGCTTACGCTGGAGCAGCGACAGCTTGCCGGACACGTGTATCGCCGCGACGTTCTTTTTCACAGAACTGCGCCGCAACGCGCCCGTCATCCGGTCGATTGGAATATCTTGTTTGCTCATATCACTGCGCCCCTTTTGGGAATCGGGTGCTCTGCGTCACCTCGTGAGTAGAGTGGCACAGAAAGGCACCCGCGCTCAAGTCCGTGATAGGCACCCTTTTGCAGGTCGGCCTTCATCCCGCAAACGGGTCCCCTTTGTGGATAACCTGCACATGCCCCTGCCCTCCCCCGGAATCGGACGCCATCTGAAGTGCAAATGCGACTCTGAAAACAGGCTCTAACATGGCCCTCTAGAGTCTAACGCGAATCGGAGCTCTTCGCCCCGTAGACAGGTACTTTATGTCCTGAGCTCGGGTCCCATTGAGCCTGTCAGCAGGTGCCCGACGTCCTGTAAACGGAGCCCTAAACATAATTAAGTTATTGGTATTGAACATTTTTATAAAACGAAAGACTCTAAAGATCTGAAAGATTCTACAGTTTATCTGGTGTCGTTCTTATCTCAGGACGACGATTTTACGCCTCTTCAACGGTTTCGCTGCGAAAATCTGCCTTCGTGATTCCCTCGAAAGGCGCGATGTGCGATAGATTGTGTTATACACGGCAAAACCTAGAACATCTCAGAAGAGAGGTCCAATGAGCAGAAAGACAGACCAACCGGTCCCCCCCTATTTCAACCTCGATGCGCAAGCAGCTGCGGGAAAGTTAGGTAATCCTATCGATACAGCGCGATTCGCAAAAGCGGCGGCATACGCTGCGAAAGGGCGCGATGATCTCGCCAAACGGGGCTATTCGCCGGATGGACAAAAACGCCTGCGTAAATTCTCCGTCTGGGAAATTTGTCGCTACCTTATCCCTGTGAACGCCGCCCATCTGCGGCGCGTGTTGAAGGCCAACCCTGATCTGCCGCAAGGCGAAGGGGCCGCGGGCGCGAAATGGTTCACCTTGGAAGAGGTGCTTTCGCTGCGAAACCACTTCGCCGAAGAAGGGGTGGCCAGCAAGGAATACAAACCCTACCGGCCAGAGGGACTGCCTGCGAAGGTCGTCGCAGTGGCCAATTTCAAAGGCGGTGTTGGCAAAACTTCGACAGCCGCGCATCTGGCGATGTCCGCGGCGTTGGATGGCTACCGCGTGCTGGTCATCGACCTCGACAGCCAGGGCTCCATGACCTCGATCATGGGCGGAAAGGTAGAGGATGAATGGTCAACCGTCTTCCCGCTGTTGGCGAAAGACTATGCGCTCCATGTTCAGCGCGAGAACGGGGTGCGCGAGGCGCAGGGCCAAGCCCCCCTCCCCCTGGATGAGACGCTGACCGAAGCGCTAAACGTCACCGCCAAGGACGTGATCCAGCCGACCCACTGGCCGAATATCGACCTGATCGGCGCGCAGCTGAACCTCTACTGGGCCGAATTTCAAGTGCCCGTCTGGCGCATGTCGCAGCGAAACTGGCCGCTTTGGGATGCGCTTACGGGCTTTCTGGAAAACGAGGATGTGCTGAACCAATATGACATTATCCTGCTCGATACGCCCCCCGCGCTTGGCTATCTGACGATCAACGCGCTGGCAGCCTCGGACATCTTGCTGGTGCCTCTGGGTGCGTCGTTTCTTGAGTTCGACAGCACGGGCCGGTTCTTCGACATGCTCTATTCAACCTTCGCCTCCATCGAGGATGGCGAGAACGCCGCGAGACGCCGCGCGGGCTTGCCGGAAATGAAGTTCGAATGGGACGTCGTGCGCGCGCTCATCACCCGATTTGATGCCGCGCAACAGACCGATCTGGCGAACGTCATTCAGGCCTATCTGGGCGATTTCATGAACGCCTACCGGCAGGACTACACCGCCCTTGTGGGGCAAGCAGGTGAGCAAGTGAACGGCATCTACGAGGCCGATTACCGGGACTTTAATCGCGAAACCTATGTCCGAGGGCGCGAGGCGTTTGACCGGACGTATGCGGAGTTCAAAGAGTTGCTGATCGGCGCGTGGTGGCGTGACAGTCAGATGGCTGAGGCAGAGCAGAAGGAGCAGAAAGATGGCAAAGCGTAGACGGCTTGAAGTCCCGACAGAGGACACGCTGAAAGACATCGAAGACGGTTTCGCACGCGAAACCAAAAGTGCGTTCGGGGCGTTGCCTCCGATAGCGCAGGTCGCGGCAGATGCGGCGTCACAGGCGACGCCCGAAAGTGCCGAGGCGCGCGAGGAAGCAGCACGCGACAAGGCGGATGCGGAAACGTTGCGCAAGGCCGTGGCGGATGGATTGCTGGTGCAGGAAATCTTCATCAAGGAAATTCATGCCGATGAGCTGTCGCGGGACCGCATGTCTGTGGACACCGAAGAGATGGAGGAGCTGCGCGCATCGATCCTGGCCCACGGGTTGCGCATGCCGGTCGAGGTCTATGCGCTGCCTCATCCCGGGGCCCATCAGAAATACGGACTGATCTCGGGGTGGCGGCGACTGGCGGCGTTTCGGCAGTTGTTGGCGGAAACGGACGACCCGAAATATGCGGTGATCCGTGCGATCAAACGCACGCCGGGCAACGCGGCAGACGCCTATGTCGCGATGGTTGAAGAGAACGAAATTCGTGCCAGCCTCAGCCATTATGAGCGGGGGCGGATCGCGGTGATGGCGGTGCAGGCATCAGCGTTTGCCAATGTCGAGGATGCGGTCGCGCAGCTGTTTCATGCGGGATCAAAAGCGAAGCGATCCAAGATCCGGGGCTTTGCGGAGCTGCACGAGGAGTTGGGTGATCTGTTGGTCTTTCCGACATCGCTGAACGAGCGCCAAGGGCTCAAACTGATCGGTGCGCTGCGGTCGGGTTTCGCACGCGAAATGCGTGCGGCCTTGGCGACAGGGCAGGGCGTGGACCCGCAATCGGAATGGGAGCTTCTAGAGCCGTTTACGGTCATGCAAGACGAGCACCCGACACAGCGCAAGAGAGTGACTTCGGTGCAGCCCAGGATTGAGCGCGCTGACGAGGTGCATTTGGCGAACGGCGTGATTATGCGGCGGGAGCATGATGGCAAAAGTTACTTAATCCGGCTGGAAGGGAAGAATGTCGATGTAGAGATGGTCGAAGACGTGATGGCTGCTGTTAAGCATATGTTTGAGCCCAGTTGACGGTTTCGCATGCGAAACCCAACGGCCCGAAGCCCTGCCATTTTGGCGGGGCTTTTTCTTTGCCGGTTTCGCATGCGAAACCATGGATTTACGAGGACGTAAGGTTTCGCATTATCATATACATAGAAAAAATTGTTTTTTATCAGTACGTTACACAGAACCGTAAACGGGTACCTATTTCCATTCCCTAAAGTTTCGCGTCGAAAATTAACATAATACTCAAAATGAGTAAGCGCGTTTCGCAGCAGGGAAGGGGCCTTCTTGTTGAATGATTATGTTAAATTCTGACGTACACACCCAAAAAACCGCGCCCTGAGGCGTTCTAAGGTTAATTGCTAGACATAGCTAGGGTTTGCCGCCTAAGCCCTCTCAGGCGGGCTTAAAGACGAGGCTGACGCCGTTCAAGCAGTGCCGCTTCCCCGTCGGTTTCGGCCCGTCGTCGAAGATATGTCCAAGGTGAGATCCACAGCGACGGCAATGCACCTCGGTGCGTGGACGGATCAGCTTGTAGTCCGGCTTGGTCCCGACAGCGCCTTTCACCGATCTAAAGAAACTCGGCCAGCCTGTTGTGCTGTCGTATTTTGCGTTCGAGCGGTAGATATGCAGATCGCAGCCGCGACAATGATATTCACCGCGCCCGTATTCCTTGTCCAAGGGACTCGAGAACGCCCGCTCGGTCTTCTCAAGGCGCATGACCCGATATTGTGCATCGGTCAGCATCGCTTTCCACTCTGCGGTGGTGCGTGTAATTTCAAACTGCTCTTTTGCCTGTGCTGCGAAGGCGAGGGGGGTTGCGGCACTGGCCAGCAGGAAATGGCGACGGTTCATCATAGGTCTCCGGATCAAGTTCGAAGAGCAAAGCACGGGTCTGACCCCGCACACAATCCGCCTCACGCAGACGTGCTTGGGGTTTCACTTTGGCTGAGATATCCAGATTAGCGGATGCAGCTAGTGGGCGGGCTGGGTCATATCGGACCGCCCGATAGAGACATATTGCTTGAACCCCGCAGCCCCTGCATCGCGACTGGAATAGACGTTGCGCAGGTCGGCCATGACGGGGGTGACCATGTCTTTGGCGATCCGCTCAAGATCCAGGGCGCGGAACTCGTTCCATTCGGTCAGCAGCACCAGCGCGTCGGCCTTGTCAGTGGCTTCATATGTGTCCTCTACCCAGGTGACGCCGGGCAACAACGCTTCGCCTTCGCGCAGGCCTTGCGGGTCCACGACGCGGACCTTTGCGCCTTTGCCCACCAACGCGGGCACGATCGTCAGGGCAGGAGCGTCGCGCATATCGTCGGTGTTGGGTTTGAATGTGACGCCCAGCACCGCGATGGTTTTGCCGTTTACGGAGCCGTCGCAAAGGTCGATGATCTTGTCGATCATACGGCGTTTGATCTCTTCGTTGACCTCGATCACGGTCTCCGTGATGCGCATCGGGATCGAGTAGTCCTGACCGATGCGGGCCAGCGCCTGGGTGTCTTTCGGAAAGCACGATCCGCCATAGCCGGGACCGGCATGGAGGAACTTGTTGCCGATGCGGCCATCAAGGCCGATGCCTTTGGAGACGGTTTTGACATCAGCGCCGACACGTTCGCACAGGGCTGCGATTTCGTTGATAAACGTGATCTTGGTCGCCAGAAACGCGTTGGCGGCGTATTTGATCATCTCCGCGCTTTCCAGATCGGTATAGACAATGGGAAAATCGCGCAGGAAAAGCGGGCGGTAGATGTCGCCCATCACCTTTTCGGCTTTCTCGGACTGGACACCGACGACAACACGGTCGGGGCGCATGAAATCGTCTATGGCCGCGCCTTCGCGCAGGAATTCTGGGTTGGAGGCCACTTCGAACGTCAGATCGGGGCGGGCTTTCTTCAGCACCTGCTCGACCTGACGGTTGGTGCCCACGGGGACGGTCGATTTGGTGACGACGACGAAAGGATTGGTCGCTTTTTGCGCAATCTCCTCGGCGGCGGCGTAGACATAGGTCAGGTCCGCGTGGCCATCGCCGCGCCGTGTGGGGGTGCCGACGGCAATGAACACCGCATCCGCCCCGTCAATGGCTGTAGCAAGGTCGCCGGTAAAGGTCAGGCGACCCGCTTCGACATTTTTCGCCATGAGCACATCAAGGCCGGGCTCGTAGATTGGAACCTTTCCCGCCTCAAGCATCTCGATCTTGCGAGGGTCCTTGTCGACGCACACCACGTCATGCCCGAAATCGGAAAAACAAACACCAGAAACAAGGCCCACATAGCCGGTACCGATCATCGCGATTTTCATCTGCTCGTCCTTTTGCCCGCCTGGGGGCTCTGCCAGAATTTCGCTTTGATTTAGCGGTTTTCGCCACAAGGGGGAAGGCGTTTGCGACCTGTTAACCGTTTCACACTATGCAGATAGCCAGGGGGCAATGCAGAGGGCCTGATTATGGGATTGCTGAAACGGATGTTTGGGGCGGATGGTGCGCCGGTTGAAACGGTCGAACTACCAGAGGCGCTGACGCCTGATCTGGGACTGCCGCAACCCAAGATGCCGGTTTACGTAATTGGTGATATTCACGGGCGGTTGGATCTGTTTGACGATCTTCTGGCGAAAATCGACCTTGATATCGGCAGTCACGAGGTTGGCGGACCGGTGCTGATTTGCGTCGGCGACTACATTGACCGCGGCGAAGACAGCGCGGGTGTTCTGGCCCGTATGCGCGAGTTGAACGCGGCGCAACCGGTGAGTTTTGTCTGCCTGATGGGCAATCACGAACGCATGATGCTTGAGTTTTTGCATCAGCCCGATCGCCGCCGCGCGCGGTGGCTAAAGCACGGGGGCCTGCAAACACTGGCCAGTTTCGGCGTAGGTGGTGTGACAGAGACATCTTCGCTGCCTGCGTTGGAGGCGGCTGCGGAAGAACTACGCGCCGCGATGCCCGACGGGCTTGAGATGTGGATGCGTCGCTTGCCCAAAGTCTGGAAAAGCGGGTCGTTGGCTTGCGTGCATGCCGCTGCCAACCCCGCGTTGCCGATCAATGAACAGTCACGCCACACCTTGCTTTGGGGGCACGAGGATTTCTTTGGAACGCCGCGCACCGACGGTCTTTGGATTGCTCATGGCCATACTGCCATGCCATCCCCGCGGTTCGAACAAAGCCGGATTTCGCTGGATACCGGCGCTTATGTCAGCGGGATGTTGTCCGCCGCACGGGTATTGCCGGACGGGTCCGTCACATTCCTGTGGACCTGATAAAACAGGTGGCAAAAAGCTGCTTATAGAGGTTTACGGGCTGTGTTTTTCGCCGAAGGATGTTCTGCGCAAACCGCCTTTGCGACATGAACGTTGTGCGCTGGTGCCTGACTCGCGGCAAAGATGCCTGAAAGACGGCAAACGCATCCGATCATTCATTTTCTAGGACCGTCAACGCCGTGTGACTCCGCACATAGTGCGGATGCACCTGTCGCCACAGTCTGTCTATGGGAAGATCAAATTGCTTCTCTTGAGTGGATATTGAAAGCAAACATTGAACGGGTGTTGGTACGGCGTTGCCTGGTCGGACGTCTTTACGAATTCAGGGGTGTGGAAGGGGAGGGGTTCTTTCACGTTTGCGGTTGTATTTTCAATTGCATTGGCTTTGTCCGGCAGCGCCGGTGATGCAGTTCGCCAGATTGCCTTATCCGGAGGTTCGGGGTTGGTGGAACAGCCACCTTACCCGGTGCCCCACGTTCTCAGGACGCCAAGACGGGGCAGCGACTTCGACCATCTGCTGAACGTTGGTGCAGATGTGAAGGGCGCGCCAGACCGCGCCTAAAGACCATTACAATCCACTCATGGTGTCCCGCTTGGCCCATGCTAGGGTCGTGCAAGTGAATACCTAGATCGCACTTTGCGACGTGACCGACCAGCCCGTTTTGATCATCGAAGATGTCGCGATATCGCCGCCCGTCTGAGTAAGGCGGTGCAGGCCAAGGACAGGATCGCGGTGGCCCGGCAGGCGGGAATGCTCGATCAGGGGATCAATGCGCTTTATGATCTACGCCCGCGGGTGGTGCTGGTCGACATCGGGCTGCCGGACGGGTCCGGCATCGACGCGTTGAAAGCCTGTGCCCGGGCCGATTGAGAGGTCAATGCGCTGGTCGTGTCAGTCTTTGGTGACGAGGCGCGCGTGTTTGAAGCGCTTCAGACCGGGGCAAAGGGCAACATCCTGAAAAGCGGGGCGTTGCGCCAGATCGGCGGCGATATTCTGGCGGTTTTGGAGGGCGGCAGCCCCATCAGCCCGTCGATTGCGCGGCATCTGTTGTGGGTGCTGACCGTCGGGATGGAACCCAAGCCTAAGGCTGCGCAGAGTGTTCTTACCAAACGCGAAACAGAGATTTTGCGCGCTGTTACCCGCGGCTATAAACGTCACCAGATCGGCACAGAGCTGGATATCAGCGCAGGCACCGTGGGCACCCACATCAAGAATATCTACCACAAGCTCGAGGTCGGCTCGAACATGAAAGCGGTGGTGCGGGCGACCAAGATCGGTGTGCAGTGAGAGCGCAGTCGGTTCGTGGCAGTGTCGTGCTGTTCTTGTCGGTCGCGCTTCTGACCTTCAGCGTTTACGCGCTGAACGTCAGGCGGATTGTTCCGATAGAGGGCATGCAGATGATTACCAGCGGGCAGCTGTGCGCGCAGGCGGATTTGCAACAAGGCGCCCCAGGTTGATCTGCCTTACTTTGCACCACGCGCTTCTGATGACGCGCTTGAGACGCTGTATTTTCGCTTTGAGGCGTTGCTGGCGACCCCGACGGACAGGCTGTATGCGGTTTATCTGCCAAAATTCTCGGATGACTTTTACCTGTCGGTGAACGGACAGCTTGTGCGTGCAAATACGCTGCCGCTGCGCAAGTGGAACACGCCGCTTCTCGTGCCTGTCCCTGCGCGCCTTCTGCAAGATGGGTCCAACCGGGTTGCGCTAACGCTTGATGGCCCGAAGGCCGAGGCGCCTGACCTGCGCGCTGGTTTCGGGGTCCCATTCAGTCGGGTTGATGCTTTTGCTCAGCGGGGCATTGGGGCTGATCTGGCAAAGGCGACCGGCCGAGTGGGGATATCATCGCGTTGGTCTCTGATAAGTACTCGACGGCCGGATATCTGCGGGGCATGGTCAAGCTGTTTCTCGACGTAACCTTCGTCGACGTCCGCGCTGCTGGCGAGGCCCGCATGCAGAGAGTGGCTGGAAAACATCGCTAGACGGTCTTTTTCGGACAACTCTGGCCAAATCCCGCTCTTGAGGACTGTCTGCTTGATCAGCCGTGCGACCTGTTTGTCGCTCAGGCGCGTATCGAGCGCGCGTGCACCCGACAGGTCTGCTCACTGAAGCCCCGGCCAATCTAACCTCGCGCCAGCCGGTTTTGCTGCGCAACGTAGTCACAGCGCCCGCGTCAAGAACTTCAATTCATCCGCTGCTGTCAGGGGTTTTGTCTTTACCTTGATCGGTGCTGACAATCTCAGATCGTTCAAAGCCGCCCGCGTGCCCGAAGAGCAGAATGGCCCTGTCGCGCAGACCTTGACCTCTCGACGTTTCGGCGCTGGTTTTCGAATGTATTCGCCATGTTTCCTAGCGTGTCCTGCCATGTTCGATAAGGGAACCTGGTTGGACATATCGAAGAACCACAGAGTGGGGCGGTTTTCACACTATATGATAGGCAAAAGCGCCGTCGTGAGATAGAATTGTGGCATGACATACCAGCGCACTGCTATCGATGACGACCTAGACACATTACCGAAGCTACCGGCGTGGGTCACCTTTGGACGTGCGGAGACCCCTGAAACTGTGGCTTTTCGGTCTGGGGCGGCGTTGATGGTGCTGGATGAGCTGGTTGTTGATCAGACTCACGGTGTCCCAGTGAAATTGCTGGCCAACCATCTTGCATTGAAGGCGGCGACGGCCACCTCCAAATTGGAAGGGCGGATGGCGCAAGAGGCGGACATCCGCGACGCCTATCATCTGACGCCGCCGGGAGAAGCGCGAGGGCCGGATGGCGATCTGCTGGCATTTTGGCGGGAGGGCACGCAGCTTCGATTGAACAGCAAGGATTGGCATCGCGGCCTAGAGAATGTGGGTGGTCCGAATTTTGCTGATGATGTCGTTGGCTGGCTCGCATCAGCGGCCGACTGCGTCCGAACCCATGGGCCGATTGCCGGATGCGTTTCGATGATGCGTGCGGTTCTCGAGGTGGATGACCGGGCGGAGCGGGTTGCCTGTTTGCTCTCTGATATCACGTTGGCGCGCGGACTGAACTGGCCGACGGTGTTGCCGATCACAGCGCAACACCTCACGAAATCGATGTTACGGACTCTTGCTGCGAAGGAGCAGGGTGCTGACCTTGCGATCCAGCAGCGCATTCTAGGGTCTCTCGAAGACGCGGTTCGATTGGCGTCGGATCTCGCCCGCCGTGCCGCGGCGCTCCGATTGGTGAGCCCGAAGCTCCGGGCAAAGGGATCAGCAGCGGCGGTCGATCTGTTCCTGACTGAGGATGCAGTTGCGCCGGCGACGATGCTCTCGTCCTACATTCGCGGAACATCTATCCCGATGACGGATCGTGCAGCGCGACGGTTTTGTGATCGGTTGGTCGAACTCCGTGTTGCGCGCGAGTTGACCGGACGGCCGACCTTCCGCCTCTACGGGATCGCAGCATGACGGTCGCGACCAGGGGACGGAAGCCTGCGGATGAAGGCGGAGCCGTCTTTGACCGGGAGCTCGGCGACCTGCCGCAGGAGCTGCGTTGGCGCGAATGGATGGGGCGGATCGAGGCAGTGCTCTTTGCCAGTGCCTCTTCGGTCGGTCGCGACGACCTGGCCCGCGTGGTAGGGCAGGGGGCCTCGGTGGAGATGCTGATCGCTGACATACAGGCGGAACTGGCCGGCCGGCCCTACGAGCTGGCTGAAGTTTCCGGTGGGTGGATGTTCCGGACCAAGGCGCAGTTTGCGGACGCGATCAAGGTCGCCGCCGATCTCGGACACCAATCTCTCGCCTTCACGGAGATGGAAATGGGCGTGCTTTGCGCCATTGCCTATCACCAGCCGATCAATCGGGTGGGGCTCAAGGACATTTTTGGCAAGGAGGTCAGCCGTGATCTGTTGGCTCGGTTGCGCTACAAGGACCTGATTGCTTCTGGTCCAAGGTCGCCCCGACCCGGTGCGCCGCATACCTTCGTGACAACGGAGACATTCTTGGTAGCCTTCGATCTGCAGAGTTTGCGGGATCTGCCGGAGCTTGAGTTGGTTACGCTTGATACTGAATGACCGAGCCCGCAGAGTCCCTAAAAGCTAGCCTTCCATTTTTATCTATCCCCTCGAAGGAAAAATTATGGCTATGCAGGCAAAGGTCGCCATTGCATATCTGGCACAACTTCGTGATCCATCGAACGTGATGGTCAACACGTTTCTTGAGGCAGCGGCTGACGGAACGATCGCACTCTACGACTTACCGGAAGAATAGAAATGAGCAACGGCTGAGATATTGCGTTTCTGGAAGGGTGGGCGTCTTTTGTTGAAGAACTCTTGCTTGATCGAAGGCTGAACCGCTGGTTCCGCCGCCTTGATCTAAACGACCTTGTGCCTGATCATTCCACTTTTTCTAAGAACAGGCATGGGCATTTCCGAGAGAGTGAACTGTTGCGCGACCTGTTCGAGACAACGGTTGCGGGGGGCTTGGTCAGCGGCCAACGTATGACCGTTGATGCCAGCCTGATCGAAGCTGATGCCAACCGGTACACTCTGCTCCAAAAGAAGAATGGGACCCGGCGC
>ERZ1740067.193-NODE-193-length-50532-cov-7.743745_pt1 | contig 50532 bp, 36 predicted proteins | sample MGYA00581736_ERZ1740067 | MGnify/ENA primary metagenome ERZ1740067 (study PRJEB43018, sample SAMN04849236) | marine metagenome | isolation source: floating plastic debris | place: Pacific Ocean | collected 2008-08-27 | study: EMG produced TPA metagenomics assembly... | reverse complement strand
TAATTAATAATCCCCAAAATCCCCATTTCTTCCAATTGAATAGTGCGATCTTCCCTTGGAAGGGCTCTGCCATCGCATACACCACATTCAAAGAGACCACCACAAATAACACAGGCACCAGTGACTGCGACGAGGCAGATAATGCTTCGCCGAAATCGGCCAGATATACAGATAGGAAAACCCAGCCTCCTATAGAGCTGATGACGATGATAATCAGCCAAGCAGTCAGGCATCCGTGGCGTTTTTGGGGCGTGGTCATTCTTTCATCCTACGAGAGCCATCTGCGTTATCTACCAGCTTGCATTGATACTTGCCTAAATTAAAGAACAGCAATTCAAAAACTGGCAATTCAAAAACTGGCAATTACATGCTCAGCACATAGGAAACAGCCCTGCTTTAAGAATTGTAGCGACTTCTTTAGGTCCTTCCGAACTGTTCGACATTTAAGATGTAGCACAGGCTACAAGTTCCTTGAAAGGCAGCTAAAATGCGATATCGACGTGGATGGAGAAGACTCGCTTATGGCATACTCGGCGTAGTGATTGCGAGCGCTTTTGCTGCCTGCAATCCATTCAACCCAACGAATAACGAGACCACTCAGCCCGGTTCATCACTGCCGCTGCTCAAGCCTTTTCCTGAAGTGCTGGCGCTTGATACGCCGGACTTGCCCGAATGGATTGAGCAAATTAGTCCTGTAGATAATGCGGCCTCCCTCGCTCAAATTCGCATTCGCTTCCAGTCGCCACTTATCCCATTAGAAAGTTTGGAGAGCCCCAGCCAGCAGGCACTGCTAGATAAATTTGAACTGGTGCCAGAGCTACCTGGAAAATTTCGCTTCTTAACCCCGCGCATGGTGGGCTTTCAAAGCGACATCGCCTTGCCTACTGCCACCCGCTTTCGAGTCACGCTCAAATCTGGCCTCAGTGATCTGGCCGACCACCAGCTAGCAGAAGATTTAGCCTGGACCTTTCATACGCCTCCCATAGCGCTCAGCGGCTTACCCGGAGCAGATACGTCTGCCGAAAACTTTTTTCCATCAGAGCTGGAGCCAACCCTGGAGTTTTCAGCAAACACAGCACTAGATATCGACTCAATTGAAGAACACGTTCGATTAGCACCTGTTGGTGAAAGTCGTTCAGTCAGTTTCGAAGCCGCTTTGATAGAAGAAGACAGCGAAGAGAATAGAAATCCTAGAGATCGGTTCAATCCGGATGCTGTCCCGCACCGATATAGCATTACCCCAAAACAAACGCTCAAAAAAGCCACTCGCTACGACCTGGCTTTTTCACCCGGTTTACGGCCTGTGCAAGGTAACTTGGCCAGCGAAGAAGAATTCACCAGAGCGCTCAAGACCTACGGACCATTTGCCTTTGAGAAGCTTGACTTTGTCGGTGGTCCTGGTCAAGGCAGCACCTATGGTCGATTTATGAAAGGCATTGGCCAGCTCAAATTCAACAACGGTATCGTTGCCTCCTCAGCATTAGAAGGAATCACAGTAGAACCACCGCCAAAAGAGTCGCCTCAGCTGCTACGTGCCTATGACGATGACCGTGTTGTGGGGCTCAATCCTTGGGCGCTAGAGCCTGACACCGAATACACCTTCACACTAGGTGCTGGTTTAGAGGATGTTTTCGGTCAAACCCTTGGAGAACCGGTCACTGTGAAATACGACACAGGTGACTTGTCTCCCAGTCTATGGGCCCCTTCAGGGCTAAGCATCTTCCCAGCGAATCAAGACTTGCAGCTAAATGTTTCAACCGTGAATCTGCCTGAGAATTACAAGGCGGCATTCGCAACTGTACAGCCCGAAGATTTGGTCTACACCAGAACGGCTTATCCACGAGACAATATACAGCTATTACCAGACCCAAGCCAGTGGCAAACAATCTCTATTGAAAATGAACAGAACGTCGTAAAAGAGACTGCTATTCCACTATCAGAAAAGCTCTCTGGCAAAACGGGGATGCTAGCCTACGGTGTCCAGGCAAAAACGGTTCAGACAGAGGGGCAACAGCAAGAACCCTCTTACTACGGACTCATACAGCTAACAAATTTGGGCGTGTTTGCTCAGTGGTTCCCTGAGTCTGGAATCGTTCGGGTGCACCATCTATCAGATGGCTCGGCTGCGCAGACTTCTGTTGCCATCTACAAATCACAGCTGAATAGCGAGACTCGGGGCAATCCTACACCTTGCGCCACGGGTAATACCGACCCAGACGGTGTCTTGAGATTGGATGCGGCAGCGCTAAAACAGTGCATGGATGGGGCGAGTCAGTTTGTTGAAGGGCCAGAATTACTTGCGATCGCACGCGAAAACGACGACTGGGCCTTCGTCCGAACCCAATCCTACAGCGGCAGCTACGGCTACGGCATTTACGCCGATTGGGAAAATGGCAAACCCCAATCTCGCGGCACTATTTTCTCCGACCGTCAGCTTTATCAGCCGGGCGAAAAAGCTTGGTTTACAGGCATCGCAGACTACCTATTGGGTGGCGTCCTCACCCAAGATAAGCAGATTCCCTACACCGTCACATTAGAAGATCCTGACGGGAACACTATCGATTTGGGCCAGCAAACCACGAACGATTTTGGGACATTTTCAGTCGGTTGGGATATTGGGGATGACCAGCCGCTAGGTAATTACGAGATATCTGCAAAAAGCGAGGCAGGTGTAGAAATTCGAGGCTATTTCCGCGTTGCAGAATTCAAACCACCCAACTTCAAAGTCGAGCTAGAGATAGAAGAGGAGATTATTGAACCAGGGCAAACAATAGAAGCGAAAACGCAAAGCAATTATCTCTTTGGGCCACCGGTTCAAGATGCAAATGTGTCTTACTACGTCACGCGTACGCCAACGAGCTTTGTGCCAGATGGCTGGGATAAGTTTAGCTTTGGCCGTCGCTGGGATTGGCCAGAGGAGAAGCCCGAGTTGCCGACAGATGTAGTGCAGCGCAGTGAGCAGCTCAATGCAGAAGGTGCTGGTCAGCTAAGCATTGAAGTGGATGATGAGATTCCTTATCCGGTGCGCTATCAGGCAGATGCAGAAGTTTCGGATGTATCGAACCTGTCGGTCTCAGCTTCGCAGAGCTTTACGGCTTTGCCAAGCGATCGCCTCATTGGATTACAAGCAGATTTTGTGGCGACGGCAGGCGAAAAGTTTCCGGTGCAGGTAATTGTGAGTGATGCGGAAGGGGATGCGATCACAAATCAGCGCGTCCGTGTAGAACTCCAAAAAGCCACCTACAGTCGAGTCACAGAAGTGATCGAAGGCAGTCGCATTCCTGTCAATCAGGTAGAGTACGAGACGGTTGCCATTGCCATGGTTCGTTCCAAGCAAACGGCTCAACCTGTAGAACTCACACCGCCGGAGTCCGGCAGCTATCGCCTGCGTGCCAACTTCGCAAATGCAAATAGCGATCACGCTGCCACAGATTTGCGGTTATGGGCAACAGGTGGCACTCCCGTTTACTGGGGATCGCGTTACAACAACAATCGCCTCAGCGTCCAGCTCGATAAAGACAGTTACGAAGTCGGTGAAACAGCCACCGCGCTAATCCAATCACCCTATCCCGAAGCGGATCTGTACTTTTCTGTTATCCGACACGACACGCTTTATCAGACCTTGCAGAAAGTGGAAGGCGGCGCGCCGCAGATTCAATTCACGGTTACGCCAGAGATGCTGCCTAATGCTGCTGTAGAAGCAGTGCTCGTCCGCAAAGGAGAGCCTTTAGAGAACTTAGAAGACTTGAGCGATATGCAAGACCTCTCAAGCATAGGATTTGCACCATTTTCTACCAGCCTAGAAGACAAGTATCTGAAAGTGCAGGTAACCCCTGAGCAGCCGTCGCTTAAGCCTGCCGCAACAGAAACACTTTCCCTAAGATTGAAAGATGCTGATAACAAACCTGTAGCGGGTCAGTTCACAGTAATGGTTGTCAACGAGGCCGTCCTTCAGCTCAGTGGCTACCGAGTGCCTGATTTAGTAGAAACGGTATACGCCGAGCAGCCTATCTCTGTTCGCTTTGCCGATAACAGAGACAATGTTGAAATCTCTCCGCTGTCTTCTCCGCTGGCCAAAGGCTGGGGCTACGGCGGTGGCCAATCTGGCGGAGCAGCAAGCACTCGGCTAAGAGAGAATTTTCAGGCACTGGCCTATTACAACGCCTCGGTACTGACAGACGATAAGGGAGAAGCGCAGGTCAGCTTCGAGCTACCAGACGATCTCACCACCTGGCGAGTCATGGCCGTCGCGACAGACGGTGCGTTAAACTTTGGCAATGGCGACGCGACCTTTATGACCACTCAGCCGCTGATTACCAACCCCTTGCTACCGCAGTTTGTACGGCAGGGAGATCGCATTAAAGCTGGACTTTCTGTCACCAACACCACTGGTCACAGTGGCAAGATAGAGTTGTCCGGCTCTCTTGGAAACGCTCTACGCTTTACAAACCCAGAGACACTCAGCGAACAGGTCCAAGCACCTGTCAGTACAGCTGCCTACCGTTTCACCATCGTCGCCGACCAGCCTGGAGAAAGCGAAGTAGAATTTCGTACGCAGCTAGGCGAAATGTCAGACGCTTTCAAAGTTCCGCTGACAGTGAAGACCTTAGAAGTCACAGAACAAGTCGTAGAAGCTGGTACCACGGTAGATAATGTGACTATTCCGCTGCGCGTGGCAGAAGATGTTGATATCAGCGCGGGAGGACTGCAAATTTCGCTTGCGAGCAATCTCCTCAGTAATTTGCAAATGCCTGCACAACAGACGCTAGGAGATGATTACTTTCCATCTTTGGAGACTTTGGCAAGTCGAATTGCGATCGCATCCCACCTCAAAATCCTCTCTCAAAAATACGCCACTGCCATCACAGATGTCGATCTCAACAAACAGGTAAACCTTGCCCTAAACCAAATCAAAGACCTTCAGCAGCCCGATGGTGGATTCGCGGCTTGGCCCAGTAGCGAGCAGTCATCTGCGTTTGTGACGCCCTATGCGGCAAGTGCGATCGCAAGCGCCCAAACAGCCGGTTTCACCGTAGAAGATTCCCTCCTCACACAAAGCAAAACCTACCTCACCGGTCTCCTCGCCGACCCAGGCCAGTACACCTCTTGTCAAACGCCCAGATGTAAAAATCAAATTCGCCTCAGAACACTCAACGCCCTAGCCAACTTAGGCGACGAGCGCAATCAATATCTCTCCTGGCTCTACGACCAGAGAGACACCTTCGACCTCGCAGACAAAATCAAACTTGCGAGACACCTCTCCCGCTTCGACGAATGGAGCACAGAATCAGCAGCCCTCTCCGACCAAATTCAAGAAAGCATCTACGAAACCGGACGCAGCGCGACTATCAACCTGCCGGACCAGTGGGTGTGGTTTAGCTCTCAAACGGCTGCCCAAGCCGAAGCCCTCCAGCTTTTCATCACCAGAGACGCCAGCCCCGAACTGCTCAGCCGCCTTGTCCAAAGTCTCCTCTCTCAGCGCCGAGACGGTACCTGGCGCAACACCTACGACAATGCAAGCGCTTTAACCGCTCTCGTCGATTATGCGCAGCGCCTCCCTGTGCCACCTAATTTTCAGACAACTGTTCAAGTAGCCGACAACACGGTCTCTACAAACACATTCAAAGGCTACGAAGCCGCAAACGCAGAGGTCACCATACCTATGACCAACTTACCAACAGGAGACTCCAACCTACAGCTGAACAAACAAGGCGAAGGTGAACTCCATTACGTTAGTGCCTACCGCTATCGCCTAGAAGGCAATCCAGCAGGCCGACTAAACGGCCTCCGGGTCACCCGTCACTTGCGCCCAGCAAATCAGCCAGAAGTCCTCCACCAGTTCGGACTCCAACCGACAGAAGACGATGTATCACTTCCCGTGGGCCAAGTCTTTGACATCGGCCTCGAAATCATTACCGACCACCCCGTAAATCACGTGATTATCACAGATCCACTGCCTGCGGGCCTAGAAGCGGTCGATACGTCCTTCGAGACGGCCACCGATGCGTTGCAGGCACAGCAAGATAGCTGGGAGATTGACTACCAGAAAATTCATCGTGATCGCATTCAAGCCTACGCAGACCACCTAGATGCTGGCGTCTACAGCCTCCACTATCTTGTCCGCTCCGTCACCCCCGGCACCTTTACCTGGCCCGGAGCAAAAGCTCACCTACAGTACGCGCCCGAAGAATTCGGCCGGACTGCTGCTACAACATTGGCAGTTGAGTGAGTTTTCGGAACAATTCTTCATATGAGAGAGGACTCAATTGTCACTTGCCAAAGAAGTAGGTCAGCGAAGGATCTCTATATCGCTCGGCAAGCTGTTGCCGAGTCACGTTTTGATAAGCAGATTGTTCAACGGTGATATTTTCTGCAGGTGAGGCTTCGCGATTAAGAAAGAACAAAGAGGTTGCCGTCAAGGCTGTCCACAACAGGAAAGATAAAAGCAGAAATGCGATGATGCGATCGCGCCAGTAACCGTAACGTAGAGTTGTCTTGGCTTTGATAAAAGTATCCATAGATCCAATCCTGCTATCAGTAGTGCATTCCAAAAATCGTTTCGCGTATCGATGACTTGTCTCCAAGCTTGTGACGAAAAAGGAAGCTATCCGGCCAGAAAAACAGCCAACAAAGACAGCCAAGAGACACTGCTTATTTCAGCGTCTAATTATTATTTGAACACAATCTAGTGTTTTACAAAACGGACACCAGCTAAAATTGCATCGCTTCTATGCTAATTTCGCTCAACCCAGCACTTAAAATATTCAGATCCGAGAAATGACAATGATATAAATTATCCCGTTCTACCAGCCGGGCTTCGACTCCGCTCAGCCCTCGGTTTCAGCATTCTCCGCTGGCTGAGCGGAGTCGTTCGCTTGCGTCGCCATAGGCGTTAGCCAAAACCAACCAATATTCGTAAAGTGGATCTTATTTGATTCTCATTCCTTAGCGAGTGAGATGCTATACCCCCCTTTGCTGATTTATCTCGTTTGTCAGCAAAGGGGATTTATTTACAAACGCTTAAATAAAGTTAAACGATTAAACAAAGTTAAATGACTGACCGTTCAAGTTCAGCCCTGTATCACCTTGCACAATGGCAATTAGTTCATCGTCCCCGGGCGTCCGCAAGAAGATGCCACGAGCATTTTTACCCCCGCGAGGTGCTGAGCCAATGCGGTAATTAGAGGCTGTGCCGTTGAGCTGGATTTTGTCACCCTCGCCACGGCGGAAGTCTCGAATCATTGCGTAGTCAGCTATGCCTGTGGTATTCGAGCGTCCATCGTTGTAATAGACTTGGTTGCGATCGCCCAGCACGAAGGTATCCGCACCCAGCCCCCCTTTCAAAATGTCGCGCTCATTAAGGCCCGCATTACGATCAGATGGATTCACACCATTTAGGCGCTCGCTGCCATCGCCGCTGAGCAATCTATCATTGCCCGCACCACCGCTCAGATTGTCATTACCACTACTGCCTAGCAGGCGGTCATTCCCAGCTTCCCCAAACAATGAATCATTTCCCTTACCACCTATAACACGGTCATCGCCACCGCCTGCAGTAATGCGGTCATTGCCGTTCCGGCCCTTAAAGGTTTGTGCCAAACCATTCCCTCTGAGGATATCGTTCCCATTAGTTCCAATCACAATGGTTTGATTAGGATTCGGGACGGGTAGTGGCTTGGGTGTTGGACTAGGGGTAGGAATTGGATTGGGATTAGGGGTTGGACTGGGATTAGGGGTCGGCCCAGGGGAAGGGTTACCACCAGAGCGAGGACTTACAGAGCCACGACCACTGCCGTACAGTGCTCGAATGCCGTTGATATCATCGTTATAGAGAAAGGCAGACCCCAGCCCATCATAAACATCGCGAATGGTTGGGCGCATGATAGAAGCTTGCGCAGACTCGTGGCGTAAACCTAAGGCATGGCCAATCTCGTGCACGGCAACAGCCAAAAAGTCATTAGTAGAGCTTGTCTGGTCGGTCCCCCAAGTGTCACGATTATCGAAAGCGATCTTGGTTGCTAAATCACCAAAGAACTGAAGGCTCGCACGTCCCAAAGTCCCGCCTCGTCCACCTAAGTTCTCATGGCCAAAGCGCATATCAGCGCCATCGGGATTGTTCCTAGTTTTTTCGCCCGTGTCTTTAACTTCGACAAACTCTATAGGCGCGTACTGAGCCCATAGTTCCAGAGCTTCTTCAATCGCGGATTTCATTTGCGGATTGGTAATGCTACCGTCAATGCCACCGTCAAAGAGATTAGTAAAGCTATAGGTGATAGTAATAGGTGAGCCTTTGCCATTGGGCTGTTGCCAACGGAAAGCAGATGACTGCAGCGAAAAATCTTCTTCAATGGCAGTACCGTCAGAAGAAAAATCGGCGGAGGTGCTGCAACAAGCACTACATCCACAGCCCTGCACGTGAGTCATGGCCATCTGATCGGCACTGCCTTGCGACAATAAGTTGGCAGATGAATCTGAGTTTGCCAGAACGTTTAGGAGGTTTGTCATTTTAATAGTGATGAAGATAAGTGCAGTAATTGAGGCATACGAAAATAGGGAAATGCCGCGTTATCCGGGCACTACACACATACAGAAGCCGCACAAAATAGGGCTCGCTTGCGCAACCCAATTAACTTGCGCAACCCAATTAAATTGATGTAGAGCAAAATTCTAGGAAATTCGTGTTCGCAGAGAAAAGAAGATTGCGTTGTTCGACAACGATAAGAAACGCTCACCCAAACAAAGTGGGAATCTCTCCTTCTTTTGCAACACGAATCTCACATTGTAAAAAACCAATGCGCGAACCCTTATGAGAGAATCAACCGCACTGTCTGTGAGAAGGCAGTAGCTCTTCCAAAAACTTACCCATCTAGAAACCAGTAAAAGCAACCTGCGCTCTGCAGCAACTGAGACAAAAAACAAACCCAAAAACATCCTGTTAATCGGTGTTTCTATCAGCAACGATCAGACAGCTACAACACATTACTTGGAAAACAAAACTTGACTTTCGTGACTACAAACATCACGTTCAGGAATCATACTTGCAACATTTGCAAGTGAGAGCGATGAATAATTGCTCGGTAAAACAACAGAACAGTCTGTGCGACTGGAGCCATACGGCTAGGTAGACAACAAAAGAGGATTATTGTTGTTGAACAAGTGAGCAGAGCCTTCATTCAGCCATGGCCAGTATACTCATCGTTTCTTTATAGTTGCAATGCAATTGTGAAGCGTATAACTGAATGAAATGACTAGTATCTTTTGCTATCAGTAAACATAAAATCACCCAAAACTTTAGGGATTTTGGCTATCAGCTGCTGGCTCTTCGTTTGAGCGATCCGCCAATCAGCAAATCGCACTCAACATCATGAAATACACTGAGCGGTATATCTATATCTTCGCAATGGTGACACCTTTACCACCATCAACCTGATCGGCCGATTCAAAGCCCTTCACCTGCGGATGCGTCTTCAAATATTCCTGTACGCCGCGCCGTAATTTACCTGTTCCGTGCCCATGAATCAGCCAAAGTGGGCCTTTCGCCCGCTGAATCGCTTCTTCAATCACACTTTCTGCCTCGCTTACTCGCATTCCGCGCAGGTCCACAGTGTTACTTTCTGTCTTCACCATTGGCGCTTTGGGCACGGCCCTCGCGATTGAGGCCTGAGTTTTTGGAGGCTTTTTCTCAATAGGATCGGCCTTCTCACCTTTAAGAGACTCAATGTCCGAAAGATCTACGGTCATTTTCATAATGCCAAAGCGAACGGCAACTTTACCGTCTTCGTCGGCTTCTTCCATCACTTCTGCAACTTGGTTACCCAGACTTGCTAGCCGCACCCGCTCACCTTCTTTCGGCAGGTATCCCGTTCCGGCAGATTTCACTTTCGCTGGATGCTTACCGGTATTCAGCCTTTTCTCTTCTATCTGGTCGAGTTTTTCGGTGGCCTTTTGCGCGTCCTGACCGGTGGTTTCACCTTTTTGCAGATCGCGAATGACCTTGGCCACTTCCGCGCGAGCATGAAGCAGTGCGGTTTCCACATCTTTTTCCTGCTGGCGTTTGAGCTTTTGTTCGCGATCGCGCAAACTCTGAGCCCTAGCCTCTACATCCTTATAAAACTTTTCTGCCTTTGCCAACAGCTTGGCAGCTTCCTGTGCTTTGCGCTCCTGCTGTTGCCGCTGTGCCTCTAGGCCCTCAATGACCTGATTAACATCTTCACTGGCCCCGCCCATGCGATTTTTGGCCTGCTCCAGTACACTCTCTTTCATGCCCAAACGCCGAGCGATAGAGAGCGCATTCGACCGACCAGGAATCCCCCACAATAGTTTGTAGGTCGGTGAGAGCTTGACGTCGTCAAACTCTACGGAGGCGTTTTCGAAGCGCTCATCCTCGTATTTGAGCGACTTCAGCTCACCGTAGTGAGTCGTGGCTACGGTGAGGCGGGTGTGGTCGGCCAAATGTTTTAGCAATGCGATCGCCAACGCACTCCCCTCAGAAGGATCAGTCCCAGCCCCGACCTCATCGAGTAGCACCAGCGAATTAGCAAAGGCCTCATCTCCCTTAGTCTTATCGACCTCATCCAAAATTCGACCAATGCGCTTCACATGCCCCGAAAACGTCGACAGACTCTGCTCAATCGACTGCTCATCACCAATATCAGCCAGCACAGCGTCAAACCAGGGCAGCTCCACAGGTTCCTTAGCAGGAATAAACATGCCCACTTTCGCCATCAACGCAGTCAGCCCCAAGGTCTTTAGCGTGACCGTTTTCCCTCCTGTGTTCGGTCCAGTAATGGCAACGACACGCAGATCAGGTCGCATCACCAAATCCGTCGGAACAACCTTGTTGCTCTGCTCTTTTTTCTGCTGCCATAGAAGCAGAGGATGCTTCAGCTGTCGCAGGGTAATTTGCTCATTTTTGACAAACCTGGGCGCATTGCCTTCCATCCACAATCCGTATCGAGCACGGGCTGTCGCCAAATCCAGCTTCACCATGACCAGGATCAAATGCTCCAGTTCAGGCAGGACCTCTGCCACTTGGAATGTCAGAGCCTGACGAATCGCTTCCGCCTCGACCTCTTCCTCTTTACGCAAAGTCCGTCGCTTGTTGCCATTGTCAACAATGCTGTGGGGCTCCACATACAGCGTGGCGCCGCTGGTAGACGTATCGTGAACAATACCGGGGACCGCATCCTTTTGTGGCGCTTTGACCGGCAGTACAAAGCGGTCATTGCGCTGAGTAATTAGGGTCTCTTGAAGGGCACCGCCCTGACGTTGAATGATTCGTTGAAGCTTGGCATAGATGCGATCGCGCACCACTTTCAAATTCTGTCGGATGCCCCCCAGCTTCGCACTGGCACGATCCGCAACATTCCCTCGGTCATCAATACAGCGATGAATCTCCTGCTCCAGCTCCGGAAATGTCCGCAAATCTTCCACCAACGCCTGTAAAACGGGCAGCTCTTCTTGCGCGTCAATTTGCCGCCGCAGTCGCCTTGCCCCTGAGAGTGTCGTCGCAATATCGAGCAGCTCATCGCCCGTGAGAATCCCCTGCACCTGGGCCCGTTCTAGAGACCCACCAATATCTCGAATGCCACCAAACTTCAGCCCACCAACCGTGGATTCTAGCTGAGCGGTCTCTACAGTTTGTGCTAGCAGTGCCTCGCTTTCTGCTTGATTTGCTGGAATGGGTAGCCGCTGAGCCGCCACATTACCAATATTGGTTGCCGTGAACGTAGCCAGATGGCGACAAAGCCTAGGCCATTCCAACAAATTAAGCGTTTCAGATTGAATCAAGGGAACTTGGATAAAAAAGCTTACGAAAAAGATGAATATCTCGTTGCTAGTGCATGCAATTATCGATTCCAACCGAAGCAAATCCCCTCTGGGGGGTGGACGCGCAGCGGACGGGGTGGGTCACCGATGAATAGAGCTAGCGGCTGTACGCTGTTCAATGTCTAAAACAACGACCTGAGACATTCCTCCTTATTATAAGGAAGAGCCTTCCGTAAAAGTACTCACGCAGGAGGATTCAACCACGCTACCCTCACCCCTACTTATCCAGAAATACAGCGGCGACTCGCTCATTCCTAAACGACTCGCCCTCAAGCCTGCGAACTTAGCAACGGCTCAGACACTCATCGAGCTATTTCAAAACGCCGTTGGCAAAACGCAAGGAGACCTCGATAGGCAACTGCATATAGAAGAGGGCGAAGGGACAGATTATCGGGTGAAACGGGGTCTGGCCCACATTTTGCGCAACAGCTTCAGCACGTTTGAAATTGTCAGCCCGCTAGAACCTGTTGAACTGCGCGATCGCATCTTTACCCTCGCCGCCACACGCGCCGCCACACCCACAAATGCCGAATCCCATCTAGCGACCCTCGCCGCCCAACTCACCCAAGAACTAGACACCCCCGTCGAACCTATTCACATTCGCCAGGGGCTCTACGCGGATCTTAAAGAAAACCGCATCCTAACCACTTTCGATGCACCTGCCGCAGAAGCACTCATTCATCGCTACAACCTCTCACAGGTTCAAGGCATTTTTTACAAAGCCAGCCACATGGTGATCAACCTGTATCGCAACGACCCAGGCGAGTACAAGCTGATGTTCAAATACCTCAAGCTTTTTCGCTTGATGACCTACGTGGAGGGCGAGGCCGATCAAGGCTTCACCATTACAATCGACGGCCCGGCAAGCCTATTCAAACCCAGCACTCGCTATGGCGTCGATATCGCCAAGCTGATTCCCGCTATTTTGCATGTGACTCGCTGGCAGCTCACCGCCACTCTTCAATGGAAAAATCCTTACACAAAAACCGCCCAAGATAAAACCTTCAGCCTCAATGACAATTGTGGTCTGGTCAGTCACTATCCACCCGGCAAACCCTACGACAGTATGTTGGAACAAGCTTTTGCGGAAAAATGGAACAAGGCAAAAACAGACTGGCAGTTAGAGCGCGAAGTCGATCTTATTCCCATTCCGGGGAGCGTAATGATCCCCGATTTTCGCATCGTTCATCCTGACGGACGCGTGTATCTACTCGAAATCGTAGGATATTGGCGACCTGACTATTTACGCAAAAAGTTTTATCAGGTGAGGCAAGCCGAGTGCAAAAACTTAATTTTGGCGGTGTCGCAGCGCCTAAACCTAGAAAAGGCGGGCGTTGACATTAATACCTCACCAACAAATATAGTTTGGTTCAAAGATAAATTGCTGCCAAAAGCTGTCATCGAAGCGCTTGAAGCGGGTTAGACGGGAATACTCAAAACATCGCTTTCTAATGCTTCTAGCGCTATGAGCACAATCCTGGTCGTAGATGATAGCCCCATGCTTCGTGAGATGATCTCTGGCCTCTTAAACAAAACAGGTCTGAGTATTTCGGTGGCCAAAGATGGTCACGAAGCCAAGGAAAAAATTACTGCCAGTCCACCGGACCTGGTGGTACTCGATGTTGTCATGCCCAACATGAACGGCTACGAGCTGTGTCGCTGGGTAAAAAGCAACGAAGCAACGAAAAATGTGCTCGTCATTTTGTGCTCGTCAAAGAGCGAAGAGTTTGACCGCTACTGGGGAATCAAGCAGGGCGCTGATGCCTATGTCATTAAGCCCTTTCGTCCTGGTGAATTACTCAGTACGGTGCAAAGCTTACTCGCCGGGCAAGCTGCGTAGCAATTTCTTCAAACTGCCTTTTGCCATTTAGTTATCCGCCCGTAGCCTACTTTCGCTAGGCTGCGGTATTTTTTTGGTCTATTTTCCACTGACCTATACTAAGTAACGCGATCGCACCGCGATTAAGCTCAACGACTTAGGGTCAACGATTATGCCAGCAAAACGTACCGCACTACCCCCAGGTCTACTCGTTCGTACGGGCAAGTTTGTTTGGAATACCTTGTGGCGCATGATGATGTCACAAATGGCGCCTCGCAACAAATCAGGTGAATATGTGCGCCCCGAAAGTGCGTTTCGGGGCCGAGAAATTTTTCCTAAGGCTGGTCGCTATCGGTTGATTGTAGGCATGAGCTGCCCTTGGGCCCATCGAACGTTGGTCACACGGGCTTTGAAAGGGTTGGAGGATGCGATCGCCCTCACAACGGTCTACCCATCTACCGATGAAGGCCGGTGGCTCTTTTCTCCAGACCAATCACTCCTAGACTGCCGTACACTACCTGAATTCTATCTAACGTGTCAGCCCGGATATGCTGGCCGCTCAACGGTACCCGTCCTGTGGGATAGTCAAACCAAAACCATCATTAACAATGAAAGTGCCGATATTATTGAACTGCTCAATAGTGAGTTTGGCGATTTGGCAACAGGACCAGACCTATATCCAGAAAGCCTACGCCCTAAGATTGATGAACTAAACGAAAAGATATACGCCACCGTCAACAACGGCGTATATCGCTGCGGATTTGCCCAAACCCAGGCTGCCTATGATGAGGCCGTAGGCCAATTATTCACCACGCTGGATGAACTTGATGAGTTGCTCTCTACTCATCGCTACCTCTGCGGAGAGAAACTAACGCTAGCCGATGTCCGGCTGTTCACAACGTTGATCCGTTTTGATGTTGCTTATCACGGCATTTTTAAGTGCAATCGTCGCCGAATCGCTGACTACAAAAACTTGAGCGGCTATCTCGCCGATATTTATCAGATGCCTGGAGTTGCTGAAACCTGCGATATTGACGCCGTCAAGCGTGACTACTTTGGCAACTTGTTCCCCCTTAATCCCGGTGGCATTGTTCCAGTCGGCCCAGGGTGGGACAGCCTAAAAGCACCCCACAACCGCGCTCAGATATAGCAAGCGTACGGATGCATATCGCCAAAGGCGAGGCTACGCCAACGTACGCTTGCGCGCCACTTAGCCCGCAGAAATAAACGGTTTTAGAGATCGCTAATGTAGTGAGTTAAGTGGCCAACGCTATAGTATCGGTTTAGTCAGAGTGGTTCGGTTGGCAGCAGATACCAAAGACGGATGTAAACCCATGCAAAAACGTCGTCGATCCGACTGGCCCAATTTCTCCGTTACAGAAAAACCCGCCAACCGGTAAAGGACCTAAATATTCCTCAAATAAATCGGAATCAAAATTAGGTTCGTCATACAGCCCCTCGCCTCGGCCAGTACAGGAAAACAATAGTGCTCCCACCGGCGATGCGTTCGTTCCCTCGCTTTCCAACTTATTTTCTAGGCGCTCTATGCGATAGCGTCGCAGCATGCCTTCTAAGTCTTCTTCAGAGGTTTGGGCATCACGCATGTGGAACTGTACCCGCATCCCAGGACGAATTTTGTCGGCAACTGCGATCGCACCATTCCTAGGGTCTACCCCCACCAAATTCCGAATCAAAAAGTCGCGACGGGTCAAGCTTGGCTTAAACCCACTCTGCGCCACTCCAATAAACAGCGCATTCTGAGCTAGCTCCCGCTCCTCCTCGTCCATACCTTGAAAGATATTTTGCAAAATTTCCAGCGGCGTTTGCGCCGCCTCAGCATCTTCCAAATTATCGGGCTCCAGCTTAAGCACAATATTGCGATCGCCCTCACTCACCCGATACAAATCTCCAATCGGCCGACAACCCTGAGCCACAATCGCCTCCAGCACAATCTCACCCGAGAGCGCCACCCCAACAATTCCTTCTCGATACAATTTCCCGTCACAAAATAACCCGCTATTACGGCTAAAGCTTTCAATGCCAGCTAACCCACCAACCTTCGTGGCATCTGGATAGGCGTAGTCCATCCCCTGCAATAACTCACTGGTACCCGACGAGAACGGATCCGCCATCAGCACAAAACTAGGCTGAGCCTCAGGTGTAACCCCAATCAAATCACTCCAAGATTGGGGTGGACTGTCCAAATCAGGTAAGTCAGCCGCCGTCAAATGAAAGCTTTGAATATTCACATTCGGTAAGCTAGCAGCCGTAAGACTTAGTGCGGGCCCCTCTTCAATCTCTGAGGGAAACTCGTCATCCATACCAATCACACCGCTGCCACTACAGCCGATAACGTGAGCGACAGGCAGCTGCTCTTGCAGCAACGGCATCAGCCGCGCGTACTCACTGGCAAACGCAACCGAGACAAACACAAACGCTAAATCTGCCTGTGCACCCAGCTGCTCTTTCGCCCGCTGCGTAACTTCTTTCACCGCAGTTTCCAAAGAGGCGCTAGTTGATATCGCGCTGACCCACTTCATACTTGGAGATTCCTTAAGATAATTCTACGGGTAGAGCATTTAAATCGAAGTCTGATACATACTTAATAAGAGGTGAGTCTAAACTTCTGTAAGTACTTATTCAGAACAACGCCCTAGTCCTGCTCGATAGTTCTATTATCTACTGTCGTTGCCAGCGAGTGTGAAAGTTCTTTACTTACTAGACGGTCCACAAAAGGCCTATGTTTGCTCGCCGGCATCGTTCTAGCGGTAGCCTAGCTTAATACATAAGCCATCTTGCTGGCTGGTACGGGGCAAAGGCCCATCTGACCATGCCAATGGTCGAACTAAAACTGCCACATACGATACGGCAGTTCTAGATCTACAAAGGCTAGGATGATTGCTGAATCATACGACGTTAAAACTCTACTCAACACGGTTTCCCATGAGCGATATCCAAGAAAAGATTAAGACTGAAATCGAAGCAGCTCGTGAAGCTTGCTCCACTGAAGACGCTGAAGGTTGTGCTGCTGCTTGGGACGCTGTAGAAGAGCTTCAGGCCGAAGCTTCTCACCAGCGTGACAAAAAATCTGAGAAGACGCCCTTTGATAAGTACTGTGATGAAAACCCAGAGGCTGATGAGTGCCGTGTTTATGACAACTAAGCCCATAGCTCACCTGTAGCTCCCAAGCGCATGTAGGCTATACAACCAATACATTATGAGGTTGTAGTATTCGTATTGAGGGAAGATGTTCATCCTTGTTTAGGGAGAGCATCTTCCCTTTGAGCTTAAAACCGTCATATTTACACAACGTGCAGGCAGATGCGCGGCAGCATATTGGGATTGCACAGTAGGTGATACATTGATTACTGCTCATTCATCCCTCGTTGCTACGTGCTAACAAATCCTGATTCGGTACGTTCTTTAGTCTGGACAGATTATCGGATAGTGCTACTGGTCGCTGTTTTTGTTCCGCTCACGCTGCTGATTTGGTCGTGGGTGACAAAATCTGAAGCCATCAGCGCGCTTCTGAAAATTTACTGGCGAGTAGCCAGTTTGCTAGCGATTACGACTTATTTGTTGATCCCTGGTTGGTCAGTTGGTTTTGCCACGTCACTGCTTGCAAAGCTCCTAATCCCCTTAAGCCTGTGGTTCTGGGCAGATCTTAATGAAGAGATTCGTGAGCAGCCTAAGCGATCGCTTAATTTAGGGTTCAATGCTTGGCGCTGGGCAATGTCAGTTTATTGCTTGGTCAGTGGGTTACTGCAGCTTGTGTTTATCCGCTGCGTTTTTTCTGGTTCAGCCATGGCTGGAGAGGTCTGTCAAGTATGGCGAGAGCCTGCCCTCGCTTACAAAGCGATTGTTCACAGCGGGGATGCTGGAAGCAATAACTTAGTTTTTTGGGGCGTGTTGGGCGCCGTTGCGCTAGGATTTTACGCGCTGTATCTAGGCTATTTTTTGTTAGTTCGCTTGGGTCGTCAAGGCCGCTCTGCACTGAATCAGTGACCTCTCCATGAGTTCGCTCACCCTTGCTAGTCGCCTAGAGAACTACACACTCAAGCATCCGCAAGAGGTGCTCATCGTCTATGTAGAGATCGAGGGCGAAGTCGACCAGATTATCATCTTCAAAGGCTTCTCTAGCTCATTAATGCGACCGACAGCATTTGATCCGGAAGTATCTATGTTGCCTGATTCAGCAACCGTTTCACATATCGATCGATTGAAGGGGCCTTATCAACCGATTTCCCCACACTATTTGGAGCGCAATATATCACTCAGCGATTTTCTTTCTAGACTCTCCTTATAGTACCTGGACGATGACCGCGCCTTGAGCCCCACAGCAAACTCACTTGCCCAAGGCCCACATTTCGTCAGTGACCTGTCACAATATAGGGGTCTTTTCCTTTGTCGGTAGCACCTGTTATCTGTTATTGAGTAGATACCCCGAACCACCTATGTACAAGACTCAAGACCTGCACGTGGTCGAAAATCGTCCTTTGCTTGCCCCAAATCAACTCCTTGAGCAGCTACCGCTTACCGAAACTGCGTCTGCCATAGTTGCTAAAACCCGCGATCATATCCGTAACATTATGCACAACGAGGACCGTCGCCTCCTGGTGATTGTCGGGCCCTGCTCTGTGCATGATGTAGATGCCGCTTATGACTACGCCCAAAAGCTGGTTAAGCTGCGATCGCAGTTCTCCGACGAGCTAGAGGTGGTGATGCGGGTCTATTTCGAGAAACCGCGTACTAGCATCGGATGGAAAGGACTCATCAACGACCCCCATCTAGATGGCAGCTACGACATCAATGAAGGTCTACGACTGGCTCGTAAACTCCTGCTCGACTTGGCTGAGCTGGGACTACCCGCAGCCACCGAACTGCTCGATCCGATTACACCACAGTACATTTCCGATGTTATTGCCTGGACGGCTATCGGTGCCCGCACCACAGAAAGCCAGACCCATCGAGAAATGGCTTCCGGCCTATCTATGCCAATCGGCTTCAAAAACAATACCAACGGTAGCCTTCAGGCGGCTTCTAATGCCATGTTGGCAGCAAGCCAGCCACACCATTTTCTGGGTATTAATGGCGATGGCCACGCCAGCATAGTATCTACAACGGGCAATGCAGATGGCCACTTAGTACTCAGAGGCGGCAAGCAAGGGCCCAACTACGAGCGTCCATTTGTTGAGGAGGCGGCCAAAGCCTTATCAGCACAAAATCTAAATCCACGGATGATGGTGGACTGTAGCCATGCAAATGCGAACAAAGATCACAATCGTCAGGTGACGGTGCTAGAAAATGTAGCAGAGCAAATCCGTTCTGGTTCGCAGCACTTAATTGGCGTGATGATCGAAAGCCACCTCATCGCAGGTAATCAGCCCATCGCCAAAGGTCTTGATAAGCTGACCTACGGACAGAGCATTACAGATGCCTGTGTAAGTATCGAAACAACTGCCGTCATGCTTGAGCAGCTGGCAAGCGCAGTACGCCAAGCAAACCGCACTGCTAAAGTCAGTCAACAAGCCTAAAGTCTTTTAGCATGTCTATTTCTGCATACTCATCAGTGAGGGCGTAGTGATGCTAGCGCCCTCTAACGATGTTCAACAGTTTGTAGACAAGCAAAATTCTATGGGGAATCCCTAACCGTCTGCCCAAGCACGTGTTTATTTTGAATGTCTACCTTAAAAGAGCGGGACACTAACGTTAAGCCCTGCGCCGTAGAAGGTATCGTCTAGGTTTACCCTAGGCGAAGAAGAAGTGCCAAAGCGTGTACCCCCGAAAAGGCTAAGGCGACTTTCCGGGGTAATGTTGTAGCTGACAATGCCAAGGATTTGCTGATAGGTGTCGTAGCGCGGAATTTGAGTGTAATCGTCAAAGTCGAGCTGGTAGAGCAAACTAGTCCTCAAATCTCTGGTAACGCCATAGTTGAGCGATAGTGTCATCGTTTGGCGAAAGCGGCTTGCAGCCTGCGGGTCAGCAAATCCCAAACGCATTTGATAAAAGCTATCGAGCCATACTTTGGAACTCAAAATGCTGCGATGGCTCACGACAGCATCGATGTAGTTAACACCAAAGAGCTTATCTCGATAGCCAGGAGAATACAGGCGCTGATTTCGCCAACCAATTTGAGCAAAGGTCCGCGGGCGCAATCGCTGCCTGACACCTACTTGGAGCTGCACTTCGTTGTAATTGATATTAGAGATGTTGTCATATCTGGCGATGTTGGTTTCTGAGATCGCATACAGACTAGTCGACTCCGAGAGCTTAGGCACAAAATAGAACGCTGCACCGGCTTGATAAATTTGCTCATCTACACGGGCGTCACTGCGGATAACATTGTCAACATCCACAAAGCCGAGCCGGCCACCGAGATATGCGATTGGGGCTTTCGGCTTGGCCGGTGCGGCTTGGGCCGTTCGCAAGATGCGCAGAATGCCCAGCTCTTCATTTTGTCGCGATCGCAGCTGCACCATCCGCAGCGTTCCCAGCTCCTCATCTAAGACGGGATACACCTCAGTGACAACGCCTTGATCCTCCAAAATTTCTGAGAGTAGATCAGGCGAATCAATCTCTACGGTCAGTCCATCTTCATCGGTTTTATCTCTAGCATCTTCGTCTCTGCCGCCATCGCCGGATACGTCCTCGTCTTCGGAAAGACTTGTCAGTTCCACAGTGTCTGAAGGCACAGTATCTTCGGACACAGAGTCCGGTGTGATAGGTGCTGAAAGCACGCTTTCTGAAGGTGTAACGTCTGAAAGTGTGACATCTGAAACGTCACTCCCTTCCATGTGATTAGGAGTCGATTGAGGCGCGTGGTCTGAGGGTGTTTGAGCTAGCTCATCAATCCATTGGCTAGGATCACGCTCCGTTTCATCGCCCCAGCTAAGGTCTATGCGCTCAACCTCAGAGTGTCTTATTTCTGAGACAGAGAGTCTTTGGGAGGAGCCACTATCACCATCAGCCATCAACTTGGCAACGCTCCATGGCTCAGGTTTAGGATGGCGTTCAAGCTTAGAAGAGGACATCAATGCGGCAGCACCGCTAGCGTTTGTGCTTGTACGCTCTCCAAGCACCGAAGCTGTGGACGCTTCTGCCCTAATTTCTAAATTATTTTCTGGACTACTGGAAACTTTCTTCGATCCTGAGGTTGAAAGCTTAGGCTCTCTAACAAACGAGCTTTCTGACTGCAGAAGCCCGCGTCTAGAGGGCGCCACGTCCCCAACTATCGCTTCTGGCTGAGGAGCAACAACTTGCGTAGCTGTTACCGTTTCTATCGCTTCAGGCGGGGTTTCTATTGCGCCTATATCGCCAGATTCTAAATCACCAGAATCTATTGGGGTTGCATCAGCAATTGCCGGAATACAAAGAATATTCAGTATTCCGCCTAAGCCAAGGCCCAGTTTAAGCACATGGTAATACGTAGGAACAGCCTGGTTCTGCATAAAAAAAGTTACCTCGGCAGGCAAGGGCACGGACTGCGCTTTTTCGTTACAAGGGGGCAAATACATGAAAAACCGCATGGGCGCATGCTGTCTATATGCAAGTTATTTGGAGCGTTATCAGGTAAAAAAACATCAAAATTACACTGTTTTTTATACATTTCTTTCCTGAATAGTTGAAATAAAAACGATGCGAATTTGATTAACTCAATATCATTTTTGCATCTTCATACTCTCTTCACAATCGTTTGTCTGCTTACTTCAAAAAACATCGAATAGTTATCTGATATGTGACTATAGTTTTTCTGGCAAGATTTGCGAGAACATCGTTTTACCAGCATCTTGAAGCGATAGAATGTGATGCGACGAATCGCCGATTGATTTGCCCAGTCACTACCGATAAGACATCGCCCGCCAAAGCTGGTGAATGTTATATAAACTTACCTTCATACAGTCATCCTACTGATAAGTAGACCCCTCTGGCCAGCTTTTCTTACGTACAAAAAACTATGAACGGGTATTATTACAAACAAAGGTATGCACTACGCAATCTGTCATGGGTGCTGTTTCTAGTACTTGGCTTATCAGGCCCCTTTCTGGTGTCGCCATATGCGGCCATAGCGCAAGAAGAGCCTTTGCAGGAGGCAACTGAAGAAGACCCAGAGAAAGAGGAATCTTCACAAGAGGAAGCTGTAAAGGAAGAACCCGAGCCCCTGACATGGGCCCGCGTGGACTTTATTCGCAATCGCGTTCAGTTAGTGCCTCGTGATCAAAGTGGCAGACGAGCGAATGTTTCCGATATTTTAAGACTGGGCGACAGATTGCGAACTGCTAGAGCCTCACGCGCCGAGCTGCGCTTCAACGATGGCTCTCTGGCTCGCATTGGTGAGCGAGCGACCTTTCGCTTCACCCCTAACACTCGAAATTTCCAGCTCAGTAACGGTACAATCTTGCTGCTGATCCCCCCTGGCCGAGGTCGCAGCACGATTCAAACACCCAACGCGGTGACCGGCATCCAGGGCTCGGCTCTGTTTGTGCGCTACATCCCTGAAACCGACACAACCATTGTGGGCGCACTTACCAACAATCCTGAGGGGCCAATGGTGCTGTACAACCGTGACGGCACAGAACAGCAGGCATTAAGAGCCAATGAAATCGGTGTCATTGAAGGCGATCAAATCACTGAGCTATACCAGTTTGACGGCACTTTATTCTGGCAGAGCAGCGGTCTGGCTGAAGGATTTAACTATCTACCAAGCCCAACAAGCACAGATGAACTCGACGGCGTTCGAGAAGAAATTAGAGAAGCTATTTCTTCTCAGGGTCGCCTGGATGGCGACAGCGTCATTACAAACCCAGACTCATTCAAAACACCTGACACAGGGGTGGAAGACGATATCAATATTGATATACAAGAACAGGACATAGAGTTTGAAGGCTCACCTGCTGAGGACTACCAAAGAACGAATGACCCCGTAGATGAGCAGGCTCTCGAAATCGGTGTGAATAATTCACTTCAGGCGGCTGTTGAAGAGGAAGATGTTGCTATCACCGAGGTGGATACGACAGGCTCTGAAGGAGCTGGTGCAACAGCTGAAGAAGAGAGCGCCGACGCCAACCAAACCGAAAACGACGCCACTGATTCAGAAACATCAACGTCAACAGGCAACGATGCGTCCACTGGTACGGCCTCGTCGAGTGAGTCTCCCCAGGGAGGTGCCTCCGAAGGAGCGGGTGCCTCTGAGAGTAATGCCCCCCAAGGTACAAATGATGCTGGCGATGCCAGCGTAGAGGCACCAGATACAGATGTGTCAGATGTCGCCCCGTCAGACGTTGCTCCGTCAGATGTTGACAACCCAGATGTTGGTGCTTCAGATGTAGAGGGCACAGTTACTAACACCCCTTCAGAACTCGGTAATGAGGCCGTCAATGCAGGCGATTTGGACACATCCCCAAGCGGTGTAGGCGATGTCACCAGCGGGCCATCCGCTAGCGATATCGACGCTTCTGAGTCAGTTGGAGCAGACATTCCAACGCCCGATGTGCCGGACTCAGCGGCCCCAAATGATATTGGGGTCAATACAGAAGATATCACTGTGCCTGATCTCGATGCTGCGGTTCCTTCAGCTGGAGACTCACCCATTTCCTCCGATCCTGCCCCTGAACCAGTCAATCAGCTAAATGATACGCCTATTCATGATTTTGAAATGCATGGGCCTGATGGCACATCCGGTGGAGAAGGCGCTGGCGCTGTCGGGACAGGAGCAAGTGCCGCAGGTGGAAATCCATAGGCGAACACGCTTATAGATCAAGACCCTAAAAGCCCTCTGAATGAACATCCCCGCTGCAAGCAGACAGGATATCACTTCTCGGCGATCACACGCTAGGCGGCTCGTCGTCGCTCAGCAACTCCCTTCGGATGCTGCCTTTCCCAGACGCCTCAGAGCGGCGGGAAATTAGACCCAAACGAGATTAAATCAGAGTTTTTTGAGCCGAAGCACAGCCAACGAATACACCTAATCTTGCTCAAATTGCTGGTCTTGCGCAGACGGCTGATCTTCGGTGGACTTTTCCTCTGCACGAGTTTCCATATGGTTGAGCCAACCTTCTGGCAAAATCTGCGTACTGCCGAGGGCTGTATCAGTATCAAGTACGCCAGGACGAGTGCCCTGGTTGAGTGTAGTGCCGGGCATCATTTGAAAAGTATCTCCTGCCACCGCCGGATCGTCTGGCAGTTGCTCGTAGTCAATATGTCTAAGCTCATGGAGTGCTTCCTCGCTAGAAGCGTAGCGCTTATTGAAGTCATAGCGCACCATTTTATTGATGATTCGAGACAAATCAGGCGCAATGTTTTCGATGGTGTGTGACCAGATGATCTCACCGTCATCGCTGCGGTTAAGGGCATGAGGAGGTCTACCAGTAAGCGCTTCAATGGCAGTAATCCCCAAAGCATAGAGATCACTGCGCTTATTTGGCATGCCTGACGACTGCTCGCTAGGCATGTAACCTTGAGTACCAATACCTACCGTAGAGGTGACGTGGGTGTTGGCACCAGGCAACTTGTCAGAAATGGTTTTAACAGCCCCAAAGTCAATCAGGACATAGCGATCATCGCTACTGCGGAGAATGATATTGGAGGGTTTGATGTCACGGTGAATAACATTTTTGGAATGGACGAAGCTAATCACTGGCAAAAGGTCAACGAGCATCTTGGCGACAGCCCGCTGCGAGAGTGGCCTGCTGTGAGACAAGATATTACGCAGCAGTTTGCCTTTGATCATTTCTTGAACTAAGTAAAACGTTTGCTGCACCTCAAAATAGGCTAGCAGTCTAGGAATTTGGGGATGCTCTCCTAGCGAACCTAAGACCACCGCTTCCGCCTCAAATAGGCGTCTGGCAAGATGGTGGGATTTGGGATTGTCACTGACAATTTTGAGCTGCTTAACAACGCATACAGGATGATTCGGTCGCAGGGTATCTTGGGCCAGGTAGGTTTCACCGAATCCCCCAGCACCGATGACTTCCATAATGCGATAGCGATCGCGTAGCAACACTCCAATAATGTCCGCCCGATTGACATCCAGTAAATCTTGGAAGTCGTCTGCCTTGCTGATGATTTCTTGCACCAAAGGCGACGTAGCATAGCGAGCCAGCGTCGTCCGCAGGCGCTTGCGCTTTAAGCGTTCGCCAGTAAAGCCAATACCAAAATCCAAAAGGCCCAAGGTTGCGATCGCAGCGACCGGCACACCCGTAATCAAAACGACATTACCGACGACAAAAGCCGTGTAGCTAACTACCATCCACAAGCCCATACCACCCATAGCGATTAGAACACGTCTAGAATGTCGATTGTGTCGATTGATTAAAGCAGCAACTGACAGACCAAGAACCAACACCACGAGGGCATTTAAGGCAGGCCTTCGAATAAGCTGAGTGGGAGAAATATCTTGCTCTAAAGTGCTCACTGTATTGGCCAAAATTTCTACACCAGCCATAGGCGTAGGGTAGAGCAGGCTCTCGGAAAACGGTGCCTTATGAAAGTCCTGGCTCTCAGCAGCCGTGGTACCAATGAGGACGATTTTGTCTTTAAAGAACCGTCCTGAATTGAGTTTGTTATGCCATGGGTCATCGTCAAGGACATACCAAAATGGAATCTGCTCAAAGGTACCGCTAGGACCATGGAAAAAAATATTTTCCTGAGGCACCTGACTAAAAAGAACTTGGGCGGCCATCAAGGTTGCCTGAGCAAAGCTTAATGGCGCAGCCTCATCGGTAATGACTGCAGATGCTCCAAAGGCCGCCTCTTCTTCAGCAGCCAGCTCTGCAAGAAAGGTCTGCCCGAGTCGATGAATTTGTCCGTTGGGCTCTAGCCGAAAATTAATAGACCCCATACGAATGCCCGTGTCTCGAAATCGCTTAATGGGCAACTTAGGTTCAAATAGAACGCCTTGTCGGATTTCGGTGTTGCTGTAGTTAGCGGCCAACACAATACGATCACCATAGCGATCTAGCACCGACGCAAACTCGGCATCATCTTCATCGCCGTAGGCACTCGGCGCAGTAAATAAAACATCTAGCGCCACTGCTTTTGCACCAGAATCCATGAGTCGAGTAATCACTTGGCCATAAGCTTTACGCTGCCATGGCCAAGACTCAATCGGCTCTAATGCTTTGTAACGTTCAGGATCGGCCAAATAATACTGTCCTTGAGCAAGCGACTCAGCATCTATAGCAAGTATCACCACATCTTCATGGGCAGGAACCGGGCCTCGGAGCTCAAAAAATAAGCTCTGAGTCTGTCTCTCTACCAAGTTAACCAACCCTAAATTAAGCCCGACTACACTAGCAGCCACGGTAGTGCACAAAGCAGAAATGGCAAACCGCCAATACTTAGATACAGCCTTCTGTTGCCAAGCTTCAAATCGATCCTTGGTCGTTAGCGTCTTGGTATCGTCCTCTGAACCTGTATTGACAGAAGGACTGTACCTCCTATTAGATTTAACGATTGCGCGTTTACGGTTTACACGTTTAGGCATAGCACTGCTAGTCGGTATTCCTTTTCTGTAACTTCAGGTAGAGTATGCGTAAGTAAAGCTTGTATCAAAACGAACGTTACTTAGGATGAAAGATACTATAATGTCTAAGTAATCAAAGGCCGAGCTATATACTTACCATCCTATATAAATAAGCATCAATACTAAATGCCCTTGCTTTAATTTTTGCTCTAATTTCTTTATCCAGTTCGTTTGAACGCGCTCTGTGATTGGCTCTTAATTCGCTAGCGGTTTATCCGATTTATCGCTTGCTGTGTGCTAACTCTGATTTCTTTAGGAGCAGCTAACTAACTTTCAGCGAACCTTGCTTTCAGTAGGTAGTTGTCAGAGCCTCATAGCAATAGATAAACTTTTCCAACTTTTTACCTAATATCCTCTAGACGCCTATACCCCAAACCTTGTTGTGCTTTTGCCAAGAATCCTACTGTAGTGGTCTTTTGGGTAGTGGTCTTGCGAACGAACTACCTAAGCTCGTTCCTTACAGGTTCACGGTAACTACTACTGCCTAACTAATAATAATCCGGTAAGTCTTGCAAAAGCTTCCTCATCGTTCAGTTATTCATTCTCATTTGCCCGCTGAGCTCACCTGTTGGGCCTTAAGTTGTAGCAGTCAATGGCCCACCTCATTAGCCCTATTTCATTTCATCTATCATTCAATTTTTTGCCCACCAAGTTTTCGTCCCAGAGATTTATAGTTTCTGCCCTAAATTGTCATTAGATAGTCATTCTAAGCAGATAAGGACCGCTGTTTTTTCGCGATTTCCCTTAAAGACCGTTTCTGTCTATTTATCTCAGGCTACATAACCTTACTATTATTTAATTCCTATGGCTTCTCAGACACTCAGTCGCCTGTCTATTTTTGTCGATGGCAACAATATGTTTTACGCCCAGCAGAAAAACGGCTGGTTTTTCGACCCTAAGCGAGTTTTAGAATACTTCGTGACTGAGACAGAAGGCATTTCTTTGGTCAATGCATTTTGGTACACCGGCCTCAAAGATCCACAAGACCAGCGAGCGTTTCGAGACGCCTTAATCAGCCTAGGCTACACAGTACGTACAAAAGTTCTTAAAGAATATTACGACGATAACTCAGGGCGATATTCTCAAAAAGCAAATCTAGATATTGAGATCGTGGTTGATATGTTCAATACGGTCGATCAATATGACCGTGTAGTCCTGCTCAGCGGCGATGGCGACTTTGAGCGCGCTATAGAACTGCTACGTTCCAAAAGCACGCACATCACAGTAGTCTCGACCGAAGGAATGATCGCTCGCGAACTAAGGAACGTGACCGACCGCTACATCGATTTGAACAAAATTCGCAACCGAATTGAGAAGGCAGAGAACTAGGTCCAGCTCTCTAGGTCCAACTCTTTTTAGGGCGCACCTCCGTCCGCCCCTCTCTCTGTAGACTTTCTCACTTGGCATAGGGACCAACGTGTCGGCTGAAACTTTTACGTACCAACAAGCCAAGTAAGGCGCGGTTCCCGTTTGCATTGTGCCGCATTCGTCATTATGCATCCGGGAACCGTCATATTTGGAGCGTAGCTTTAGAGAAAAGCTGCTCGAATGCTGGGTTCATTGAGCGCGTGACCAATAATGACCAGTTTGGTCTGTCTAGCGTCATTTGCATCCCAAAGGCGATCGTAAAAGTAATCGAACCGATTGCCGACACCGTTCAGCACAAGCCGCATGGGTTTGCTGGGGACAGCAACAAACCCTTTGATTCGATAGATTTCTTGCTCGCTTACCAGTTGAGTGAGCCGTCGAATAAGTGCCTTAGGCTCAAATTCTCGAGATAGTGTCAGCGGAAGAGACGTAATGTCATCATCATGTTCGTGGTCCTCTTCATGATCATGATGACTGTGACGATGCTCCAAATTATCTTCCACCGCTGCATTAAACCCCAACAAAACACTTGGCCCCACCTTGCCATTTTGGCAGGGGACAACCTTTACACCTTCAGAGAGTTCATGCGATAGCCAGTCCTTCACTTGGGCTAGCTGACTATCATTCACGCGATCTACTTTAGTAAGTAGGACCATATCCGCGCAGCCTAACTGATCTTCAAACAGTTCTTCAATTGGTGTCTCATGGTCTAGCTCTTCATCAGCCTGACGCTGTGCCTCTAAAGCGACCAAATCACCGACGAGATCCCCTTTAGAAAGCGCCTCACAGTCAACAACAGTGACCACGCCGTCGACGGTTGCACGGGTGCGAATTTCTGGCCAACGAAAGGCTTGAACTAATGGCTTTGGTAGGGCCAAGCCCGAGGTTTCAATAACGACGCAGTCCAATTCATCACGCCGTTCAATTAAAGTCTGCCTTGTTGGCAAAAACTCTTCTTGCACCGTACAGAACAAACAGCCGTTCGCCAGTTCTAATGCCAAATCCGAGTATCATAACCCCGAAATCAGCTCAAGGCCACCAGTGATAGTTTGTTAATGCTCGTATCTCATCGGTCATCGACAGCAGCGTGAGGCAACGCTCGCAGAGCACGTCTTCAAGCTCATCGATAGTGTCAAAGCACCTGTTGACTAACGGTTCGTCTGCAACTTGCCAGAGTCGCTCAGCCGGTTGTAACTCTGGTGAGTAAGGTGGCAACAGCTCTAAGTGAATGCCTTCCGGGACAACAACGTCGTCACTTCGATGCCAACCAGCTCCATCAATGACCAGTAGAATCTGTTTGTTGGGCCCTGCGCCTATCTGTCGAGCGAATACGGCAAGCGCTTGGTTGAACCACTCAACATTCACTCTCGGTAGAATTAGCCATTCTGTTCTACCCGTTGAAGGGTCCACAAAGCCGTAAAGGTAAGTCCACTCGTAGCGATGGTTGACGACTGCAAGGTAGTACCTCAATAAAACGTGGGATAGGTCGCAATATCGTGCCAAACCCAAGGTTTACTGGCCAATCCAGCTCGCTGAGCTGCACTATCTTTGGTTCGGCTATGTTGCCAAATCCAGTTGAAATAACTGACGACTAAACGAGCGGTTACTTCTATCTGTTCCCAGAGCTTGCCAAACTTGTTCTGTCGTCTGTGCCAACGCCCTGTTTGTTGCCGAACAATGCCGTTGGTACGCTCTAAGCGTTGTGTATTCTCTTTACCAGTAACGTGCATAATCTCAGGTGTGAGCACTCGTAGCTCTTTCAGAGCGGCTTCGCCAACATATCCACCCCAGTCATCTGTATACCAGTACTTGCAGTCTGTCTTGCCTTCGGTGTTCGCAGTCAGTTCAGCTAAGAACTCATCGGTGTGTTTGCCAACACGAAGACTAAGAATCAAGCCGCTATCATGGGCAAGGCTGATACCTAACCAACAATCTCCAATCGCTAACTCATCTAGGTCACATCGCTTCTGCTGCTTGCTCCGGCTTTACGCCGAGGAAACCTCGGCGCAGGCGGTGCGCTTTTTTCACAAACGACCACATCTCATCTGCGATTACCTGGTCACACTCTACGTCTGCGACTTCTTCGTTATGCACCAGTTGTGCTTTGTAGCTAGCTGCTCGAACAATATCTACGACAGTACCGTAAGCGCGCTTCCCAATGCGGCTGATGCCTCGCAAGCTGCTGCTTTCAGCATGAGCTTGCAAGATCATCTCTACTTGCTCTGGGGTGACTTGACGCCGATAGTAGAGCGTATCAATAGTCTCGGTAAACGTGCGCTCACAGCTAGCACAGCGAAATCGCTGGCTTCCATTGCTGGTCTTGCCATGCTTATGGGATTTCGGATGGTCACAGAAAGGGCAATCCATAGCATGTCATAGAGATGAGAGGTCTAGACAAGGATGCCCACACTTCTTTAGCGCACAACCGCGAAAGCTTTGATCAGCAAAAATAACAACCTCTCGAACAGACCTCTCAGGCTAACTAGACTAGCACGACAACTCACGACACAATAGTGATGTTTAGAGGACGTATTATTGCTCAAACAACGCAGTTCAAACAACTCTTAGACATTCATATATCAACTTGTTAAAGGTCCCTAACCAAGCAGAAACTCTGCCTCATAAAGCCCATGCTCAAGGCCGTTATTTTTGATCTAGATGGCACACTAACTGATAGTGATAGCGTTCATTTTCAAGTTTTTCAATCGCTATTTGCAGAGCGGGGCATCGTTCTAAATAAGGAACTCTACAAACAAAAAATTAGCGGGCGCCAAAATGAGGCTATCGTAGCTGATTTTTTTCCTACGCTTTCAGTCTCAGAAGGTAAGCGTTTTAGTGAGCAAAAAGAAGCGATGTTTCGAGAACGCGCCCAAGATCAGCTTGTTCCCTTGGCTGGGCTACTTGATTTGCTCGAGAACATTAAATCTCAAGGATTGGTGAGTGCTGTAGTAACGAACGCCCCCCCTAAAAATGCGACCTTTATGCTAGAAACGTTGGGTTTAACAGAGACATTCGATCTGGTCGTTATTGCAGATGATTTACCGAGAGGGAAACCGGACCCGTTGCCCTACCAGACAGCACTCGACAAGCTGGGCATTACAGCGAGTGAGGCCATTGTGTTTGAAGATTCGGCTGCGGGTATTCGCTCGGCGGTAGGGGCCAGAATTGTGACAATTGGGATGATGACTACCCACACATCAGAAGAGTTGACTCAGGCAGGGGCAGCAGATGCGATCGCTGATTTCAGCCCAAAGTCGCTGGCACCTCTAATAAAACGCTACTTCTCTTTGGTACTCGACTGATTTCGCCGTCGCCGACAGCGCTCCGAGCAATACTTCACATCATCCCAGCAATTTGCCCATTTCTTGCGCCAGCTAAAGGGGCGACCGCAGGTTTGGCAAGATTTGGAGGGGAGATCTGACTTTTTGCGCTGGCGAGCCATTACAAACTAAAAAATAAAGAACTAGGGGCTTAAGCGAAGGGGGGATTCACAATGTATACCTTAATTGAAGCGACTGATTCTCTATCGAATGATGCAAACTGCTGAACTTTCAGATGCGTTAACGGCCATCAGGATTGTATTGGTGGCTCCGGCAGGACCGCTGAATGTGGGTTCGGTGGCGCGGGTGATGAAGAATTTTGGGCTGTCGCAGCTGGTGCTGGTGTCACCACAATGCGAAGTCCTGGGGGAGCAGGCTTTGCAGATGGCAGTGCATGCAGATGATATTTTGCGCGCAGCCAAGCAAGTAGAGACCATTCCAGAGGCACTAGCGGGATGCGAATTTGCGATCGCGACCACCGCGCGTAGCCGGGGCTTCAATGCACCACTCTATCCACCCGAAACAGTGCTTCCCCGCCTAATTACGACGTCTGCTGCCCAAACTGCCCTGATCTTTGGTCCCGAAGATCGTGGACTCAGCAATACTGAACTCACTTACGCCCAGGCCTATACCAAAATTCCGACCAGCGATGCCTACAGCGCATTAAACCTTGCCCAGGCGGTTGCCGTCTGTTGCTATGAACTTTCCCGCACTAAGGTTCGACCTACGTCTGAAATTTCCCCTGAGATTACCGAAATTGCCAAAGGCCAAAATCAACGCCTTCCCGGTGATAAATCAGACAGCATCCAAACAGATAGCCCTTTACAAAATGACCCTCCATCTGCTAAACAGACGAAATCTAACCGTTTGAGCAAGGCCACGCTCGACGAACTAGAAGGCTACTACCAGCACCTAGAATCTGTGCTACTGAAAGTGGAATATCTCTATCCACACACCGCCCAATCTCGGATGCGTAAAGTTCGGCAGCTGCTACACCGAACGACACCTACCTCTAATGAAGTTGCCTTGTTACGAGGCATGTTAAGACAGGTGGAATGGGCACTATCAGACTCAAATAAAGGTTAATTCTGCTATGACGGATGCCAACGGCACACGCAATATTCGCAACGGTAGCCAAAATCCTGGCAGTGCCAACTCCAATGGCATTACGACAACAGGAAACGCTCAGAACACTAATCGCCAACCTTCTCAGGGGGGAGCTAATGCCAGCGGAGATTTTCGCAATGGCAGATTTGCCATCGAACGCCCCAAGCTGAATATTTCGTCGTCACCGTATCTCTCCAAATCTATAGCATCAGGGGACGCGTCCCCTGAGAATGGCATCACGAGTAGCAAAGCCCCCAGCAGCCGAGACTTGAGAGGGAACGTTTCTCACAACCTCGGTGCTGGCGAACGACCAAATTCACGACATCGAGCAAAGGAAGAAAGAACTACTACTCGCCGCCGTCGAAACCAGTCCCGCAACCACAATGACGAGCGGCGGCGCCTGTTTGGCACGGTGCCAGACCGTATTAAGCGCAAATCTTCTAGCCGAACTAGGGCACTCAAGGCAAAAACAGCAACGCCCTCCACTCGCCATAAGGATAGACAGAAAAAGCCCTCTACGTCGGCTACTCCACTCACCCAAAAAACAGCGGGCAAGTCAGCGACATCCCCAGATGGAAGAAACCGTCCTCCGCTGCCCAACTCAGCATATCCAGGCAGAGTACCGCCCTCTCGGGGGCTTGCACGTAAGCGTCGCCGGGTTAGCAAAAACTACACGATGTTGAGGCGAGGAGTTCAGTTGCTGATTGTGGGGGTAGGGCTAGCCGCCATTGGTGGAACCCTGCTCAAAGTTTTACCCGATACGCCAGAGCCTACACTCACAGAAACCGTTGAGACACCGCCCACACCGCCGGCGAAGTCATTTCCTGTTTCACTTACCCAGGAAATTCCAGCGCTGAAGTCCTCACTACAAGAGCTACCCAATCTCTACCCCAGCCTGACGCCCAAGGTCTTTTACGTAGATGTGGATACTGGTCACTATGTCAGCGTAGAAGGGACCGAAACAGTGGCTGCTGCGAGCACTATCAAGCTGCCGATTTTGCTGGCTTTCTTTGAGGAAGTGGACGCAGGGCGCATTGATCCCAATCAAACAATGGCTATTCAGCCTGAGCAGATTGCTGAAGGCTCGGGGGACATGCAGCTGTCTGCACCGGGAACGCAGTTTACAGCACTAGAGGTGGCCACTCAAATGATTATTAGTAGCGATAATACTGCTACTAACATGATGATCGATTTGCTGGGCGGAAATGAAATTTTGAACGCCAGATTTAGGGCACAGGGGCTGGAAAAAACTGTCCTTAATGCGCCCCTGCCTGATTTGGAGGGGACGAATACAACGAGTGCTCGCGACCTTGTAAACACGATGTTGCTGATTAGTGAAGAGGACGAGCTAACGATGCGATCGCGTGATCGCATACTCAATATCCTTAACCGCACACGAAACAAAAGCCTACTGGCCAACGGCCCCATAGAGCAAGACGCACTCACCTACAACAAAACAGGAGATATCGGCTCCGTGCTGGGAGATGTGGCTTTGGTCGATTTGCCCAATGGCAAGCGCTATGCGATCGCTGCGCTAGTAGAGCGCCCGACGAATGATGGCCGGGCCCAAGAACTGATTCGCCGTATTTCTGGACAAACTTATCAAGAAGCGGCCAAAGCCGTGCAGCGTACGGTAACACCGCTCAGCACTACAGATGGCACCAATGCGGGGAGTGGCGCCAGTGCGCAGAGCAGTGAAAATGGCAGTGCAGCTACTGGAACAAACACAGCGCCCGCAAGTGATCCTGCTGCACAGGAAGAAGCACCCTACCCTAATGCGAATCCCCAAAACTAGCGATAAAACACTTTCTATACTCAAGCTCTCAAAAATATTGTCCGTTTTTACGAACATCAGTGGCAATATATCAAAGAAATTGGGTAAGCTGCTTTACGCAGGCAGACCGATGTTGGTTTATTTACATTACTGACTGCGCTATTAAATAAAACGAACGTTGAAACAGGCTGTCTGATGGTAAGTGCATGCTCAAGCTCAGTTGAATCACCGTCAGAAGTTGCGATTACTGACCCAGCTAAAACCTCGCTGCATGAGAAAGTGTTACCTACTGCACTGCCCAACGGCTTAGCTGGACTAGACGTTCAGCAGTTAGCCGCTGAAGGATATTTTCAAGCGATTGCCTACTGGCTCAATGAGCGGCTTGTGCCTCAAAATGTCTACGCCCAGGTGCTGGCCGACCAGCGGCCCGGCCGGGTAAAAGTGCTGGTTGAGTTTGAAAGGCCTCCTCAGCCGCGTCGTCTGCTGAAGTTTGTATGCGATCGTATCTACAAACTCAACTCCAACGTGATCGAAGGTGTCTATCTCATCGCGCGTGAAGTTGGCACGGCCAAAACAGAATGGGAGCAGCGCATTCGGATTCCGACAGTCCATCAGCGCCAGTTAAAAAGTCGCACCAAAAGCCAGTCGAACGACCAAGTAAAGATATCAGAATCCACTGACAACGAAGCTAAACCTGCAAACACACACACTGAAAAGCGCGAGCCGACAAAGCTGGTTTATGAATCTTCCCGTAGCCAAATCGCTCGCGAAGTCGTCCGTAGCCAGTTCAAATTCTTCCGAGCTGCTTTAATTTCTGGTAGCGCCACCGTTGCGTTCTTATTTGGCGGGCTCACCGAACTCATTCTCTCCGAGAGACTGGGGGCTCCTGCGACGGCCGAACCTGTGACCACGGTTGTGCCTTGGTACGAAGAGGCTACAGGCGATGATGCTACAGCCGTTTCTTTTCACGCACCTGAGCATACTGGAAGAACGGTAGAAGCTGCCTTGGAAACTGTCGCCGTGATTCCTCACCAAGAGGTTGCCGAGCCGGATGATCCGACAATCACGCTGCTTTTTGGCGGCGAGCTAGGCTTAAACGATTTCATTTTTGAAGAGGCAGAAAGCCTCGATCGGTTGTTTTCTGATCTGCATATTTACCAACAGGCCGATGTGGCAATGATGGGGCTCTCCGAGCCACTCGCAACCGCTAGCACGTCTTTGCAGGAAAACTTTTATCACCGCACCCGGCCCCAGGCCGTGAAGGCCCTCAAAACCGGTGGCATCGACATTGTGAACCTCGCTAGCGAAGGCACCCTCACCTACGGCGCTAGGGGGCTAGATGAAACCCTCGTTACGCTCGATCGCCAGGGCATCTATCGCGTAGGTGCAGGTCGAAATCAGCAAGAGGCCCACCGCCCCGAAATTTTGGAGGTAAAAGGACAGCGCATTGCCTACTTGGGCTACAACCCTGAAGCGGTGAAAGCGGCCAAGGACGATAAAGCCGGAGTAGCCCACACCAATAGTAAAGAGCGTGCACATATCATTGAGGATATTCAAGCAATCCGTTCTCAAGTGGATTGGGTCGTTGTGAACTATCGCTGGGGTGATGTTTTAGGGAACGGGCAAGCAGAAAGTAAAAAAACAGACGGCTACGATGATGTCCAGCTTAATGAATTTGCTGCGATTCCTGAAGCATGGCAGCAATCGCTAGCTCGTGATGCAGTGGATGCAGGGGCGGATCTGGTGGTGGGCTACCATCCAAGCCAGATTCAAGGGGCCGAGATTTACCGTGATCGCGCGATCGCCTATTCCCTCGGTGATTTTGTCTTCGGGGAAGCGCCGCTAGAAGATCACGATACCGCAGCGCTACGAGTTTCCCTGCGGAACCGCCAGATGAAAGTTGAATTTTTACCCGTCAGCATTCGCAACTCTCAAATTCAAATGGCGACGGGCGATCACGGCACAGCTATTTTGCAGAGCATTCGCAACGCCTCAAAAACATTTGATCAGCCGCTGCGCTTTCCCGTCGTTCTTAAAGCACCGCTTACCCATACCCCTCAACCAGACCAACTGCCTGCCCTGCCTGCGATACCAAATTATGGGCAGTTCATTGATCAAACATCACCGACTTTCATCGAACCTATTCCTGCTGAGTTAGTGCCTGATGAGGACCTTTTTCCTGAGCCAACGCCAGAACTATACGAAGAGGCCTCCCCTCATCCCACGATGAGAGAATCAGAAGCACTTTTCCCAGTTAAGAAACCGTCTTCAGAACCTTCGTCTTCAGAACCTTCGCCTTCAGAGTCCTCGTCTTTAGAATCTTCGTCTTTAGATTCCTCTAACTTAGGCACGCCCAAGAATTCTAATGAACTTAATGAACTAGAAGCGATGCCGGTAGTTTCGGACGCTGAGAAAAGCATTGAAGCCTATGAAGAGCCTTTACTAGGTCCTTTGTCAGCTTTGCCAAATCATTCAGCACCAGCTCAAAACCAGCCCTCTCAATGACACGTATAAATACTTAATTCACTGTATTTATTGATACTCCTTTATCTCAGAGATACTGATGCCAATTACGGCAACCGCCACAGTCTAGAACACACAGGTAGCTTTTCCTAGGGGTTGTTTAAGACTGAATTGTGTGAATGAAGTCACCTCTGCAACGCTCGTCAGGGTTATTCACCAACAACACAGATAAGAGCCTTCTGACGACGCGTACCCAGCTGTTTTTTATGCTTTCTCCAACAGAAATGCATAGAGCTAACACTATCGAGCACATATAAAAGGAAAAGAAAATACAAAGGTGGCAGTCCTCATAGTGGCTGTCTATCTTTTTTGTCTTCAGTGCTATCTCTGATTATGAAATAGAGACTTCAGTATAAATTCTTCAGGATTGTGGGTGCCGAAGTCAGTAGGTATGAACAGTAGGGTCAGCGTTAGATGAAAGTCTACGCTCTCCTGCACCGTCATTCATTAGAGATCATGAAAAAAATGGGTAGGGCAGGCAAGGCATTAAAGAGCGTTCTGCAACAGTACGGCATTAGTCAAAACCGTTTGGCTGTAACAATGGGTGTGGCACGCTCCACCGTCAACCAGTGGGTCAATGAAGTAAGCGATCCGCTCGCTGATTCCATTCCGGACATTATTACAGCACTAGAGACCTTAGAGCCTTCCGCCGCGCAGATTTTCTTGCAGCTTTATATCCAGCGGGACAGCAGTCTGCGACAGTGAGCAGCTCACCAGTCATCAAGCTGCCTCACTGCCGTATTGGAGTGCCCTCATAAGGTGGCTGTCATCCTGTGATTTCGGGCTGTCAGGGTAGCCAAATAGGATGACGTCCCGTTAAATTTAGCTCGGTAGGAACCAGTGGCGTTGGTTCTTCGTTGAGACGCGCTTCAGGCGTACCAAACAAAGGCAACAACCAAAGACGATGAGTGGCTCCCTCAAAGTTCTCTGTGGGAGCTGCCCCACTGCTACTCACAAGCATTTCATCAAACAAAATAGCCAGACCGTCAGGGGCCAAGCTTACCGTTATCTCTGGCTGAGGGGGCATTTCTAGGAGTCGCTGAACTTCCCCTGTCTTCACATTAATAGCAGTAAGGTAAGGGCTAAGCGTAAACGACTCTTCGAGCAAGTCTACAGGCTCAGGATCTACAGAATCAACATCTGTAGATTCAGGATTAATATCTTCTTCTAAACCTTCGGCCGCTACCGCTTCGGCATTCTCAACAGAGCCCTCTGTAATATCTGATGCGGCTCCACTATCTGATTCGGCCGCGCCAGTGCTACTTGCTTCACTTTCCGCTGCTATGGTCTCAGCTTCGCCAGCAGAGGTGTCTTCAAAACTGTTTTGCTCATTTCTGAGCAGCTGATTAATCAAGCAATATAAAATCTCATTGTTGTGATTGAACTGAGCGCTAACAATAGACCCCTCTGTTTGAAGCAGCAGCTTTTCCTCACCTCGATTCGAGACCCAAAACAGAGACTGAGTGAATCGAGCTTCGAGATCGTCTTCATTAAAGTTGACTAAAGCCGCTGATGCACCGTCGTCCGCGATATCTAGCGTTAGCCCATACTCAGGCAAAAAGTCTAGCAGTAGAGAGTTTGACTCGGCGGTACTGACGTCTGGTGCAAGGTCAATGACAGCGGTTCCTCGGCCTTGCTGTAGTAATAGAGAAACATTGTCTGGCGCAATTTTGAAGTCTCCACCAGGCTCCGTTTTTATTTTGCGAGGAGGCTTGTCCGGTTGGATGAGCCAGGGACCGTAATTGGAGGGGTTGTTCTGCTCTACTCGCTGCACCACGAGGCTCTCACCATTAGGTGCGAGTTCAAATTTGAGATTTTGGAAGTTGCGGTTGTCTAGCACGAGCTCGGTAAGGCCTGCTTCCACTGCTGGACTGTCTGATTTCCAAAACTGCCAAGCGGGTGAGGCCGAGGAACTTGCTAGGCCCGTCGTAACACTGTACAGCTGAGCACCAGCGATAAGATCTTCTGTAATAGCTGAGCTAACGGCTGAAAACAGAATGCGATCGCGCTGTGGATAGGGCCGGAAATCCAGGACCGTTTGGTCTTCCGGGGTCAAGATTGTCTTTTCTTTCTTGGTCAGATTAAAGAGCACCAGCCGATTGGTTTCTTCTCCTTCTGCACCGATGTAGGCAAACGCGCGATCACGTGTTTGAAATGTCGTATCAAACGGCTCAAACCCATCTTGACCATTCAGCGCTTGAGCCTCTGGCAGCTCAACCTTAAAACTTTCACCGTAGGGTGCGGGAGCCTCCAATGTATAGGCCATGCGCCGCCCAGCCCAGCTAAATTTGCCGGGCAGCGGCGGGGTAATCACCAGATTTTCCTCCACGCTCTCTGAGACCATAGGCTGTGTGAAGGTCAACAAAAAGGCAACATCGGTCGCTTCGACCTGCTGATGTTGCCAGGAGAACGTCCTTACCCGAGGCAATGCTTGCGAGCCGAGTAGCAGCATGGCAACAATAACCAATGCGAGTACACCCATCGCAACAGACGCTGCGCGGTCTAGAGGCTGAGACTTACGTCGTTGAGGCATGGGCCGTTGAGTCATAGGCTTTGAACTGGCAGTACTTAAACTGGCAACTCGAATTTAGTATTCGTAAGGATTCTTAGGCGTTTCAATAGCCCGAATTTCAGTGGGCGCGATCGCAATCTGTCGCTGTCCGTTTAGCGTCTCAGTCATGATCTTCCCAGTTACCGCCAGCCAAGTATCTACGGGATAGGGTTCATCAGTCGTAGCTGCTGCACCATCTGCCGAAACCTTCAGGGGTAAGCCCACCGGATAGGCGTCTGCTGCGCAGCAGGTCAGTACAAATCTCGACACCATCAAATATCCCGATGGCCACCCTTCTGGATATAGAACAAAGCCCTCTACCTCAACCGCCTCATCGGTATAAGCATCGGGCTCCGGATACACATTGATCAGCCGAATCCAATCAATAATAGAGCGATCTTCGGGGGAAGCCGCCCTTACAAAACGCTGTGGCTGTGCCCGTGTAAGGGTCAAGGTATCGGCAATACCTCGCTGCGTAGCTGTCTGGCTGGCAAACGCTTTGGGCGTATAAATGAGTCCGAAGATAGCAATAGATAGCAAGACTACACTGCTGAAGTTCCTGGGTAAAAGGGTGACATGCCCTTCACTGGAGGTACTGCTTGCTCTTGTACGCGTCGCTCGAGGCGCTCTCACCGATCGAATTGCTGTCCATAGCTTGTAGAGAGCCAGCAGTGCCAACACAATCGCCGCACTGTTTGACAGCCAAGCGTAGTTGGGATGTAGCAACAGCAGCAGCAGTCCGCTCAGCCAATAGCGAAATAGCATGGCGCTCCAGGCCCCTAGCGCTAGCACATCTGTCAGATCTCGCCAGGGAAGGCGCAAGGGCGCTTTGGTCGAAGTCGATGGCTGTTTTCTGGGCGATCGCATGGCAAATAACTTTCTTTAGACAGTCTTCCTAAAACTTCTGATAATGATCTTGGCATCAGCCTAAGTACAAATTAACTGCAAGCGCTACGGCAAAGCTCATTAGCGATGCTAGCGCAAACAGGTAAAATACCGCTCGACCTTTGAAGACAGTAAGCAGCAGGCCAATATTTTTGAGATCGATCATCGGCCCAAAAATCAAAAAGGCCAGCAGTGAGCCACTGGTAAACGTAGAAGCAAACGACAGTGCAAAAAATGAATCTACCGTTGAGCAAATAGAAACCACAGCGGCTAGCAGCATCATGGCCAGAATAGAAGACACCAAGCCTTGTCCTAGGCCCAAGATGATCTCTCTGGGAATGGCGACCTGAACAGCGGCTGCGATCGCACTGCCAAACACCAGCACCGCGCCCAGCTCACGCAACTCACGCACCACGTTTTCGATAACCAGCTGAAGTTTGCTCTTAGGCGACTGTGTCACCGTTGGATTGGCAACGAGCCGCTGCGCTGCTGGCGTATCGAGCTGTAGCACCTCATTACCAGGACCCTGTATAAAAGTGCCGCCTTGCAGCAAAGCAGACTGTGTACCTAAGACAGGACTTTTAGACGTTTGCTGGCTTGGGGTCCGGTCCTGAAAACGACTACGGGCTACCCTCGTCTGTAAAAATGGGCCAATGTCGCTCTGAACGCTAAAGACCCAGCCCACTGCCGTCGCAATGAGCAGCGTCGAAGTGACCCTCAAAAACACCATTTCCGGCTGTCCACGAAAAGCAACCCAAGTGGCCCAAAACACCACTGGATTAACCGTTGGTGCTGCCAACAAAAAACCAACAGAAACTGCAGTAGGCGCCCCCTGCACCAGAAGCCTACGCGCGACAGGGACATTGCCACACTCACAAACCGGAAAAAAGACGCCCAGTGAACTGCCCACCAGCGCACCGAGGAAAGCATTCTTTGGCAAGGCACCGACTAGCCAGCGCTCATCTACAAAAAACAGCAGTAGGCTAGAAAACACTACACCAATGATTAAAAAAGGAACGGCTTCTACCAGCAAGCTGAGAAATAGAGTGACCCCTGTATTGAGCTGAACCATCTTATTGGGAGTAAGGAGCTGAAAAGAGTCTCTGGCAGGTTCTACTATCGAGTTTTACGACTGAGTTCATCACTGTCGAGTTCATCATTATCGAGTTCGTGTAGAGGCAAGCTGATGCAGAGTGCGCAGCCATAGACACTGATCAATTAACTGAGGGTGTGACCAAAACGTCAAAGCATATTACTACAGTGCGCCAACAAAAAATGCCAGGTCATCAGCATATAGCGTGTAAAACCCGTACTATTACCTAGGCTATCGTCAAAATCAGGGCCGTATTGTAAACCTTGTACAGGAATTTTGTGACCATTTAGCACAGGTGGACATGTCGTCTCACCACATTCGAACCTTCACAACACTGATGTTTCCGCTAAAGCACACATCTACGTCAGCGCCGGCATCTCTCGCTCTATTTTCATAAGCGCCGGTATAGCGAAAACCCGTCTCATCGACCAAAAACTCAGTCGGTAGAGGCTGCGTGCATTGTTCACAAAACACAATCTCTGGTTCGTCTTTTGCGCTGTTTTGGACATCAGTTAAAGCCGTTTGAGCTGCGGGCAGGTTCACATTCCAAAATTCGCCCGGCTTTAACTCAGTGGCCATCAGTTTGCGAAGGACCTTAGCTGTGAGCCGAGTGGCCCTTTCCCAGTCATAGGGCGCAGACCGATATCGATATTGAGAAATGGCAATGCCCTGCTTTCGCAGCAGTGTCGCTTCTCGCACCGCAGCAACGGTTCCCGACACGTAGGTATCTGATCCTAAATTACCGCCCGCATTGATGCCGGAGAGCACCCAGTTGGCAGCTGGATACAGATGACTAATCGCCACGCGGCTACAGTCAGCAGGCGTACCGCCAATGGCATAGTCTGTGCCACTTCGCTGATTAATAGCGATCGCACCACCTCGATTTATTTGATGGCTACAGCCCGATAAATGAGAATCGGGCGCAACAACCACTGAAGTGCCAATGTCATCTACGGCTGCTCGCAATGCCTGAATTCCGGGCGCGTCAATACCATCATCATTGGTCAATACGAAGAGACTCATGGACGACCCGCCGCATCTACATAAACATCCCCGCTAAATACCAGCGTTGCCGGTCCAGTCATATATACGCGGTTGTTTTCAGCCCATTCAATATCCAAATTGCCGCCCGGCAGCTCTACCGTTGCTTTACGATCACACTTCTCATTCAGTACGCTCGCCACTAACAGCGCACAGGCACCCGTCCCGCAAGCCAGCGTTGGCCCCGCCCCACGTTCCCAAACCTTCATCTTCAAATAATCCGGGCGAACCACTTCCACAAACTCAGTATTGATTCGAGCGGGAAACGCCTCGTGATTTTCAAACAGGGGGCCAATTTCCGCCAAGGACAACGCTTCCACATCATCGACAAAGGTAATGCAGTGAGGGTTACCCATACTCACGCAGGTTACCTGCCAGTCTTTGCCACCAACGCTCAAGGTCTCGTTAACGGCCTTGCCCTCAGGCGTGCCGAGTGTGGTGGGAATGTCTTTCGCCGTCAGGATAGGTTCACCCATATCTACAGTGACCTGACCATTGGGTTGCAACTCTGGGCGAATTGTCCCCGCCAGCGTATGAATGCTATAGGTGTGAGGCAGCTCGGGCAGGGTACCATCTTCGGCTTCTATGCCTAGAATGAATTTTGCCAAGCAGCGAATGCCGTTGCCACACATCTCTGGCTCGGACCCATCAGAGTTGTAGATGCGCATGGTGTAGTCTGCCCCTTCAGTGCCTGGGAGGACAAAAATCACACCATCGCCGCCAATACCAAAGTTGCGATCGCACACAGCTACAGCCTGCTCCGGCGTAACCATCGGCTCCTGACTAGCCCGGTTGTCTACCAGAATAAAGTCGTTACCCAAGCCGTGATATTTACTGAAGGGAAGGGTTGTCATAGCAAAAGAGAAGCCTGTTTCAATTCGTTTTTGGAGTCTTCAGCATTCTATACCGCTCGCTCCCAACTCATCTATAGCGGTTCCCGGATGCATTCGGGAACCGCGCCTCACTTGGTCTACGGGCACGAGGGCTTTCAGCCGATACGCTGTACCTAAGCCAAGTGAGAAAAGCTATACAGACCTGTTCTATCGGTGCTATCAATCCTTACTGCTACCTCTGTAGTACGCCTCGGGCAATCTATAGGCGTACCTGCTTTTTCCAAAATCTTATGAGCACTACGCCTTTCAATACTGACTTGCCTAGCATCCGACAAGTCCAAACCATTATTCGCGATAAAACGAACGTCGAAATTAAGCTGACGACAGGAGACACCTTGGCTGGAGCAGTCAGCTGGCAAGATGCGAATGCTATCTGCGTGAAAGATAGCAGTGGCCAGAGCACCATGCTGATGCGGGGTGCGATTGCCTACGTCAAAACTACTAGCTAGCGCTTTATGATGCCGTAGAGTAGGGCAAAGCTCATAAACCACACAAATCTTACCTAAGATTCCGAAAGCCCCCCGAAAAAGACTGTTCTGTCAATTGCAACATCGGGAATACTTGTGCATACCAAGATTCATTTCTAGCGAGATCGACTCCTAGCGAATCGAGATCATTACAAGTTGTCGCTTTCCCAATTTCCTAGCGGCCCTAAATATTAGCGGAATCACTAAACGGAGTTTTGTGCCAGCATGAGTAGCATCGAAAAAATAGTTGATCAGGCCTTGCAAGATGGCTATCTTACCCCTGCGATGGAAGCAGAGGTGGGTCGCATTTGTGATACCGCCTCTGAGCTATCGATTGAAGAATATATGGCCCTCGATCGTCTGATGGGCTCTTTGCTAACGGGTGAAGTGGTTGCCGTTCCCCGTAAGCAGTTTATTAACGTGATGGAAGAGCTGGTACTGACCGAGGCCATCTCTCAAGTCGCGGAAGTAGAAGCCAATAGCGAAAAGACGCTTGATTTGGGCGATGTCGCCGCTTACGCACTTAACCGGCTTCCACCCCTATATGCCACCACCGAAGAAGGTGCCAGCTATCAGCGTGAAAAGGCGCGCGCAAAACTATCTGAACTGATTGCCCAGCAGGTATCTGAATCAGTGGGCCGCAGCCTCAATCAGCCTGAGTTCTTCCCCGAACGCAAAGAAATTCAACGCAGCGAAGAGGGTGGTCTCTTGGGTCAGGTGAACAAGTTACTCAAAGACTACGCTCACGACTTTGAGCAAAATCAGCCTGCTGCGGCTTAACACTCACACAATAGCGTCAACCTAGTACTCATAAATCAGCATCGGCTCACAAAAGTTCACTCACGCAGGTTCATCACCTGTAAATATCCAGGTATCTCTGGTCATCTGAGGTGGCATCTACACCGCTTCTCTTCGCATAACTCTAGACAGAAACGACTGTTGGCTTGTAGCAACAGTCGTTTTTCTGCATTTAGGCAATCTCTTTTTATAGGGACTTTTACAGGGATTCTTTTTTACAGAGAGGCTTCCTGCATGACTTCGACTGACGTTCCAATATTCACTAATTTATAGAGATGTCTGACATCGCGATTTCTCATACGTACACAGCCGTGAGAGACAGCTTCGCCAATTAGCTCCTCTTGGTTTGTGCCGTGAAAGCCAATTTGGGCTTCTCCATTTGACCAAAATCCGATCCAGCGATCGCCCAGTGGATTGTCTGGGCCTGGCGGGATCTCTTCTTTAGTAATGGGGTGCTGCCAAGCTGGGTTTTCGATTTTACTCATGATGGCAAAGCTTCCTGTGGGTGTTTGCCAATCTTCATGACCAACTGCGACATCAAACCGAATGTTAGCTTTACCGGGACGAATAACATCTAAGTAGCGTCCATCCAGAGAAAGGACTAGGCGAATGGGAGACTCAATTGAGGCGTTAGGCTGTGGCTGCCCCTGTTGATTGAAAGGAAGTGCTTTAGACCAAAAGCCATTGGATTTAGAGCCATCTGCGGTCAAGTCCGGCAACTCTGCCGCTTGAGCCGCTGCGCCTGAGGAAGCGTTTGCACTAGAGAGCTTAATGTTATCCCTAACGACCATCAGGTTGTCGGGCGTGACAATAGCGTCAGAGAAAGGATTACGCCACTCGAGCGCCACTAGGCTAACAGCGCAGCCAAAACATAGCCCCACAAAGCAGCGTACTAGGGAAGGCTGACGTCTCACCCGACTAGCTCCATCCGCTTGACTAGCGCCATAAAAATGGCTGGTTCTGAGACAACTGGTTCCATGGCGATGAACTTTTGCCTTACATACTTCACAACTGCTCTTTTATTCCGGCGCTTGATAGAATTATGGTTGCATTTCTTTTATGCATCTTAAGTGACAGATTTGCGTTGAGGCAAAGATTGAGTGGTAGTTAAGCCGGATTGGTTACGGGTGAAAGCGCCCCAGTGGGAGCGAGTCGGTAATGTCAAAGGCATTTTGCAAGACTTAGGGCTCAACACCGTTTGCGAGGAGGCATCTTGCCCCAACATCGGCGAATGTTTTAGCGTCGGCACCGCCACCTTCTTAATCATGGGGCCAGCCTGCACCCGTGCTTGCCCCTACTGCGATATTGATTTTGAAAAGAAGCCTCAGGCACTTGATCCGCTGGAGCCACTGCACTTGGCAGAAGCCGTGCGCCGCATGAAGCTGAAGCACGTGGTCATTACCTCTGTCAATCGGGACGACCTACCAGATGGCGGCATTAGCCAATTTATTCGCTGCATCAAAGAGACACGCAAGGTTTCACCGCAAACGACGATTGAGGTACTGATTCCTGACCTATGCGGCAATTGGGATGCACTGGAGACGCTGCTGCTTGACGGTCAACCGGAGGTACTCAATCACAATACAGAGACGGTACCTAGGCTGTATAGAAAGACGCGGCCACAGGGTGACTATCAGCGAAGTTTAGAGCTACTCCAGCAGGCGAGAGCGATCGCACCCTGGACCTACACCAAATCCGGCATTATGGTGGGCCTTGGCGAAACCGATACCGAAGTACGCCAAGTACTCGGCCACCTCCGAGCCATCGACTGTGACATCGTCACCATCGGCCAATACTTACAGCCCACTCAAAAGCACCTCGGCGTCCAGGACTTCGTCACACCAGCGCAATTTGAAGCTTGGCGAATTGCTGGAGAAGAAATGGGCTTTTTGCAGGTGGTCTCTTCTCCCCTGACTCGTAGCTCCTACCATGCTGAGCAGGTACAGCAGTTAATGAAAACTCATCCACGCTCGAGACCACAGACATCAGATGCCAGCATGGATGGGCTAAAGGTTTCTTGCTAAATAGCAGCCATCAAGGATTGCGATAGTTAGGCATGGGGATACCCTTTTCGCCATAGGGCTCTATGAAAAAAGCTGCTTGAGATTTTCCTTATAGGGCGGATAGATAATTCCTTTTTCCGTGATAATAGCGCTGATGTATTTGGCGGGGGTGACGTCAAAGGCGGGGTTGAATATGAGGGTATCATCTGGGGTGAAATGCTGCCATTTGACGTGGGTGATTTCGGTAGTGGCGCGCTCTTCGATATTGATTTCGCTACCGGTGGCCAGGGTCATGTCTAGGGTGCTGGTGGGGCAGGCGACATAGAAAGGAACGTTGTGTGCGTGGGCAACGAGGGAGAGGTTGTAGGTGCCAATTTTGTTGGCGACGTCTCCGTTGGCAGCGACGCGATCGCACCCCACTACACAAGCATCTACCTTGCGTGTACTCATCACATAGCCCGACGCACCATCGACAATGACAGTATGCGGAATGCCAAACGCTTTCATTTCATAGGCGGAGAGGCTAGCCCCCTGCAATCTAGGGCGCGTTTCGTCTAGGAAGACGTGAATATTTTTACCTTGCTCATGGGCGACCCGCAGAACGCCGATAGCCGTGCCATAGTCTACAGCAGCCAATGCGCCTGTGTTGCAGTGATGAATGATCGTAGCTGAGTTTGGAATGAGGTCTTGGGCGTGGGTGCCGAGTTGTTTACAAATTTCGATGTCAGCTTCGCATAGTGCTTTTGATTCAGTGAGCAAAGCTGCTTGAATCGAGGCAATGGTTGAGCCTGAGCTAGCTAGGGTTTCCGCTATCTTGAACAGATGCGCTACGGCCCAAGAAAGATTAACCGCTGTGGGGCGGGCAGCAATGAGGTGGTCTCCGGCCTGGCGCAAATCTGCGAGGAAAATGTCTAGGGTATCGGCTGCGGATTGACGGGCAGCGATCGCAAGTCCAAAGGCAGCTGTTACACCAATAGCAGGGGCACCTCTAACCACCATTGTCTTAATGGCACCGGCCACTTCCCGATAGTCGTCGTAATCGAGGTATGTGGTAGTGGCTGGTAGCTGACGCTGATCAAGCAGTCGCAGCTTGTCGTTTTTCCATTCGATACTGCGAAAGGGGCTCATGGTTTTTTGCCCCGGACAACATGCCGGACAAAGAAGAACTTCATCATTCTAGAGGGCAAAATCCCCTTCTCACCTTGTGACTCACTTGAAGAAATTGATGCAGCCTGCGTAAAACGAGAGCTGAAATGAGATAAGTAAAGGTATCTTTATTTGCATCTTTTTATTTCTATCGCCTTATTGATATAGCTGCTATGCCCAATGACGTTCCCGGATCGGGTCAATTTTCTGGTCAGTATTCTAGTCGTGCTAAGGGGCCAGTGACCCTGATGCCAGCGGTGGCTACGCGTTCTGCCACTGAAAAGGACAGGTTTATTGTGTGTGGCTTAGGCAGTCTGGGTCAGCAAAGCGTCATCAACCTGAAAAAGTTTGACTATGACCCTTTTGAGGTGTCGATTACAGCGATTGATCGACGCGCTATTGAAGACTGGGAGATTGATGATTTACCAGCCCAACTGGCAGTTGCGCCTATTTTGGGGGACTGTCGCCGCGAGGAAGTGCTGAAGGCCGCGGGGATTGACAACAGCCGGGCAATTTTGATTGTGACGAGTGATGAGAGCACGAATGTGGAATGCGCGATCGCAGTGCGTCGTCTCAATCCAAATATTCAAATCATTTTGCGCTCCTCTCGCCATAGCTTAAATACCCTGCTAGAGCGTCAGCTGGGTAAATTTGTCGCGCTAGATGCCACGGAACTGCCGGCGATGACCTTTGCCTTAGCAGGGCTGGGCGACGATACGGTTAGCGTTTTTAACGTTGGCCGCCATCGGTTCCGCGTGACGGAACGGTTTGTGAGTGCAGGCGATCCGATTTTTGACCAGCAGCCAGTGCAGCAACTGCATCGGGGACGGTTGCGACTATTAGATTTGAATCCGGTGGAGCGACCTCAGCAGCCGTTGGGCTGGGCCACGACGGCGTCTTCCGTTTTTCATCGATGGCAGCCCCACGTAAGAGTGGTGGCAGGCGATCGCGTTGCCTATATCGAAGTGGTCAATGAGCCCGAGACGACTGAGCAACGCAACAATCCGCTAGCAAGTATTGGGCATTGGCTAGAAGAATGGCGCAGTGGTGACTGGCGACGGCGGCTGCGAAACTGGCGGCAGTCGTCTGAGCAGTCTTTGGGGCGGGTGGTTGCGATCGCCCTACTCACAGCGCTAATTCTCTGGATGAGCGGCACCCTACTGCTTAAGTTCACCGTGTCGAGTATTACCTGGGTTAGGGCAATTTCGCTGGGCGCCATTTTGCTGCTGGGCGGCTACGGCGACGTGTTTGGGGGGTTTACTCCTTCGGGAGTACCAGGCTGGGTACAGCTGGTGTGCTTAATGATTGCGCTGGCGAGCATCCTGGTTGTTTTAGGTGTTTTGGGTTTACTAGCCGATCAGCTGCTGAGTTCTCGATTTGACTTTTTACAAAAGCGTCCGAGCCTACCGCGCAGTAATCACATCGTTGTGATTGGCCTCGGTCGTATTGGGAGAAAGGTAACGAGCCTACTGCAAGATCTCAATCAGCCGCTCATCGCAATCGATACACAGCTGACCCATCCAGAGCTATTTACCCAGGTGCCCTTGCTAATTGGCAATGTGGTGGAAGAACTCTCTGCGGCAAATCTGGCAACAGCAAAGAGCCTCATTGCGGTGACAAACGACCAGATGCTGAATCTTGAGGTGGCGTTACTCGCAGCGGAGAAAAATCTTGGCGGGCAGCATCTGTTTTCACCGGTAGTGCGTACACGCAGCCAAGCCTTCAGCGATAACTTAGGCGCTCTGATGCCTCAAGCTCGTGCCTTTTGTCCCTACGCGTTGTCTGCTGAAGCTTTTGCAGGTGCAGCCTTTGGTGAAAGTATTTTGGGACTATTTCGCTTGGCGGGGCAAACCATCTTGATTACCGAATACCAAATTGAGGCAGGAGACACCTTAAGCGGCAAGCAAATTTCTCAGGTTTCTTATGGCTATGGTGTGGTGCCTATTTTAAGAGAGACCCGTGACCGGGAAGGGAAACCCTGCACTATTTTGATGCCAACCGATGAGCAGCGGCTGATGCCGGGCGATCGCCTGTTTGTGCTCTCTTCTATTAATGGGCTACGCCGCATTGAACGAGAGGAGATGACCCAGCCTCGCCAGTGGCGACTGGCCGCTGATGCGCTGCCGAGCAATAGCAACGCCACTGACGTTGTGCAAATTCTTTCCAGGCTGGCTAACTGTACCCAGGCAAAGGCGCAGTCTTTTGTGCAGCAGTTGCCTGCCTCCATCGATGTGCAGCTATACGATTATCAAGCTGCTCGGCTAATTCAAATTATGAAAGAACGCCTGCCTATTAGGCTTTCACCTATCACGAGCACCTATCAACAGTAAAAGGAGCCATCACAACGAGAAGAGCTACCAACGAGAAGAGCTAATCAGCGGTAAGTCTGTTTATCTAAACCGCTCAAACCTAGGGCAAAGAATTGGGATGTAGGGCCATCAGTAAATTTACTAAATTTGCACAGCGATCACGCCTTACAATCAAGTTGAGTAAATACGCTTAAGTCATCCCCCATACGCCCCTATTCGCACATATGGCATTGCTTAAAGAGAGGGAGTCTACCACCGTAATTACGCCTTCTCCTATTACGACCGAACCCGCTCAGCCCAAATTTAGCCGTCTGCGCCACGTGGGCCAGGCGATCGCTCGCCACCCCAGGATCACTCAAGCAGCCGTATTACTGATGCTGACCACGGGTACGGGTGTTTTTCTTTTGTATTCCTTGTTCAAGGGCGCTTGGTCACCCCACCAAGACAACATTGGTATTTTGACAACCATTTTCAAAATGGAGATGCGTAGAGAAAACACTCAGCTCATAGATGACAACCCCCAGCAAGTCATCACGCGCTCTTACAAGTCCTTAGAATCCCATGTCAGTGATGATAACTGGGTATGGATCAATCGATTTGGCAGCACAGTTACATACGGAAGGCAGGAGCAACGGATAATCGCATCCTGTAGCGCCTATTCACCGCTGTATCTGATTTGCAGCCTTAGCGAAATCCTTTAGTGTCAGCAGGATTTACGCAGCACGTGCAGCCGGTAATGCCGGCTTTTGCACATCGGTTGTTAGGAACTCGCGAATAAGTCGGGCGATCGCTCGTTGAGCCACACCACTCATTACCCGGCGACCCAAGCCCCTTGCCTCAGGCTCCGTAACGAGCTTAGGGATGACCGAAGCAACCGTTGCCGGATTGAACCCAGGCGTATCGCGCAAAATTTTCAGAATGCGCACCGCTTGTTCCCAACTCGTTTCTAAAGACTGAGCTGATGATGGCACTCCAACCGATACGGGCTCGGAATAGTCGATGGGTATCCGTAGGGCGCGGGTGACTTGCTGTAGCAGGCTGAACCCTATCTTGTCGATTTCTTTTGCGAGTTCGTCGGCAATGCGC
>ERZ1740067.192-NODE-192-length-50694-cov-42.913999_pt1 | contig 50694 bp, 85 predicted proteins | sample MGYA00581736_ERZ1740067 | MGnify/ENA primary metagenome ERZ1740067 (study PRJEB43018, sample SAMN04849236) | marine metagenome | isolation source: floating plastic debris | place: Pacific Ocean | collected 2008-08-27 | study: EMG produced TPA metagenomics... | reverse complement strand
CCACCCCAAAAGATTGATACTAAAATCCCAAAACCATTGGCATTAGGTGAACCTCATTGCTGTCAATAGCTTCAGACATTGCCTAGAGTTTTGCTATGTAATGCCTGAATGATAAAATCATGCATATTAATAGTAAATTTAGCTCAAAAATTAGCACATGGCTAAGCCTGGAACTCCATTTGAAAAAGAACTAGCCAAAGTGAACCGGAAGATGGACCGAGTGCGGATTGAGCGGAGAGGAAAGAAACTCAGTCTGCGAGCTACGCTGCCTCCCAAGCCTGGGGAAACTAGCCCAAAACAGCGGTACATCCCAACACAAAAACCTGCTAATTTGCCGGGGTTAAGCTATGCGAGGGCGCAAGCATTAAGGCTAGAAGCTGAGCTGATCGAAGATAAGTTTGATTGGAAAAACTGGGACGAAAAAATTGCCAACGCAACTAAGTCAAAAATAATTAATGAATGGGTCGACGAACTGATCCACCTAAAAGAGCCACAAATTCAATTTGAAACGTTGCGAGACCACTACCGAGTGCCTTTGAGTAAGTTGCCTGGCGACGCAGTTCTAACCGAAAAAATCTGTAGAGAGACGATTGAACTAGAGACAATAGGTAGACCGGCAAAACGTCAAAAATACATTTTGGCCTATGCTGCGCTTTGCAGTTTGGCAGGAGTCCCTCAAGACCTAAAAACATTGATACCATCCAAAACGGCAATAATCAATCCAATTAGCCCTGGGGATCTGCCTACTGACAGCGAGATTGTCGATGCTTGGAAGAGTATTAACCATAAGGCCTACAAAATTTTATTTGCTCGTATGGCCTGCTATGGGCTCAGGCCTCATGAAACATTTAAATGTACGATTTCAACAGATCGTAACGAGCCTTTTTGTAAAGTTGCCACAGGGACTAAAACAGGAAGGGCGACCGGCGGGCGATTTGTCTTGCCGTTCCCACCTGAGTGGTTCGATGAGCTTCAGCCCTGGCTAGACTTTGAACCATTAATGTATAGCGACAAATGGAAGTCCGCCACTAACCGCAAACTTGGCAATATTCTAAGCCACTGGTTTCATAACAGTAAGCTAATGTGGTTCAACGCTTACGCCTTGCGACATAGATTTGCATGTCGAATGGCAGAAAAAAATTTAGCTGTAGGGACGGCCGCAAAAATGATGGGCCACTCTGTAGAAATTCACTGCCGAGTGTATCAACAAGCCCTGGGTAAAGAAGGGATTGCCAAAGCATGGCGAGACGCAACCCAGCGTTGAACTAAGCCACATCCCCATACTTTGTTGGTAAAGCAGGCAGGACCATCTGTGAACCCAACAAAAGCACCTGCTTTGTGGCGGGCCAATTTACCAGCCAGCTGCCTTCAATATGGGTAAAATGCTCCCCTTCCTGCAAGCTGCACTCTAGCCCGGATTTATTAGCCGCCAGCGCTCTTTCTAAAATGCGCTTTAACCATGTTTCGCTCTTGCCAATCCCCATGGCTTTTAGTGCTTTGCCAGGCGCAAGGAAATCATCTTCAGGAATACCTACATGGGCCTCTAGCCGGGCCAGCCGTTCTGTTAGTTCTTCAATCTTCACCGCTCTTCCTGCCTCTTCTATGTCAAATTATTTTGGTTCTCGAGCTCACCCTAAAACTGACTAACGTGATCACCACAATTCAGTGGGCTCTATCCAGCGGCGCGTTGGATCGAAGTCTTCAGAGCTGAGCCAATGAAATATAGCGATCGCAAGTCCTTTGATCGTCGTCTCGGGTGGCACAAATGAAATGCGAATTAGAACGATCCCTAAAGCCAAATCCCACATAACGGGACCCCGTTCAAACCAGAGGCTAAATTTTCGGGCTTTGCTGATTAAGATCATTGTTTTCTTCCTTTTTCGCTCAGGTCCATCTCCCAACACCGCTCCAGTAACTCAGCTTTGTCTAACTGATTGCGCTTCCGGTAAGCCCTGACAGCCTGGCGCTGCTCCGCCAAAACCCAAATCGTTACTAATGGCGCACAGGCTACGAACAGGCCATCCATAGCCCACACGAACAATCGCTCTGTTAAGGGGCGGCGACAAGCTGTATTGATTTTGTTCTGTTTTTCGATGGTCATGCTGCTTCGTCCTCCTTACACTCAATTACCGACAGCTGCCCCAGTTGGTAAAACAACTGCATGTTTGTCTCCACGCCAAAATGACCCCGAAGCTGACTCAGTTTCTGAAACCCCCAAACCTCTGAACGACCCACAGCCATCGCAGCTTCCCTCACCCGAAAACCCCGAAGTAGATATAAGGTCAATTGATTGACCTTAGTTGTGGATGGCTCAGGGCTTGCAATCGCTCCCTCCCTTAAACCCAGTAGATAATCAGCGGACACACCCAGCGCTAGACTAATGGCCCGCAATTCTTCAGCTCCTGGCAGCCGCCCTTTGCTTAGGTAACGAGACACAGACGACTGGTGAATTCCGGCTTTTCGCTCTAATGCCGCCTGGCTAAGACCAGATTCTTCCATGGCATGGGATAAACGAGCTGAGAATGTTGTTTTTAGAGAAGGGTGGATCACACCGCCACCTCCATTAGTCCCGTACCAATCTTCTGGAACACCCAATACGTGTCCTTATAGGGGTTCTCCCGCTTAGCAGGCTTCACATTATTGTTCAGCCCGGTCAACGACCCCCGGACTGTCCTGGCGCACGAATACTTATACCGATCCGCCATTCCCCGATAAGTCATATCTAGCCAATCAGCGTTGTAGTTACAGGCAATGACCGTACGGCATCCATGGCTAAGAGCGTGCTGAACGGAGTCAACAGCCATGTCGGCGGTGAACTGCTCATGGGGTCTATGCCCAAAATAAGCAGGACTGATGTAGTGCCCACCTCGACGAGTGGCTTTGCCGAGAACCCCGCAGTAAGGAGGGTCGATGACAGCTAGAGTGTTGGAGCAGCCGAGCGGAAGGCCAAGGCTTCGATAGTCAGCAACAGCCCGTAATTGCTCAGGAGCTTTAGGCCACTCAGGGACATATCGCAGCCAGCGGTCTACTTGAGACTTGTTTGGCACGACGTTAAGCCGTCCACTGCCGGGAGTATCGCGGACAATGCCGGATACCGTGAGCAACCTCAAAGATAATCCCGCTGCCGCTGCCCTGGGAGATGCCCCACCATTTTGCTGATGCGCTTCGTAACAGGTCTTGATAAGTGGCCATGCAGCCTCTATGCCTTCCTTTTGCCAGGCCTGTAGTTGTCGCCCAACTACCCTCCTGAAATCTTTGCCCTCAATAGTTTTTTCTTCGTTTAACCAAGCTGTGTAAATCGCCCTCAAATCCGTAGCCGCCTCAGCCACAATCACCCGCTTAACCGTCGGCTGCTCTGCCTGGACTAATGCCTGAGACACCCACAACGCCCCGCCAAAATACTCGACAACAGCGTCAAACCCCTGGGACAAGATGGGTGCCCACTCCGGGAGGTGCCGACGCTTGGAACCTGGCATGCGGGGGACTAGGGGTTGGGGTTTAGTATTGATGGTTTTCATTGCTCGTCAACCTCCTGACTTAGCCGCTCAAATCTCCCAGCTTGCTCATTTAGCTCTGTAGCAATTGCCGACAGCGCTTTGCTAGAAAAAGACTTGAGTTGCTCGTCAGACAAATCTTTCAAAAGTGTCACAACGCTAATAACTTTGTTTCTAACTGGAAAGCCATCTTCATCCATTGAGTTCCAGTGCTCTGCTATGAAGCTTTGCAACTCTTGGGAGCCTAGATCCATCTCTACCTCTACTTCTTGCCATACAGAAAACTTCATCAGTCCCACTCCTGCGCACCGTCATCGATCAATGTCACCGGCGAAACCTTGCTCATAGGCTCAATGGTTACTCTGCCGCCTAAGTCTTGTTGCACCTGACCAAGGATCTGGCCTAAATCTTTGGGGGACTCAGCATCCACCCTCGCCACACTGTCCTGAGTGGTGAAGCCTTCGGGAAAGCGTTTCTTCAGCTTCTCGATGTTTGCCTGCTGAATGCCGCTTATCTTTAGCCCTAGCTTGGTTGCGATCGCGGCGTGATACCAGGCCACGTCGCCAAGTTCTTTTGTCCATTCTTGATGCGCATCAGAATAAATCCCAGTATCGCGGCATGGCTCTAGATCGTAATCAAGCAATAGTTCGGCCAGTTCCGAAGATTCACCCAATAGCCCAATAATGTTCCACAGCACCATGGTGTCTTTGCTAGAAAGACTATCGTGAGCAGTGTCAATGCGGATAGGACTAGATACATGATTGAAACTAGCCCTTAGTTTTTGAAGATCTACCAGATAATCCTGTTTCGAGTAAGCACTGTGGCGGTGAAGAATTTGTTTTTTGAGCCTTTCCACAAGCGCCCCAACACATGCGGACATTTTGAGCGCTTGTGTCAGCATGGCGATTTCATCTGCTGTCAGCGGCTGCTCAGGCCGATCAATCAGAGTGCGGGCGGCTAGTTGTTGGTAATTATTGCTGTCCATTACGCTGCTACCTCCTGCCCTACATAGCCAGTGTCTCCAGAAGACGGTTCACCAGTGAACAAACTTTGCTGTTCATCAATGCTGTCCAGATACTTTTTAATCTCTCGCCGTAGTTCAGTGATCAACGATTGCTCGGCAGTCGATAATTTGTCGTAGCCGATAGACTCGGAATGTATGGCTGTTGCCGTATCTTTGACATCCATATCCTTTGTAAGCTTGGCAGTCAAAGCCAGCTTTGTTTCGCCAAATCGGATGCTTGATACCGACGAATATGCACCTAGTTCTTCTTTCCAGTCGTCATTTAAGCTGCCCCGTTCAATTACGATAGGCATAAACGCATTCATCGCATTTATGAGGTCTGTTGATACGGGCTTCGTGCCTTCAGCTTCGCCGCCCTTGAATTCGATACCATTCCATTCGATGGAAACTACCAGTGAGGGGTAGTTATCGGAATTAATAGAAATTGATGTTGCTGTTATTGCTTTAGCCATTTTTCTCCTTTGGATTTACGTTCTATAGCGTTGGTGTAATCGCGTTATCAGGCTGCACGAGGCATCGCCTCATCATCAATCCGCTCAAAGTCCACAGTCCAGACCCATGGATTTGTATCCCAGCCGTAGCCTCGCTTTTTGTTGATGCTGTCCCACAAAGTCCTGAAAGAATCTTGAAGACTTAACCCCAGTCCTCCATTTTGATAATCAGGCCATCCTTCCCCAACTCGCTCTGTATAAATCCCTTCAGCAAGACATTGATTTACAGAGATCTTTTGCAACCGCTCTACTCGCACATCAGTGATGCGCAACTTTAGACGACAAGCAGCGTAAGGCATGAATATGCTAGGTCGCCATTTGTCAGGCTTAAAGTGGCCAACGCCGCCGCCCAAGCCAACACCATTCACTTCGTATGGAACAGCGCCAGTTTCGTCAGCATCAGCGCGATACCAGAATCTATAATCGTCGTCGCACCACGTCTCGCGCACCCAAAGCGCGTCCTTTTGCCTTCCATATGGGCTGAACTGCAAAAGCTCATCCTTGAAGTAATTCATGCCAGGGCATTTAGCAATCTGCTTTTCGGTCACCACCCGCCGTGTCACCGCCTTCCGACCCTCAAGAATTGCCCGCACCATAGGGCCACTGAACAAAATGGGACGCTCTTTGGGTTTAGTTAAAACTGCGCTCATCACACACCACCTGCACTAGCACTAGACAACAAAATCAAGCACCCCGGATCACACGGGAACGGCGGCACCCCACGCCCCATCCACTTCGCCGGCACCAGGAAGGCCCGGTCACGGCTCAGCGATTGACCCATGCGCACCACCTCGCAGACCTGATCGGGGAATAGTGGGGTGTGGCCCTCCCTGGCTTTGGGGACGACGAGATCGCCGGGAGATAGCTCAGGCTCAGGGCTTTTGACAGGGCGCGGGATAATGGGCGTTGAGTCGATAATGATGGGGGTGTTGAGGAGGGAGAGTTGGGTCATGGCTGTTTCCTCGCTGCTGTTTGCCGCCCAACAATCGCCCTAAACTCATTCACCACTGACTGATTCGCCCATCGTTTCTGAGAGAGGTTTTCGCAAAAGCCGTCCAACGCTGCCGGTTGACCAACAAATCGCGTTACCTCTGGGTCATAAACACAGCCCTCAGTAATCTCAAAAACAGCGTGGACATTGCCGTTCGATTCAATGACGTCCCAATGCAATAAATTCACTAGTTAATCCTCCCTGCGCCATCTCTAAATCTCATGTACTCGCCTTCAAAAAGAACTTCGCAGGTGCCCGTCGGCCCATGCCGGTTCTTCGCCGTAATAATCTTTCCAACTGCGTCAGGAATAGACTCGTCGTACTTCCCTGGGCGATGGACAAGCATCACGACATCAGCCACTTGCTCTATCTCACCCGATTCCCTAAGGTCCTCTAAGACCGGCTCTTTGGTAGACCGATGACTTGCACCTCTACTGAGCTGGCTAAGAGCAATGACCGGGGCATTCATCTCTTTAGCAAGATTCTGTAAATCTCTAGCAATCTGAGACACCTCTTGAACCCGACTGGATACACCAGGGGCTCTCATTAGATTCAAATAATCTACGACAATCAACCCCAAGTCTGAGCCAGCTTTCTCTGCGATCGCACTGCATGATCTCCTGAGATAACTAGGGGTAATTCCACTAGCTTCAGAAAGATAAATGGGCAGCTCATAGAAGTGAGCCATGCAATCAAGCACCTGTGCCCACTCTTGTTCGTTGATGTGGCCTGAGCGAATTTTGCCGTAGCTAATCGAGCGTTCGGCGGATATCCATCGCTCTCTCCACTGGTCGCTGGTCATCTCCAGGTTGAATATCGCCGCTGGAAGGCGATGTTGCCGTTGAACATTCCGAACAATGGACTGAACAAACGCTGACTTACCTTGAGATGGCCGACCGCCAATGATGGTTAAACTTTTCTTGCCTAATCCTTGGAGGTAGCGATCTAGCCCTGCAAACCCTGTCATCAATCCTGGAGCTAGCTTGCCAGACTGAAGCAGTTCTAGCCTTTTTAAAAAGTCCATAGAACCTTCTGGAGACTCAGACCCATGAGTGAAATCCAGTCCCACCTCAGCACCCAGTGTCTCAGTTAGGGCTTCTACGTCTCCCTCATTGACACGAAAGCGTGATTTCAGCTGCTTACGCAAGATGAGCTTTCGACTTAGTACCTCTTCATTGGCATAGGCTAAAACCATTTTCTCTAGAGACTGGGCATCGTTGCTGACATCCAAGTCTTCATCAGCCGGTTCTAGTCGCGCTAAAAATCCTTGTAATATCTTGTTTGCGGTGAACCTATCGCGATGCTCCTTTCGGCACCACTCAGAAAGCGTCAGGGCTGCTTGCTCAGGGGAGTAGATTTTTTCAGCTACCAACAAAGCTAATTCTTCAGCTTTAGCTTCGACCTGGGCTGTGTTAACCACAACTTCCTTATTCGCTTTGGCATAGGCAATCCGCTGAAGTTGTGGCAATTCCAGTTGGTCTTGCTTCTCGAATGGTGCGATCGCATTTCGGATATCTTTAGGCTTACATCCATTGCCAAAGCATTGATACGCGCCTGTCTTTGCGCTAAGACCAAAATTATCGTCGCCGCAAACTGGGCAGTAGTAATACCCCTTCTTGCTCCGCTCATCAACAGGAATCAGCTTATCGATGTAGTCGAGAATGTTGAATGTCGGGCTGCTCATGTCGCAAACCTCACGTTTTTCCAGTTCGGATTGTCAACTTTGAATCCAGAGTCTATGAGCATCACCTCCTCAAGGCTCAAGCTGTACGGGCTTTGAGTATTTATTTCCCGGAGTTCTGCTAGCTGTTCCTCTGAAAGCTTGGGACGGTTTAGGCCTGCTGATTTTGCATTTTCTTTGGCAGACACCAACTCAGCCCATCGAAGAAACCTGTAGTCTCCCTGCCCTTTGTTGCCTCGCTCAAAAATTGTCCCAAAAGTAAATTTCCGGGCTATCCACCATTCTTGGGTGCTGACATATCGCAACGCGTCTTCGACAATCTGCTGGGTGGCTTCGATGTCGCGGCCACAAGCCTGATAAGCCCTATCTGCCATGTCAAGGCGTTTGTCGCCAATGGCCTGCACTTCAGCCCATAACTCAGGCTTAAGCCTTTGGTAAATCTCAACCAAACTTTGGCATTGATGCTTGGTTAGTTTTTTGGGGGGTCCTTTGGCAGGCTTGGGCTTAGATTTTTCTTCGGAGGGTGGAAGGGCATCTGCGCTAGCAGTGCTCTTTTCTTTCTTCTCTTGATCTTCTGGATCTGAGATCTGAGATCTGGATCTGATCTCTGCGGGGGGGACATTGGCGTTGTCCCCGGATGTCCCCTTGTTGTCCCCTGGGGACACTAACGAGGTTTCAGTGGTTTCAGGCTCTTTTTGTATTTTTTCTCGCTGACTCCGCTTCTTTTTCCGTTCTTTTATTCTTGACTTCATGTAGGCATCTGCTCGCTCTAAAATGCCATCAGAAAGAATTATTTTTTCGGCCCATAGCTGAGAATTTATAAGCCCAATTTCAGCCAGGGTGTCAAGGTAACGGACAATCGTATGCTTATCTGAGATGAAAAGCTCGCGCGCAGTTTTTCGAATCCATCGATCAGTAAGTTCAATTTGATACCCAGATTCTTCTTGCTTATGGAGGGCGTTAATAAGCCAGAAATAAAATCCATATCCGCTGACTCCATGGGTTTCAAATAAATCCCATATCTTGTCGTTGTCAACGTGATTTGTTTCAACTCGAAACCACTTCATAGCTCCCCCTTCTCAATCTTGCGGGTAACCAATGTCATCAACCCAATAGGCAAGATTATTGAGTTCTCATATAGCCGTTCTGCATCAGCTCGAATCGCTCGATTTATTGGGTCATTTCCCCCAAATGAGCGCAAGATTTTATAGCCCGCGCTTAGGGCTTTGTCGTACTTTGACATGATCGATATCCAGGCGGGTTAAATGTGTCGTTAGTGGTAGATGAATTAAGGAATAATCTTCTGCGGCTCAGACAACTGAGACAGGCCCATCCCTACCCCCCCACCCCGCAGCCCCCGGCATATGACCCCGCATTGGACTGTCCAGCATGTCTCGGCATACTCCGCAGACAGGCCCATGAGAGCGCTTCCGACGGCCACAGTTGAAGCAGTTGCCTTTGACCAGCTTGGGGAAGCTACGACGGTCGGGGCGTCGGTAGGTGGGAGCTATTGGGCGTTGGGCGTACCAGCGATACTCAGCGAGTCTCATAGCCAGCCTCCTGTAACCCCTTGAAGAGCCTCGTTAGCGTCAGATAGATGTACGCCACCCTGAGCCCATGAGAGCGCTTGCTAGCCTTCCCTGCCCGCCACTGTGGCAACGTTTGATAGTCGAACACTTTTTGCCATTTGGCCGTGTAGGTGGTGCCCCCGATGGTGATGGGCAGGGCCACGGAAATCCTGTTCCAGTTCTGCTCGTACCATGAGACAGACTTCGCAATATCTCCGTCTGTGATCACCTTTGTCTTGAGTGCGCGATCGCATTCAGTAGGTGGATGTTTCATAGGATCACCCCCACAATAAAGCCCAGCACAAGACTCGACGATGACGCGATGGTCATAGATAGAGCGGAGTGGATGGGCAGGCGATCGCAAATCATCACAATCGCGGTAACTCCACCAATGAAGACGGCTACTCTCATGCTGCAACACTCCCATTCACTCTGATTCGTGCTGCGGAGTATGAAGGGACAAATTCAGCACGAATCCTGTATTTGCAGTCAAGTTTTATAGCCAAGGTTGCCCAGTTGACGTCCCAAGGCTCAGTCTCGTCAATGGCGGCTAAATAGTCTTGGTCTGAGAAAATGGCAAACATGGGTTCTTCGCTGTCAGTAGCTATCCCCCATTCGCCAGCGGTGTCACACTCAAACTGACCAACCCACTTTTCTAGGGCTCTGTCAGGGTAATGGCCAAAAGCAGGTTGAGGCTCTTCCATCCCGAGATTATCAACGTTTTCATCGGTGCAATATATCCACCACTTAGGAGGACACTTGTGGCGACCACTAAAAATAAGCTCTCTACACTTTGGGCATCTATCCAAACTCATGCTGCTACCTCACTACTCAATACCACAGTCGCCATCGGTTCAGATTTCTTGTCCCACTCCAGCGAGAACGCCAGTGACGGCACCCGCTTCATGTTGTCGTCTACCAACACCCTGGCCTGAACTAATGCATCCAGAATCGACCCAGCGACGTTATCGGCATCACCTCGGCGGCTGTGCTTACCCGTCAACTGAATACTGACCGAGGCTTTCTCTAAAGGCTGGCCATCGTATTGACTGGAGATGTCTGCGATCGCGCTCTTCTTCCAGTCGGTATACCGGTGGGGGTGGTAGGTGCCGTTAGCTGTTGTCCGGGCGCGGGCCTTGGGGACGATGGGACCGGTCAAGTTAAATGTGAGGGTTGTCACAGCTCCACCCCCAACACAGTTTCAACTATCTGACATTGGTCTTCCCGCGCCGCGCACCCCTTCTGGTACTCAGCCAACGCCAGCGCAAAACACTTAGGACTCAGGTCAACCGACCACTCAAACCGGTGGCGATTCTCTGGTTCTATGGCAGCCTCGTACTTAGGGTTGAGCATGTACACCGGCACCCGAAAAACCCACCCCTTGTACCACTGGTAAGCCATGACTGGAGTCTTGCCGAAATACAGCGATGACTCTACGCACAACTCCCACGCACCATCAGGAGTAACAACATCGTTGCCAAACACCCATGGCTCAATCCTGACGAACGGGACATACATTGGCAGTCCGCCGGTGAGTCCGCTAGTGAGTGCTTCGGTGTAGCTCTCGGGGGACAGGTAGGTGCGGAGGAGATCTGTCAACTGCGCCAAAAGGTCTTCCTTGCTAAGCATGGTCAAACCCCCTGAGGGTAAGGCCCCACGGTGTAGGAACCACTACCTGAAAGATGTTCTTTGTGTCGTACACTATGCGCGTACTGATGTGTTTTGCTACCATGGGTTTAAGTACTACGTTTTTCTGGCTAAGCGGCCCTCCGTTTGTGGGGGTCGCTTTTTGTGTTTAGGCGGCTAAGCTTCGCTCGTTTAATTCTTCGGAAGAAATCCCAAGGGCTTTGAGGCCAGCTTCTACGACAGCTTCAGCGCTCACCCATAACGGCTTATCTCCATTTGTGTGCTCATGAAAACTTTTTACTTTGTTGCCAAGATCAACTCCTACGTAAAGGGCATATCGACCCTCGGCAGGTAATACAATTTTTGAGACTTTCATTGACGCTCTGGATTTAGAGTTGAATCCAGCTTAGCAACTCAGTTGCTATATGGCAACTGAAGTTTCAAATAAAAGCTCAGCTTTTCAGAAGAAAGCCGCTTGCAATATAGCTTTCCAGTTCTATTTATGGCGAATCTAGTCCTACTATAGATATCGATAGCGAAGTATGAATACCGTGTACTCAGATAGCAGGAAGCAGAAGTTAGGCGAAAATATAGAACGTTTCTTATTAGACCGCTCGTCATGGTCTGATAGCTTACAGAATTACTTTGATGATCTTGACCCTAAGGAGCGAAGTAGAGGGCTGACTTTAGAACTGCTGTTAACGTGGATGGCCGCCGAAACCGGCATAAAAGAGTTAGGCGATCCGTATTACATGAGTTCATTTGTCCGTTTGCTAGGCCACTACAAGCGCTGGAGTCACAACACGGCTAGGGGCGGAGACAGTTTTGTTCTGCTAACTGCCCTGGCTCAATGTGGAGTAGTTAGAAAAGATGACGGCACTCCAATTACAGATCCAGCAGAACTTATTGCTTTTCTGTTTGGTCGCTCCCAAGGCTAGGGATTTCCGCAAACCCTTCTGCGCTCCACTCAACGTCTAATTTTTCAGCTTTTAGTTGCACTTTTACGCCAGGTGTCGTTGTTAATTCAGCAATTTTGCTGGTGTCTGATCCAATTAATTGCATAGCTCTAAATAAGCCATCTTCAGGAACGGTTATTTTAATCTCTAGCATTGGTTTCCAGGAATTTCTTAAGTACTAAATATACTCCTTATTTGATGCATACGTAGGCAAGAACTAAGTCGTAAATTGCTCAAGAGCGTATAAAGTTCAATCTATTCATTTAAAGTGCTGGCAAAGGGTTGCATGCTACGCCCCTGATTATCAGTAAATGCTCTTGTATAAAGAGGTCACTCATTTATATGGGAATGCTGTTAAAGCATAAATTTTATAGGAAAAACTTATGGCTACTCAAGGCGAAATCAAATACACAGAGATAAATCTTAAGGAGAAATATTCAAGCTTCAAAGAAGCTAAAGCTCGTTTAGGGGTCAAGGCTCGGAGCTGGAAAGCCTTGGCCGCTAAACTTAATGAACCTAAGCCTGAAGAAGAAATTGAATTGCTCAAAAATCGCATTAAACAGCTAGAAGCAGAAAATAAAAACCTACGTGATTCTGCTGATGGCAATTTTGATGAAGTAGGTTTCTGGCTCCTGGATCGTAATTTTGATCGCGCTAAGTTTGAGGACTTTGGTGTTAGCGAAAAAGCCACAGAAATGGAGTCAGAGGCCAAAAAAATCTATAAGGAGTTGTCTCAACGATATCACTCGGACTATGGCGGACTAGACGAGCAAATGGCCAATGTAAATAAGCTCAAGAAACAGATGCTCTCTGTTGTTAAGTTGAATGGCGGCATGGGCCTCTAATCGGAGGCGACATGAGCAAAATTCAGCTTAACAGTGACAATGAAGTCGCCCTGCAAACTACTTTGTCACCCCACCAAATTGCCAAATTTAACGCCATGACTGACAGCCTTGTTATAAGAAATGGCGTTGCTTATGTATCAACTGATGAGCTGCATGGCGTCTTACTGACTAGGGGCAGAGACGATGCTAGGGAAATTATCAGGCAATATCGAAACATCCTCAGAACCTTTTTGTTTGATGCTGACGACCTGGGTATTGATTTTCAGGACACGGGTTATGTTTTGCCTACTGGCTTATACATATTGCTGAGCCAATTGGCATTAGACAGGCCAAAACGTGCGCTTGATTATCGTGCCAGCATTGCCCTGCTGGCTTACATCGTCGCTGGTCATCCACAGCTAGCAATGGCCAGTCTTGCTCAAGGCAAAAGCCTTGCCAGCAAAGAGCAGGCTATTATGTCTCGCCTAAAAAGACGCCATACCCACTGCCAACTATCTGGATACGACTTTGGCCAAGGTGGCGAGAAGCATGTTCACCATATTGAGCCTAGGGCAACGGCTCCCGCATTGGCGGCAGACGAAAATAACCTGATAGTTATTGCCGAGGAAGTCCATGACGCCTATCACGATTGGATTCACAGCTCTAAAGGGCTGGCGGTGTCCAGGGCTAGCCTTAGGAACTTCTGTAGGTTGAATGAATACAGTCTGAACTGGGATGCTTGAGAAATAAAGCCTTGCCACTAGCCGGAAAACGAACATTTGGCTTTATGGCCAAGACATCAATATGAACACTCCATGAGGGGTGTTTTTTATTTCAGATTTCAGTTGCCATATAGCAATTGAATTGCTATATTGAATTCAAGAAAGGATTCACGCAACACATTCACCCCATGACTACCGCCACCCTTCAGCAAGCAATCACCGCCGCCGACATTCAGGCCCAGTTAGATGCCTCTGGTTTCTTGAGTGGTTGGTTCACCGCCGAGGACACTGAGGACGGTGTGCTGGTCTCTGGTCGGGTGATGGCCTGGGAGACCTTGGATGAAGTCTGTTGGGAAGAGAACGGCTGGTACGTTGACCGGCTGTTGGTTCTACCTGAGGGACGCGCTAACCGCCTAGAGGTGGAAGCGGCCATTGAAGCAGCCGAGATTTGTTAGCGACGGGCATCTACCGCATTTAGTTTTTTGTAATACAACACACTTTTAACCATGACCAACCTCACCGCACTCGTTACAGCGACACCCGCCGCCCCCTTAGAAATCCAAGTGTTCAATTACTGTATGAACGGACGTTTCATGAAAACTGTCGCGGTGAGATCTAAGACGCCACCTAGCGAAACAGCAGCCCGACTAGTTTCTTTACTGAGAAAGGTGAATGTTGTCAGCCGGATTCAGTTCAATCATGTACTGAACGGGGCTGCAGATGGCGCAGTAAACCTTTTTGGGCAACCCTTTTGTGGTGGTGGTGCAGATGACTAACCCCACCGCCCTCGCCACAGCGGTTCCAGTAGCGCCCCTAGGCTCCTCGTTGCCTGCCCGTAAATCCTTCCAGTATTACGGCTGTTCCACTGCTGCTGATGTTGCTCTGTTGAGCCTCAGCCTTGGTGTTATGGGGCAAGAGCCTGGAGACCCCTCTCCGGTTGTCGAGCATGAGTTTCAAGTAGTCCTCGATGTGCCTACAGTCTTTGCTCAGGATTACAGCCTTATAAAACGTTGGGCTGAGAATTCTTTTGGTGGCTATGGGTTCCTAGGTTTTTACGACGTGACTGGAATGACCTGCCCTGTTGGCGGTTACTCCGAGTCGGACACACCATTTTAGGAGCCGCCATGGATAGTTATTCATCGGCCATTGCGGCTATTTGCAGCACCCCCGAGGGCTTGCACTTTGACGACAACCTAACCCGTCGGTTACGGAGATCGGCTGCCAAATTTCTTTTTTGGACATATTCGTCCAAGGTCTCTGATGAGTTAATCCCCCTGAGCAAAACCAGCGCTAAGGCAGCAGGGACCACGGTTGAGTCACTGATGAGGGTCTATCCCTCTGAATGGTACGTGGTGAGCAATGAGGGCGTGTGGGTGCGGTTCCCTGAAGAGATTAGGTACGGGGACGACCTTACGGAACTTGAGTATTTAAGCGTCTAGTTATTAGAGAGAAAGCAATGATAAACACAGCTATCACGATCAAGAACAACGAGGTCTACTTTGCCGGGGAACGTATCGGCGGCGTCTGCTACAAACCCCAGGGTCACTGGACAGCCTATGTGGCCACCCCGACGGGCGATGAAGTCGTGGGGCAGTACCCCAGTCAAGGAGAGGCGGCGGTGGCGATTGATGCGGAAGATGCCCGGCGTACTGCTGCTGATATTTGTGAGTTTTTTGAGGTTGATTAAGCATGAAAAAGATTGGATTAATTATCGCTATTGCATTTCTGTCTACTAGCTGTTTTGCTGGCCCCAATCCGCTTGAAGGGGTGGCGGGCGAAAACGGTAAAGTCGCCAACGGCTGGAATGGATTATGGGACGGAATGATATCTCCCATTAGTTTTGTTGTTTCGCTGTTTAACCAGAACGTTGAAGTCTACAACCCTAACAGCAACGGCTGGTATCCGTTTGGGTTTGTGGTGGGTGCAGGAATATTAGGCGGAGGGGCCAGTAATTCCTCTAGTCGCAAGCGATAGTCCAACGGCGCAACCTGCCGACATAGATTGATATAGGAGATTTCTGAATAATGCCAATTGCAGGAATGACTGACAAGCTCAGTACAACGGTTGAAACTAACCGGCTGGGCTCATGCTGGAAGGGGGAGAAGCGCAAGGGAAAGAACATAGGCAAAGACCTTATTGATAGGTTCCGCTTAGAACTGCCCGCGCCATATAACGCTGCTGTGATGGCTGCTTATGGAACGACAATGCCTACGGAAGTGCGAGTCTTTTTCCCTCATCACACTACGGACGAAGTATTTGAAAGCTGGAACGATGCATTTACTGCTAAAGGTTTAGCTCATCGTTGTGATGGCGAGAATATCGTTCGTGAAGTTGGCTTGGTTGATTCATATCGTGGTGGCAAAAAGTACAAAAAACGCTCCGCAGAAAACGTTAGTAAGCCATGTCTTAAGCAACCTGGTGAAGCTATCTGCAAAATGTGCGCCAGCACTGGTTATCTAAAGTTTGTAGTTCGTGAGCTGTTTCCGTATGCCGGGATGTCTCAGGTGGTTGTTCAGTCGTTGACCGGCATTACCGATGTTATTGGTGTAACCAAGCAGCTACGAGCATTAGAAGAGCGTTACGGCAGCCTGCGTCAGTCTCCCGTGCCATCGCCATCGACATGGAATCACATCCCGTTCCTCATGAAGCGCATTCCTCGAGAGATTGCGCGGCCCATGATGAATACTGACGGCGGCTATGCCCGAACTACGGCTTATCCCATTGTCATTACCGAAGATCCTGAGTGGCTGAAGTTCTGGCAGGAGGCTACTCAAAAAGCCATGATTCTGGAGATGGTCAACAACGGCCAGGCAGGATTACTCCAGGAGAGCGATCGCAAAATCCTTCAGGAGATGCAGTCTATCAGCCTACCCATGGCTCAGCCTCAGGCATTGCCCGTAATTGATACACCTGTCCCTGCTATTGCAGCGGTTCCACAACCAGTATTAAAGCCTGCCAATGAGCCGACGGTTGATACGGCTGCGATCGCTGACGAGGACGCAGCAGCAGATTATCGCGAGTCAATGTTGGGCCGTCCGTCTACGGATCGAATTGCAGCTGTCAACGAATTGCTGAAGCTCCCCAGGGAGACGATGCTAGACCTTTGGGGGCAGACGGAAGAGGAGGTAGAAGAGCCGCCTAAGACATCACTCATGATCTACCTAATGCTGGTGCATTATGCCGAGCAGCATATGGTTAAGCAAAACGATGCTAAACAGCTGATTGATTCATTGCAAAACAGTCTGGGGCTGGTTGACGAGGGACTGGCAGAGATGTTTGTTGCTGAGCTACCTAACCAGGTTGCTCCAGCGGCAAAGGAACAGCCAACCACATTCGCAGGAGTAAGCATTGATTAATGTCTATTAACTCAATCACTATTAGCGGTGGCCTCAAGGCAGACCCTGAGGTTCGTTACTTTGAATCCGGCAAAGTTCTAGCTAGTTTTACTCTGGCAACAGATTCTTATTCTCATGGAGAGAAAGACACCACCTGGACTGACTGCAGGTTGTGGGGAAAGTCTGCTGAGGTAGTCGTTAATCACTGTAAAAAGGGATCAAAAATTTGCCTTGTCGGCGGCAGATTGAAGCAAGAAAAATGGACCGATAAAACCACTGGCCAGCCTCGTAGCAAGCACGTAGTAGAGGCGAACAATGTTGAGCTGATTGGTGGCAAGCCTCAGGGCCAGAGTGATGACAGCAGGCCAATGGATCAGTACGAGGATGAATTTTAGTAATGGCTAACTTAGACTTGATTTTGATTATCGACGTGGAAACCACTGGCCTCAACCCCACCACCGACGAAGTGATCGAACTGGGATGTATCCTGTTCAGCCTGTCTCACAATTGCGTGTTGCAGCAGGTGAGTACGCTGGTCCCGGTGAGCATGGATGTGTCCCCCACGGAGCATATTAATGGGATTACGGCGGGGGCGGCTAATAGTTTGCTTGATGAATCTTGCCTGGAGGCTGTTTTTGAGGGCGCGTTATCTGCGACCAGCTATGCTGACGCATTTGTCGCTCACAACGCCAAATTTGACCGTGATTTCCTTGCCCCTTGGTTGGGTGATTCGTCTAGTCCTTGGATTGACTCTCGCTCCATTCAGTGGCCCCGCGCCTATCGCCAAGGTTGCAATCTGGTAGAACTGGCGCTCTGTTATGAGATTCCTGTGTTCGGCAACCATCGGGCGTTGGCTGATTGCCAATTACTGGCCAGCATTATTCAGCGGGAACCTAATGCGGCTCAGTTGTTGGCAAAGGAGCTGGAGCCAAAAGTGTGGGCAACGTGGCGAACTGTTGCATCTGACAGGGATGGCCAAGCCAAGGCAAAAGCAGCTGGCTTCCGTTGGAAAGACAAAAATTGCCCTGCCGATGGGGTGTGGTCTCGCAAAATGCATCCTAGCGATGTGGCGGGGTTGGGGTTTGAGGTGGTGACACTGCCATGCGCATAGACCCACCTGCAGTGCTGCTCTTCGGGGTGGCGCTGACGTATATGGCAGTTTTTGTAAGTAATTTAGTTTGGTAGCAAGAATGAAGTTACGAGACTGGCTTTGGCTCCCCCTAGCGCTACTACTGGCCCTACTGTGGCTGGCGCTGGGGTGGGACAAGGAGCCAATAGAAGACTAACCACACCACCCCATCAGGTGAAGCCGCAATGACCAGCGGCAGCCGGATCGTTCCCGGAGTGGGGCCTGGGTTTTGAACCCTGATTGTAGACACGAAGCAGCCATGAAAAATAAACCAATCACACCCCCGATCAATGGGGTGGTACATCCTCCTGGGAAGCGAGTACCTAATGCTGAGATTAAGTGCCTCCGACGACAGTTAGGCATGGGCGTCAATTTACCGAAGTGGAAACGCCCTGACACTGTTTGGGTGATTCCACGGGCAACTATTTATCCTGCTGTGGTGGGGGAGTGGTACCAATGAATCTTCTCAGTTCACTCCTAGAAGGTCGCTCCATTAACTACGCTTTAGACCGTGCTGCTGTTGACGCGGAGGTCAAAAAGATCACCACGAAGATCCCATCTGAAGCATTACTGCTAGAGATGTTTGGCAAAACGTATCATGGTGATATCCAGCAGATTGATGCAGCTAGCTTAAGCAACAATGAACAAAGTCAAAACTCTTAAGGATGCTGCCAAGCTGATGGCTACCCTTGCTAACGATCAAAGTAAAATCGAGCTTTATTCAGCGGCGTTACAGACCTATGCAGAATTAGCAAAAATGCCTGCTAACACACTTCAAGAAAGAACTAAAGCGGCTCAAGATGCTTGGGCTAACTTCCCTGAACTTTTCAATCCTATTTATTAATTATGCAGAAGCAGAAAGATGAGCTGCTGTCGTTGCTGTCAATTGACAACGACATAGTGCAGCGAGCCGAGCAGCCTACGACTACGCCAGAAGAGTACAAGGAAAAATTAGCTGATGTAGCTCAAGAAATTAATGAGTTATTCCCTGGGCCTAATTGGTCTCAGGAAGATCGAAATCTATTGACGCAAACACTTTGTAATTTTTAGCGATGAGAACCTACAAATTCAAAGTCAACGGGGTCACCGTTGAGTATACGCACACAACGCTAGGCCAGGCATTCAGGTAAGCCAAAGCAGATAACCCTGATTCAAAAGTAGAAAAAGCATAACCAGTAAGCCCAGGGACACGCCTCAAATCCATCACCACCCAGTCCTACCAACCCATCACCGCTGGCTACACGCACAGCCACGAACTCAAAGGGCTACCCAACTTCCGGCTAATGGAAGGCGTCATTGTCCCACCTCACAGCGACGGCATTGCGGGGTACAGGCCAATCCTAATGCTTCATAATCCTAGTAACAGCTATGTGATTCAGGGTGCTAGCCAGAATCTTGAGCCTCAGCGGAAAGGTACACTCATTATTCTGGATATCGACGCAGAGCACGAAGTCCGCAGCAAAGACCCCAATGGTCGGCTAGGGTCATGGATGGGTTTGGTGTGGGGGCCGGAGGGGCAGCCGTTGATGAAAAGTGAGTGGGATGTGGGAGAGGTGGTGGAGAGGGCGAGGGGGGAGCTTTCGAGACTTTGCGCAGAAATTATTAAGGAGAATTAATCATGGTTGAAATGGCAGACTACAAATCCTCGGCTCTAAACGGGCTTTCCAGAGACATTCTTGCTGTGAATAAAGCCAATGGATGGGATGTTATCGAGCCAAGTGATTGGTCGGAGAATGACCCACCTAATGTCGATAAGCTGATGCGAATGTTAGCGCTAATTCACTCTGAAGCTTCTGAAGGTGTTGAGGCGGTGCGCAAAGGAGATAGAGATAATTTTGTGGAAGAGCTGGCAGACGTTATCATTCGATGTCTTGATGCGACCGCCGGACTTGGCGTTGATATAGGCCCAGTAGTCTTGGCTAAGTTAGAAAAAAATCGCCATCGTGGTCAACGACATGGTGGAAAACTAGCCTAGAAAACTGACAAAGGCTTGCGTCTCTACCCGCGCTGCTTAGGTGGCGCGGGTTTTGGCATGAAAAAGCCCGCTGTTGCACGGGCTGTACTATCTATGTTTGAGCATGATTCAAGGTGATTGTATCAAGGAACCAGTGTAAAACGGCCATCAATAAACTCGTTCAGTAGACGCAACCAAACTTCCTCGCTTCTTTGGGTATTGCGATACGCCACATGCCTCTCATCTACCTCAGGAAATGCCCAGTGCCGAGTATCGTCAGAAGTTGCCGTGGGGCTACCTGTGGCGGGAAGAATGTCGTGCCAGTGTTGAGTACTGGCGTGAACCGCCGTGAAGTATGCGGGTGAATCCTGAAGCCCTGGACCAGCGTCGACAAGGCAAATAACTTCATACTCATGCCATTTGTCAGCGGCGGGGTCGTGTTTGTGGTGACGATATATTTGGCCTGGAACCACCGGTGGTTTGTCTACACCCCACCGGTGACGTAACTCTTTCAAATCTCCCAAGGGAAACGAGCCAGGCTTATTCTTATCGACGACAATTTGCTGAGCCGCAAAATCCTTAGAAGTCAGCGGCTGTTCAGGCAGTTCGTTTTCATGCCCACACCACGGGCACCACAAAGATGATTGGCTACCCCAGGGGAAATCGCCAATAGACCACCATTTTTGACAGCGATCGCAATTGAAGTGATAGAGATGTTCGACGGATACTTTCATAGTCAAAACGGACACCTCAATAACTCCCGCTCCACCCACACTGCCACCGGACCCAACGGCATCGCTCAGTCTAGCGCCACCATGGTCTCGCTGGTGTTGTCCGCGACTGTCGCTACGTCGGTGTAGCCTTCGGGGGGCTTGACCGCAACTAGGTCGCCGATGCGGACTTGGGTGGTGGGGTCGGGGAAGTTAATCATCAGCTTGGGGCATGAACGACAGATCTATAGCGCATTCACCCCAGCCTACAGAAAGAATGTAAGCAATTCTGCCGTGTGGCTTTTGAGTTGGTTCCCCAATAATTTCAAGACAAAAGTGCTTGGTTATTGCGTCAAGCATATCTTTAGACAACCCAGGGAAGGCTACCCACGGGATGGCGACCAAATCAAAGTCTCTTTGTAAACTGCCATGAATAGCTAGTGCGTAGCCGTATTCTCTAGCAATTTTCACCAACTCTGGATACATGGCCGCATAAACAGGAGCATACCCTGGGGCGGGCTTAACATCACCCATTATTCCTCTTCATTAGAGTACGTTTGGTCATTGACTGATTCTAGCCCCTTAAGAAGGCCATCTTTTTGCAATGATTGAGTTAGAGGGGCTATTGATTTATAGCTATTCAACTTTAACAACCGCTTTTTGAGATTAAATAATCGACTCCCGTATGTTTGCAGATCATTTCTAAGCTCATTCTCGATGCAGCTCAGTTCTTCACAAAATCCAGTAACGCCACAGTAGTCATTAACATCAGATAGGTCTGTCTCTAGTCCTTGCAGACTAGATAAAACTGAAACAGCAAGATCATTAATTGAATTTTTGGGCATTTTCTCACTCCTAAAAACGCCTGAGTACAAATACTTACTTTTATGCTCTTTGTCCGTTGCGACATACTTTATCCATATACTTATGCAGGTATTTTCGGCGAAGCATCCTTTTTCTTAATCCCAGCTCTACGCCTAACCCCAACACAGCTCAGTAACTTGTAGTCAGTGTGGTAGATATTGGTGCCCAACTGAGAGAGACCGTGAGCGGTAACCTTAATCACTCGACCATGGCCTAACGCATTCTTAGCAACCAGAAAAGACTGGCCAGATTCAGCTAACTCAAATGCTAGCTGTGGATCATCCAACTCAGTGGCGACTCGTCTCTTCTCAATGGTATCGAGATTGCGATCGCACCTCCACCGATTGTTCAGTCTGCGCTTAATAGTAGATGGACTCCAGTTGGTTGCCTTGGCCAAACCAGCATGAGAACACCCAGGAACACTAAATGGCGCCGAAATCCTAATCAAGCTCTTTTCCCCTGGCATCGTCTCAGAGGTTGCTATCTTTGTAGGATCTAACACCAACAGCTTCCGTCGGCCTTTCGCTGCTCGTTTAGCTGCCCAATACGCTTGTCGTTGCCTGTGCTGTGCCTCCAATGCTGTACATAATGCTTTGGCCTCACTCCGCCCCAAGTACTCTGAGGAGACATCTGCGATCGCACCCAGAGAGGTTACCCCCAATTCAACGGACACCGCCTTGATGCCCGACAGATAGACGGTCACCAATCCCTTGGTCAATCGCTCCACCCTACGGAACCATCCCCGCGCTAATCCCTGCCTCAACCATCGCTGCACCGTCCGCACGGATACACCCATCTGTTGGGCTATCCAAAGGCGGCTAAACAACACCTGGCCACTCCCCTTCTGGTCTAAGGCCCTGAGGAAATGCCACAAACGGGCGCACTCTTGGCCACAGTCTAAAAGGCGGGTGAAGACGCGGATGGTAATGTTAGGGGCGGCGGGGGTGGTCATGGGTTAGTAAAAGTCCCCGATGCAAGGACTAGAGCACCCTGATTGTTTTGGCTTCAGTTTATAGCCGCCATCCCACTGGCACTGCCGCTTTACTGCGTCACCTAGCCACAGCCAAAATTCATCAACAGAGAGGTCCATCTCCCCTTTGACAGGCAACCAAGTTGATGCAAGCTCTTTTGCAATGTTTTCAGAAAGTACGTCAGATACTTCAATCGATAAATTTGATGCCGCACCGCCAATGCTCCATGTCTCCTCAGAGCAATAACCCCACTCAACATCAAAGGTGGTCGCCTCTGACAAATCTATATTGATGTCCATCTCCAGGAACAGGGCATACACCCCAAACACAACAAAACCTCGCCCAGCCGTCAATTGGCCAAACAAGGTGCAACTTTCTCTAAATTTCGGTAGAATCGTGATGTCATTGTTGCGGTAGACAACGATGATGAACAGTCATTCGCAGGCTTCACTTTGCGTTTGACTTCCCCAATGATAGCAAATCAAAAAGCCGCTGGAGCGTTTTGCCCTGGCGGTTTTGCTATATCTGGGGAGAATCTCCTGAAACCCTTAATTTTAAAAGGGTCTTTAAATGAGACTGCGTTGTCCAATTTAAAGAAAGTTGTTGCGTCAAAGAAGCTGGACTATACTTGTTGTGCCCGCTGAATCCTCGCTAAACGGGGCAAATGAGGCGGGTTTATTATTGAAGTTATAAGTACAAGGAAACCCCAGGGTCTTATCTCTCTGGGGTTTTGCCTTTAAAGTAGACATGGCCCGCGTCCGCCTTCCCGATCATCCCGGCTCCCGCAAAAACAGCAAGCCTAAGCCGCGATATGGCCAAGTGCTGCCGAGTCCATGGCCCATGCCGGGGTATCTGCTTATTGAGAAACCTGATGGGCGGCGCTGGTGGGTGAGGGAGGATCTCTGCAGGGAAGTGATTGAAGAATGAAGTTGATTTTCTGCCCCCATTGTCACGACGTCCGCAAGCTTCACTACGAAGTGGTCAGCTGCCGATGCGGCAAATCCTCAGGGCAGTACCTAGCCGATGGTGTTCAGGCCAGGGTCATGGGCGACGCAATACCGCTGGGGATTCTGAACAGCAGCTTTGTGGCGGCAATTAAGGCGAGACCAGAGGATGGGATGGGGGAGCGGGTTGAGTCGTTTGTGATTCCGAGGGGGTGTGGGACGGTGGAGTGAGTCGTATCTCGTTGTCAACAAAGGGCTGCATCTTTAGCGATGGCAGATGGCAAAGCTCCCCAAAAACTCCTATCAAAACCCACAGTTGCCACTTAGACCAGCCCTCGCTGTCTTCGTTCGGAGGGGTATGGACAGGTTCGCTGGGAAAGTTTTGATGTATTTCCCGGTGCCTGCGGCGCAGGTGTTCGCGACCTTGTTCGGTGAGCCTGACCCATACGGGGTCGTTGAGGTTGATGGCGGTCATGGGATTAATCAGTAAGTCCTTTTTCTAGGGCTGCGTGCTGCATCCGTGGCTTAGACTAGATCAACTTGGTGACATCACACCCCAGGATTCTGGCGATGTAGATCAGTTGGTCAACACGAAGCGTTTGTCGCCCTGCCTCAATGTTTGTGACCGTAGTGCGCTCTACATTCATGAAAGAGGCTAATTCTTGTTGGCTAAACTTAGCAATTTTCCTGGCTTCTTTTATGCGGGCTCCTAGCTTTTTGTAGTAAGGATTCCAGTACTTTTTGTCGATTGCGCTGATTGCCATGGTTAGTCAGTGAGTCCTTTTTCTAGGGCTGCGATCGCGAGAGTTAGTCATCGTCAACTTTCTTTTTAAGCAAAACTTCCATCTTGTCGATTGATATTTCAACCCCAGGTTGCTTAAAGATCAGGTTCGTCCATGGTGATTCTGAGACTGATTCCAGTATCTTGGCTGCTGCTACATCCTTGCTCACATCCCAGCGTTCAGCGAATTCTTCTATCCAATCTGCACAAGACTGGCTAATTGATGGCTGAATCCTTACGCGACTTGGCCTTTGTGTCATTTTGACGATCCAAACTATAGAACATGGGCTAGAATGCGAGGACTGAGCGTAACTGAGTAAACTATGAGTAATAGTTCAATCATTCCGTATAACCAAGGCACCCCATCAAGGATAGCCTCTCACCCCAGAACAAGCACCGTACGGCAAAGGTTAATTAAAGAATATGGTGTTGATACTGGCAAGGTCGGTAATCTAACCCCTGACGCTGTTCGTGCTTCAAGTTTGCGCGCTAAAACCCTAAAACAGCAAGAAAAACTGGCTCAAAAGTACGCTCAAAATGCAGAGCAGATTGGAGCAAGCTTGAATCAACTTGAGCAAACTCGGTTAGGAATGCTCAACGCTGGTTCAGCAGGTTTGAAGGCATCTGACCGGATGTTGGGTCAGGCCATCATGACTAATGCCAGGCTGGAAACTGCTATGAAGGGGCAGGCTCAGAAGTTAGCAGGCGACTTGCGTATTGAAGAGCTGAAGTCTGGCCAGGGGCTAGCACAACAGCAATCCACTCTAGAGCATCAGCTCAAGACGATGATGGCGACCCATGACGCCCAGATGAATCTAATTGCTTATCAAGGGCGGCAAAATCTTCAGCAAGGGGTTGGCGGCGTAAGAGACCGGTTCAATGTGGCTCGAGACGAAGCCAGGTACAACCGCGACTTCAATAACTTCATCAATGGGGATGGTGGCACTCCTCGGTTTAAGCTGCCATCTTTTTCTGCTAAAGGGCTATTTAGATAATGTATTCACCAGAAAACTATCAAGACCCATGGGGCACCCCTGAGCAAATCACAGTGCCGCCCATGACCCCATACCAGGTGACTCGCACGTCTCTAAGATTTTGTGCGATCGCAGGCACCTCATTTTCTGTTGCAGTCACAGCTCAATCAGTCCCCCCTAGTATCTCGTGGACATTGCTAGGGGTTGGAGCTATGGCCTGGGCTGCTGCTGTTGGCGCGGCCATCCTTAAAAAGGGAGACGATTCCTGGGCAATGGTGGGGGTGACCTGTTTTGGCATTCTCGGAACATTGGTCGGAATAGGTGAGTTATTGGCAAGCCTATCTATCGCTCAAATTGCTACCCCTATCCTGGCAATTCTCACTGTGCTGTTGTTCTTGGTTGGAATAGAGCGACTTATTAGTCAGAAGTCGAGAGGGACGCAGAATGAACCGTATTAAGAACCTGGCAATCACGTTAGGTATTGGGGTCGTATGCATGGGCACCGCGATCGCTATGCCGACAGACGCAAAAACAGAGCTTCGACTGGGCGGGACCAATGTCAATTTAACCCCTGTTAAAAATGCACTTATTGTCACTCTAGGCTTAGTGTTTACTGGGTCATGCTTAATGGCTATTAAGCTTATTGACCAAATGGAAGACCTGGAAAAATCTGAGCAAGAGCAACGTCAGCTACAGCTTGAAGCAGATCAACGGCGTCAGGTCATGGCCGCTAACGCTCAACTACAGGCTGAAGAGTCATACCATCGGGCCATTGCTGAACGCTCAGTAAAAGCTGCGCTCATGGATAAGCTACGTCAAGAGGCTCCCGTCAATGCTCAAGCTATGGCAGCACTTCCTCAGCAGGGTTCAGTCGTCATACAACCTGCTGAGCAGTCGATGCCAGGGCAAATCAGTTCAGACCCACCAGGGTTCAATGCTGATGACCACGCCAACGCTACTCAAGCATCAAACTTCGCTGAAAAGCTAGGGCTAAACCCAAAGTGCTTCATGATCCTGGGAGTCCCTGGCAGTGGCAAGGGCATGATTGTTAGTCACGCCAGCCGCGTATTGAAACAGAACAAACCTCACCTGCAAATTATTGGGATAGACCCAAAGGATGATCCAAAAGAGACAGGGTACTGGGAAGCTGGGTTTGATCATGCGTTTAGAAAGAATGCTGAGCGCATGGAGAATCACGACTTTTTGAAGTGGGTTAAGGGCTGTGTCGAATACTTCAAAAAACTACCTGATGGCAAATTACTGGTGTTTGATGAGATCACCGCAACGTTCAACCGGTGGAGTCGGCTAGATAATGAAAGCTTTGAGTCTTTCATGGTGGACTATTGCACCTCAGTCAGCTCTAGTGGTGATTCAAGAGAGAACTACGTCTGGCTGGTTGGGCAGATTCCACATGCATCAGCGCTGGGTGTAGATGGCGGCATTCGGTCTATCTATAAACCCGTGGCGATTGTGTCTAAGTTTGACAAACGAGCGACTGATACATTTTTGGGTACTAAGTTCATCCCCAAAACACCTGGTGGGAATAAGGCAGTTTATGAGGTGATGGAGCGCTCTCCACGGGGACGGGCTATTTACGATTACGCAGAGGATCGATGGATACCCATGCAGGAGATGAAAAACTTCTCTGGGTACGACCGAGATAGCCGTACTCATATTGGCTGAAGATTACTCAAGAAGTATACATATATGCTCAGCTAATCAGCCTCAACTATGGGGCTGATTTTTTATTGGCAAGCTTCAGGAAATGTCCAAAAAGTAGGTTTTCTCTAATTTAAGAGAACGGCATAAGAACAGTTAAGAACGCATAAGAACGATTCCTGACAAAATGCCTTCAAGCCCATATTCCTCAATTACTTGAGCGGTGTTCTAATGCGTTCGCTTAATCAATGCGGTTTTTAAATATCAAGCGTAAGCAAACGAACGGTCAAAATAAGAGAACAGTATGCTTGCAGTTTTCAAAAACAGTATGTATAGTTGAACGTGTTGATTCAGATGTGAGTACTGATTGAGTAAATGGGCACGAATCCTAGAGCGCCATTCCCTGAGTGCGCCACCTACGAAATTGAAGCTACCCGCCTAAGTCTTCAAGACTTGTCGGATATTTTCAATGGACGTGCTAAGTCTGCACTTTCTTCGGATTGCAAGAATCTTGGTGTCATGGTTAACCCATGTGGCGTGGATAAGAGTGGAGCTTGGACAGTGTATGTATACATGGCTTGGTATCAGTGGAGGATGAATCGCGGGGCTAAGCGAGTCCGATTCCAGGATTACTGGGATATGTGCACCCCTGACCACTTAAAAGGGCCAAATGTTGTTTGCTCAATTGATACCGCTGATGAGTCAGTGCGCGAGTCGTATTTAGCCGCGATTGGCAAAACCTACGCCGATTTCGAAAAAGTATGGGATGACGCGATTGAAGGGAAAAAATCAAATTACGCAAAGGTGACCATAAATGTCTGAATCATCTACAAAGCTGGCAGTTCAAGAGCCTAAGCAAAAAGCAACTTTGGCTAAGCCAATCCGAAAGCGCAAGCCTGTGTCAAAAGCCAAGCCTGTCGAAACCCCTGCCCAAGTCGCCCAAGCCCCTAGTCAGTCTTTAGCTCAAGTAGCTGTAACGGCTGCACGGGCTGAGGTCGAAATGGCGAAACAGGCGTACTTAGACGAGAAACAGGTTGGCACGGTTGAGCTTTTTGATTTCATCCGAGCTGAACAGTCAGCTTCGTCTGTCGCGATTGAGGATGCTGTTCTCAATTTCCATGGACTCACTCGTGATGACCTTTACGAACAGCCCCAAGCAATCGAGGGTTAGCAATGGATCATAACGAATCGCCTAAGAATCCAGTCAACTTAAGCATTACCAGAGAAGGTGATTTTACTTTTTCGGGTCATGTTTCCGAGTACGATGTCGCCCTAATTTTAGACGCCTGGAGGTCTGCCAATCAGATTCAACAGCAATCACTAAAGACGGCTTCTACTGTTCAATGGTGGGTTGAATTCTTGGGTCGATTCTCTGGGTTGTTTCCATTGGTGATATTGGTCATGTTTTTGTCATTTGTTTTTAGTCAGTGCAATAGACCCCAACCAACACTGCATCAACCGGTCTACCAGCAGGGGTGGGACAATGCACAGTAACGATGATTTTGGGTTTAGCGAATATATCGACACGCCACGAGTTGAGGTTCTGCCTCCTGCATTTCCTAAGCAGGGTTTTTGCAAACCACCAGCTAGCAAATTTCGATTTGCTGGGCTGAAGATTAGCAAGCAAGCCAAGCTCCAGGTCAGCTTCATGGTCTTGCTAGCCTCTACTGTTTTGTTCGGCTCTAGTGTCATTATTGCGAGGTCGTCTGACCGGTTAGACCAGTGGCGTCACCACTCATTACAGACAGCCCAGAGTGCTGGATTGTTTATGACCGTATCAGCGGCACTTACGTTTTACTTTCTGGGAGGCAAAGGCGATGAATAAGGCATTGAGATCACTCAAAGAGCGCAGCAAGACTTTGCTCATTATCGTTATGCTCCCTGCTGCCATTATTCAATACTCCCAATGGTGGAATGGAGCTGTCCAAATAGCAGAATCGGTGAGCAGCAACATAGAGCGAGTATCTACTGTTTCATCATGGATTCAGAAATAGCACTAAACCGACAATCAGAAGAGACGGGTGTCTTTGTGGCAGACGTTGAAGCTGCGGCGATGCAACGTGCCTATCAACGGCGGAACGCACAAAATACGAATTTGTTCGTCCAGCAACATTGCGACTACACCTCAAATCAAATTGGTGAACGGCTTGCCGACATTCAGGCCATGGCTAAACGAGAGGCTTTGTTAGGTTTTTTGTGGCGGTGGGGGCTCATTGGTGGCGGGGGTGCTTTTTTGATGCTGTTTGTCACGGTTGATTTTATTGCGATCGCAGGGTTGATCTTGATTTCTGTTCCAGTGTCTATTGGGTTGTCTTTAAGAAAATAGTAATGTCTAGTTTTAACCCCCACCCCAGCAAATGGCCTAACCATTGCCACCTCAACGACCGAGAAGATGCCCTTCCCAGACTACCTGGAATATACGCGGTGATGGATGGCAACGATATCCGGTATATCGGCAAATCCAAGAACCTAAACAACCGGTGGCGCAATGATGGTCACCATCGGTACGAGCAAGCCGAAACAGAAGTCCGGCAACCAGTGTTGTCTTGGTTTACATGCCCTGAGTCGCAGATTCACGAACTAGAGACAAAACTGATCCACTACTGGAAAGGCCAGGGTCAAGCCGATTGGAATAATACGCCTGTGCCTGAATACGCACCGTCGCTTGGTCTGTTTGACACTGTGTTTAATTTTTTCGGATGGCTGTTTGGGACAAAACTGGGCTGGGCGACACTGGTAGGGCTTTGGTTTGTGTTTAGTGCCGAGCAGCCCCCAGCCCCACCTATCCCCCAGGGGCACACCGCTATTTATTCGGCTCCTACGCTTGCATCTAAGGTAGCTAAGTCTGTCCCTGATGACGCCACTGTGGTTGTCCAAAGATGTGTTGGCGACTGGGTGCAGGTTCGCCATGAGGCAGTGACGGGGTGGGTGCCTTGGAGTGAGTTCGATGGTAGAGATGTTTGTCCATAAGTAGTTTAAGCAAGGAGTAAATAATCATGCCACCAGGAGCAATAGCAGGCTTATGTCTAGCTGGATTTTTGATTTTGTTTACACCTATTGGAGGGGCACAAAAATCTAGCGGTAGCAGCGGCAAAAAGATGACAGACCAAGGGTTGATTCAGGAAGCGCAACGGCGGGGGTTAACAAAATAATGAGTACAGAATATAGAATTAGCTTAAACAGGATAGTTTCATCTGATGAGGTTGAATTCTATCCCAATGACAAAGAGTCCGTTGGGCATGGCGACTATTGCGGAACAGATATTAACAATGCTTTTGACCGCTGTGCCAGGGACACCGCAAAATTAGCGTCTTGGGAAATTAGCGAGACCCTAGACGAGTCAAGCACTTGGCCAGAGGTAAGGCCGTTTAATTCTCGAACTAGCGCACAACACCAGTCAGGATTATTTGGATGAAAATCTTTAACTCCAACCGCACTGGTCATATATCAGCAGCTGTCGCATTAGGTGCTGTCACTTTAGCCACAGCCATAGCCCTAAAAGACGCTCACATAGCTGTAGCTGCTGTAACCGCTCCCGTTTGGGAGTTGTGGGGAACTTGCGACAATGACATTGATACTCGTAGTCCCCGTAAAGGGCCGTGGTATCGACGTTTTTGGGTCCGTTGGTGGAAGAAGTATGCTTTACGCACCCCGCACCGATCCAAATTAAGTCACTCGATTTTTCCTGGTACCTTTTTGCGGCTAGGTGTCGGATGCTGGCCTATCTTGTGGGGAATGTTGTTGTACTCGGTCATGGTAAGCGGTGGGGCATTTCATTTGATGAGCTGGTCTATCGCGGTGCTGTGTGGGTGTATTGCGGCTGACACGCTCCATCTGCTTAAGGATGGGTTTGGGTTGAGTGAGATCGTTTTTGGAAAATAGTTTTGGCCCGTTTGGGTGAGGAGTTTAAGCGATGGATCAGTATTCAAGAGAGCAGCTAATAGAAATTTGTGAGCAAAGCATTGTACCTGTTAAAAAATGGGGAAACAGAGACACGCCTAATGTTCAACAAAAAGTCGGAGTGTGTTGGGCATTACTTAAATCGGGTTGCAGTTTTCAGATCGATAAAACTACAACCGAAACCATATGGTTGTCGATTGAAACGCCGACCTTTAACACGTTTGAATATGGAGAAGGTAACGAAGATGTGGAAACTTTTTATCTGCCTACACCCAGGCGGCTAGAGAGCAGGCAAGATAGAGATTGGTATTAATAAGCCTGGTAGCGATCGCACCCCTCGACCACAGCGGTCGCTTTTTCTTTGTTATACTGCGGCCAAGACAGACTCTCCCTAAGTTTCCACACTTGCCCCGGCTCACCGCTGGGGTTTCTTTTTGGCTAGAATGGGCGAGTAACTTATCGCAATTTTGGGTGTAGATAGCCTGTGCCGTTGCGATAATCCATGGTAAATGCGCTGCTCTCTAGGGGGTGGCGTTTTTGTCTTTAAAGAAGAACAACTATTCTGGGCCTATGGGCTATCCTGGGGGTGATCTCTGCTTTTACCCCAGAACTATGCTAGATAACCCTGATTTAATCGCTTCACTGATTGGCTTTGATGGACTGTTGGCTATTGCCCTGACCGCGATCTCAACCCGCCTTCTATCCGATGGCAGCCGCGCTGAGAAATTAGAGAATGCCAAGGATGCTGTCTTGGAAAAAGTTTCCAAGGTTGAGGCGACCGTTGAGTATATTCAAGGTCGTCTGGAAGGGCTGACTGAGATTCTTGCCGATGGTCGTGTAACCCCTGGTGAAGTTCAGGCTATGACCACTGAGGTCGGGTCCATCAAAGATAAGATCGCCGGAATTGTGAATGGGGGTGATGTGGCGTGAACCTCTTAAAAGCAGCCCAAGAAAATGCGGGCACTATCGCCACTGTTTTTCAAGCAGGTAAAAAGTTCTTTGGCCCTGGCAACATTGATGAACTGAACAGGGCCACACTAGTCGCTATTAACTTATGGTGTTTGGCCAACGCTAAGATCAAGGCTGAGGCTTTCCCAGATTTAGGCGTGGGTGACCGCGTCCTCAGTGACAGCTTTGAGGTTAGCGGTTGGGGGCGGGTTTGGTTCCAGCGACAGTTCCGATTGCTGCACAAGGACAGCGGGATAGAGTCCCGTTGGATTGACGGCAGGTTAGACCCTCAAGATGTTGTGACGATTAATTAGTTTTGGGAAATCAAATGACGCAACACTACATTGGCACTAAGCAAATTACAGCATGGCCAGAAGAAAAGGATAAGCAATCAGGGTATGCGGTTCGCTATCCCGATGGATACACTAGCTGGAGCCCTAGGGATACATTTGAAGCGGCCTATTTCCCAATGGGTGAGCTTGAGGATGGCTCAAAAGTTACCGAAAAAATGGTTGATGGATTTATTCAATCTTATGAGTCTCAAACTATTGGCGAGAAAAATACCGTTGTCCGAGCAGTTTTATTAAACGGTTTTGAAATTATTGAGTCATCCTCATGTGCTGATCCCAAAAACTACGACGAAGAGCTTGGTACTGAAATTTGCTTGAAGCGCATTAAGGATAAAATTTGGCTTCTGCTTGGCTTTACTCTTCAGTGGGCAACGACTGGCATACAGTAGAGTCTGTTTGGTAGATGCACGACTCACACCGCTCCCTCGGAGGCGGTTTTTTGTTGGGTAGTTGCTATTATTTAGAAAAAACAAACTATGAGTGAAATCCTAACTGCTGCCTCGTTGGCCCCAGAGTTTTACAGCAACATAATGGCTGATGCGTTTGTGAGTAAAACTCTGCATCTGGGGATAATCCCAACAGGGACGAATCTGTCGCCAACACTGCATGAGACAGATCGTGCCGCTGTAATTGCAGCAGAGTACAACGCGGCTGGATGGACAAGGCCAGCGGTTATTATCCCGTCTGCGGGTTCGTATAGCAGCGCCACCAAAATTCATTCTGCCCCCCAGGTTGAATTCACGATTACAGGCCCAACAGGGGGGCTTACCTTTGAACAGTACTTCGTAATTTATGACGGGAGCATTACGACTCCCCGAGACACCGCAGGTATTCTGTATAGCCTGTTTACTGCGTCGTCTTCAATTAGTATTGCTGAGGCTGCGACCTTCAATCTGTCGGTCGATATGTCGCTTGAGGTAGTAAACGCTTAATGAACCTTGCTAAAAGAATCCGGCTGATTACTCTTCAATCACGAACACAATTCACCATAGCCCAGCAACGACCGCCAGAACCAACCACTGGGGCCACGTCTCGATATGACCGGACTACTGGCAGGTTTTCGGTGTCTCAAGGCGCTGTTACTCGGCTAGCTTCTCCAGTACAAAACAAGGCACTACCGGTGGGGCGTGTCGTTCAGCTGAATGACGGAGTGATTGATTACTTGTGAATCTTCGGCAGCGCCTGCGCATATTACTGGATTCTCGCCGTAAGACGTTTAGCCCCCCTAAACAGCCTCTATCTAAGGCAATTGTTCAAGGGTATGACCGCAACACGGGAAGGTACATTGTTGGGCAAGGCGGCGGCGCTAAGGTCATGCCGTCTCTGAGCACTGGTTCTGTGGCTGTAGGGGGCGGTGTTAATGGTGGAGCGTTAGGTTTTGATACGATGCCTCATGCTCCACGGATTGCTGAACCAGCACTTGTCACCGCACCGGTACAGGTAGAACCTTTGGCAGCTATCACCTATATCGCCGATAAATTTGTAAACGGGAAACACCAGATTTGGGCCATTGGGGCGGAGAGCCCTAGACTGGTCGTTGAGTTTGACTCAGAAATCTTGGGCACATCTAACGCGTTAAGCTTTGGCGTGTTTGGGGTTATTGCAACGAACCAAAGGACACAGTTTGCAAATAGGGTTAGGTTCCATAACCTGAAAGGTCAAGTTCTAGGGGTGACGGCTGCTAAAGGTTTTACATTTATTGTTCAGCGAGGTTGGGCAAGTCTTGGCATACCAGACGATGAGGGGGACGGTGAAACCGTGCAGTCCTACGAAAGAACAGGCGGATTAGCTAGGACAATTACTAACCCTGACCCTGCTGTTAGTCAAAGCCAATTTATTACGCCGTCTCTGAGTTACGACAATAAACTTCCTATCTATGATGTCAGCACTAGCCCCGGTAATTTTCCGATTATTCGACTAGCCGTAGCTGAGCATGATTACCAGGGCGCCATAGCCGCTGTCTCAAACTCTACCAATCTCACTATTAACGGCGAACGTTTTGCCCCAACGACGGGTGTCTTTTATTGGAATGAGAATGGAAGCCCAACGAAAATCACTACAGGAGTATTCCCCCCTAACCGTACCGGGGGCGGGTTTGCGGTTGCCTCTAACTGGCACTTAAAATTCCCCCACCTATACGCTACAACTGACGTGTTATCCAACAGCAATGCAGGCATACAATCAATTACGTTTGAGAAGTATTTAATAGATTTGACGGCAGAATCACTAACCCTCCTGGGTACTGTCACAACCGATGTCTACGGTGTCAATGACGCGGATATGCAAATCAGGCAAGCTGTTCTTAACTACAATTTATTTGAGCAACTGCCAGTAACTTAGCCGCTGTACCCCTTGCTCTCTTCCTACTCGTTCATATCGCTTGATAATGGCAGCGGCAGATTTTTCTTGACCTGGACTGTGAAGGCATTCTACTTCAGACAGATGGACAACTAGGCCTAACCCATGAATATCTGCGATCGCATTTTCCAGCTTGGGCGCTGGCAGCGGTTCAAACAGTTTTGAGAATCCCCAATCGACAACGCCAGGGACTTTCTTTGTTATGTCGGCTCTGCACTGAATGCCAACGCCATCGATCAACCCTTCTTTGCTCAATTTCTCGGTTAGACAGGTGACATTCTCCCAGTGAGGCTTAGAATTTACAGCGTATTCATTTAGCCACAACTGGGCATTGGGGAATAAATCCCGCGCCATGGCAAATACTTTTAGCTGCCAATCTGGACCCCACCGACGCATATCCCAACCTGAGCACTCATTGCAGACGTCCCATGAGTCTATGAGTTCACGATACTGATCAGTCATATCAACAATATGGGTTCGCAAGTCTTCAGCCCTGTCGACCCTGGGCGCATCGCGCTTATCAACCAAGGGGTGCCCATGGAGCTTGTAGCCTTGATCAGATAGATATTTCACCTTACTGACGAGATCTTGAGATACGCCACTCCGTTGCCTCGAGCGAAAAATAGGCAGTGTCAACCAATCTGCCTCAGGCGGTTTCACCGGGCCCCGAGGGTTAAATTTGTAGCCAATTTCCATGATTAATTCAGTGACAAAGGTTCCTCGTACCATTCCCCATTGGGCCCACCCGGGTTGACGTAGAGAGTGTCGTTGATGGTGCCACCGCTGCCCGATTGAGTGACATACATCTGAATCGGACTATTGGCCGCTCCAGGATTCAAGTTCTCAGAACCGCTAGGCACCCACATGGCCCCAGTCGCGTGCCACCCTCCCCCACCCGTTGTTGCTGTTTTTGTGTAGGGCAATGAGTCTGCCCCTGCGTAAGCCCCGTCGTACCGGAACCAACAGTGATATGCCTCAACAAAGATCAGAGCTTTTGAGTAGGCAGTCATGTCTACCCCAGCTAATTCAGTTAAGTCTGCAACCATTGCGGCTGAAGTCATAATTTATCTCTCCAGATTCAAATACTGTTCTTGAGTCAACCCTAGATATTCCGATTGCGATAGATCTAGGTAATCGGATACACCCCCAACGCATGCATTCTCTCCAAAGCCAATCCATTGCTCCTGAGTAAGCCCTAAGTACTCAGCTTGAGACATATCCAGGTAACATATCTGCCCCCCTGACATTGCAGATCCCAATGTGGTTGTGATCTTAATGCCAATTCTGACCCTAGAAACCAACTGCTCAACAGGACGAGTGAATGAAGTACCCACCTTAATCCCAACCCGGACCCTAGCGCCTGGCTGCGGGATTTGTGTTGGAGGCGTCTCAATGGTGCCATCAGTAACTTCGATGGGTTCACTCGGCACTGTTCCTGGTGACACTGGTTGGCCGCCGGCGGTGACAGTTGCACCCTGCAATCTGTTGAGTAGTGCGCCATTGGTGCTGACAATTGCTTGCTCCGGGTCAATGCCCCAAGCGGTGCCATTTAGGGCAAAATCGTAGATGCTACCATCAAGCCTGAGAACCCTCACAACGCCATAGGGCCGATAACTAGAGAAGAATCCAGCCCGCAATGGGAAACCCATCTCAGCAGATTGATGTCTCGCCTTGGCGACCCGATGCCATACAGCCCCATAGGAGTAACACTGATTAGCCTGCGTATCTCCGATGGTTACAGTTTTGCGGCCATAACGACCTGAACCTTGCTTGTCAGACAAGTAGGGGACCGTATAGTTTTCTTGCCGTGGCTGCCAACCGGTTGGTACTCCCCCAAATTTGACGGTGGCATTCGCTGACTGGGTTTCACTGCTAATTCTCGCGGGCATCCGCTCAGTGCCTGGCGGTTTAGTTTGGCCACTGCTGCTGTCTTGAGTGGTGGTTTTTACGCTAGCGGGTGCGATCGCACGGTTTAATACTCCTTTCCTACCATCATCCGTTGTCGCAGCAAGAATGTCAGACAAAATCCCTTGCTGAAACCTGGAATCGCGGCAGGCAGGAACACGGCTTTGGGTAATTATTTTCCAGTCACTAGGAGACTGCGCCTCATATTTAGTCGTGGACTGCTCGCCAGAAACTGCGGATAGCAATTGGCTATTAGTAAACAGTGCATTGACGATTGACCAGTCCAGCCCGCCGAGCCCACCGAGAACAGATCCTAAAGGCTCCATGATTTCTCTGTCCTCTCGGATCAGTTGCTGCTGCTCGTCATAGGTGTAGTCAATGGTCTCTGTGACATCCACCAGCTGATCTAAGTTGAGGCCGTAAAACGCTGTGTCGTCATTACTAAGCAACCAGTCTACATAGTTACTAAGGATAGTTATCACAGGGATTGACGCTGTTTTGACGACCCGTTCCAGCATGGCATTATCATCTTGGCCGTACTGTCGAACAGTCACCACCGTGGACGATGGTACTTGGTTAAATACGGTGTAGCCATAGATACCCCGATACACTAGATAACCCATTTGGGTTTCTGTTTGGGTGTCGGTCACACGGCTGTTATCAAAGTCAATATCCTCAGATTGCCTGAAGGTGGAAATAACGCCTTGGCCGCCGCCACTAAAAATAATAGAACTACTGTTAGGAGCCCGCTGAACGATAGGGGTAGGCGCGATCAGTGATTTATTGCCACGGTCCTCAGTGAATATCTCACCCGTATTCTCAGATCGATCAAACACCTCCCGGTAACTGCCAGACACGACAGCTTCGTCTGCGGGAGGTTGGCCAACGATCACAGGGCGAATATCTTCAACCAGTTCAGCCTCGCTAATGACCAATATTGGATCGCTGTCGGTAGCTCGATGAATCTGGATTGACTCATTGCGATCGCACCACGCAAACAACCCCATGCTGGCCAGCATCTTGCCCGCTGATTCCAGGTAGCTCCCTGATAGCTGGGGAACATCCCTGAATCTGATTGTGGTCCCCGCTTGGTTATAGGTGGGAACGCCACAGCCAGCCAACGACAGCAACCGGTTCACCACGGTAATGGCATTGGTGGTGCTGCCAGGGGTGACTAGACTGAGCAACTCAGATTCATCGGTCGGACCAGCAAACAGTCGAGCCCCAATCAGGCAGGCTACCTCTAGAGTTTGCTGAGGTGGGCGCCCTTCTTCTGGGTTGCCTTCGTCGGGGGCGCTGCCAATAATCCGCAATGACCCACGGGGATGGAGTTCATAGGCTCCATTGCGCCACACCTCTAAAGTGACTGCCGTGCCAATAGTGAATAACTCTGGGTTGTCCCAGTTGTTTATGGGCTGGCCGCCACGAATCTGGTCTATCTCTATCTGGCCATCAAAGGTAACCAGCCCTGACTCATCAACGAAGCTGTCCTGGCCAGTGAACGCAAAAAACTGGAGTGAATAATCTACTCCGCCGATAATCAGCCGGGGTGGATTGGTGGCAGCAGCTGGCAGGCGTAGGTCTACTCGAGTCATACGCTGATGCCGGGGATTTCGGTAAACGTACCATTAATGACATATCGGTCTTCTTCCCCTCCTTTCTCCAGAAATTCAACAGGGTTGGCGTCTAAGATAAAGTTCACCGCATACTGGGCAAAACCCATGGTAAATGTGTCAATAGTGAATCCTGTTCCTGCAATGCCCTGTTTTTGAGGAGTTGACTCAAACGGGATTGTCCTCATTCTGTCTTCAAGGATCAGATGGGTGCGGGCCCCAGTACTAAGCAGGGTTTCTAAGATTTGAAGCCTAGCCCTGTCATCGGCAAGCACGACAGCTCTGATGGGCCACTCATACCGTCGGTTATAGGAGGGACCCGTCTCTACGTGTCTCCCTGCCCTGTTAATACGTTGGATGCTGCGACCAATACGGTTGATCGTTGGCTTGCCACTAGAGAATAGGCGGAGTTCAACGTTTGAGACTGCACCAGCAGGGTCTTTGACCACATAGTGGGGGTCTGCCAACAATGGACTAACCACGAGCCCCCCTTGCTACTGCTCCGGTGATAGCTGCTATCTGTTCGTATGGGTCGGTTGTGTCCCCTACATTGAAGTTATTCTCAATGGTGTCGGGAAATGATTGCTCAATAGCGGCTTTTACCGACCTAATCTCTTCGGTCAGCGTTGAAATCTGAGAGTCTGCCAACTGTAGTTCTTGTTGAGCATCAAAAAACGAATTAACACCACCTAGCCCGACGGCATCCAGTACACCACCAGCAAATGGATTGTCTTCGTTTCGGCTAGCAAACCTGAATGCTTCATCCACATCAAAGCCGCCACGGCTAAACCGCTGGGCCTGGTCGATGGCTGATTGCAGCTGATTAGCATCTTCACTCCCAAAAGCTCCAGAGCGTCGAGCCGTCCTTAGGGTTTCTTCCAGCTGGTCAAGGCTCCCTAGAGCGTCTTCAGCGGAAATATCCTGCAATCCAGACAGTGCAGACACGATACTATCAGCTGCGCTGGCCCTGTCCCTTGTGGCGCTGGCCAAATCTTTTTCAGTTTTTAGCTGCTCATCGGCTAAGTCCTTTTGATTTTTCAGAGATTTTTCAATGGCCTGCTGCCTTCGCTCTGCCGTGGCCTGTTGTTCCGCAATTTGCTCGTCAGTGTCGAGCTGATCAAGCTGAAGCGCCAAAATATCTTTCTGAGTCCTGGCCTGCTCCTCCAATGAGTCTGTTTGCTCCTCCCTGAGTTTTACTATTTCTTCCAGTCCGCTCAGCTCTTCGTCAGTCGTGCTATCGTCCAGCTGTGCTCGCTCTAACGCTATTTTGGCTTCTGCTTGAGCAATGCGTCCTAGCCGTGATTCCCTGTCAGCATCCAGTGATACCTGCTGTTGTTGAATCTGGAGCGACTGACGCCGAGCGCTAAATTCGGCAGCAATGGATTGTCGCTGGTTGATGAGAATGCGATCGCGTAATTCTTCCACCGCCACACTATCCTCAATGGCGGTGGCTTCGGCTAATTTTGCCTCTAAGGTCTGACGAGAAAGTGATAGGCGTGATTGCTCTAAATCTGCCTGAGCCCCGACGAGACTGGCTTGGTCCTGCAATGCAGTCAGCGCCAACTCAGACTGAATATTAATCTGCTCAGACTGTAGATCGTTTAACCGCTGTTGAGCGTTTAATTGGCTTTCAGCAGCCTTCACCGCTTCCTCAGCTTTGTCCTTGGCAGCGTCAGCAGCAGCGTCCTGAGCCTCAATCTCTTTTTCGACAGCTTCTAGAGTTAGGTCAGCGATACCCTCATTTGCCTTCCTAATCTGATCGGCGGCATCTTTTTCGGAAATGACCTTGCGACTGGCAAAATCTTCTATTTTGGCTATTTCGTCTTCTCGTAACGCAATCCGGTCTTGGATGCCTTCAATTTCGATGCTTGAAATTTGAGCATCGGCCTCATCTTCCGTGATATTTCCTGCGGCCTGATTTTGCCGCACCCCAGCAATACGGTTGGATTGGGCCACATCTATCGCTGAGATAGCGTCTAGATTGGCTTGCTTGAACTGCTCGGCAGCCTCTTTGTCTGCTTTAACTTTAGCGGCGGCGGCAGCCTTGGCAGCACGGTCAGCATCGGCGGCAATTTGATCGCTAGCCTCTTTATTGTCCTGGACTTTTTGACTTAGTTCCTCTCTGGATAATCGGGTACGGCGAGAGTTATCAAGATCAACGCCAAGCCCTGCAGCCCCTTCTGACACAGATTCGTCGAAGTTGACAGACCCTTTAATTTCAATGGGTTTAGAGTTACTTAGTCGTTGAATTATGTCTTCAGCAACGCCGAGTAGCCGCAATGATGGCACCAACCGTTCGGCGACTTTAGTAAATGCATCTGCGATCGCAAGGATTTTATCAATGCTATTTGCGGCTGCTGACCCTACTACCAGAATGGTGTCAGCGATGCTCTCTAGCTCACTGGCAAAGCGTTCAATATTTTCTGGCTTAGATAATATTCGAGTGATTTCATCCAAGAGTTCAGCGGTAACTTCGGCGCCCGCAGCTAGGACGCTGCTCAATGCTTCGCCCAGTCGTTCTGCTAGTTCTGGGTTGTCAGCTAACGCGTCTCTCAGTCGCTCCCCAGCTTCTGCCAGTGGGTCTAATGCGCTGACATCTACTTCTCTGAAGATTGTCCCAAACGTATCGGAGAAGGCAACTTCCAGCGGTTCTAATGATTTGCCTAGCGCCCTTTGCAGGTCTCCAATAGAAATTTCTAGACTGGCCAACGCTTTTTGGGTTGGGTCAATTTCGCCTTGGACCAGCTTTAATCCAGCAGTGAGTCCTTGCCCAAACGTAGCGGCATCCAATCCTGCGTCGATTAAGTCTAGTAGTTCTGCTGTTGTTCCATTTGTCAAAACTCCGGTCTCCTTAAGACCTGCAGCCGCCGCTCCTAGCGCCGTTGGCAGCTGCTCACCCAACTGACCAGTGAGTTCTTCAAGGCTGACTTTTCCTTTTGAGAAAATTTGCTCTAGAGCATTAAAAACACGTTCGCCTTCGGCTCCACTTTTTCCGAAAATTCCAAGATTTCGACTGGTTTCCAGGAATAGTTCGTTAACCTCTTCCTGAGGAACCCCAAAATTGGCGGCAGCAGCACTCAGACCAGAATAGCTACCAATGAGGGCTTCGAAGTTCTGCCCTGTGTCAATTGCAGTTTGCTTAAGAAAGTCGATACTTTCGGCAGCAGCCTCTTGAGACCCCAAAACAGCTGTTAGCGCATTTTCAGTGACTCTGATTGTGGCATTGGCCTGAACACTAGCAGCGACAAACCCCGTGACGGCGTTGGTTAACGCCCCAAAGGCTTCAACCAACTTACCTATTAGTTGACTGGCAGCCCCAGCGGAAAGTCCAGCCAGAATAGAGTTGAATGACTTTGTTTCGCCACCTGCTTTTTGCGCGGCGTCACCAGTCTCCCGAAATTCACGCTGAAGGCGTTCTAAGGCTTGTTGGGCGTTATCACCACGCAAGTCATCTAGGGTTTTATCTAGCTGACTAATTTGCGTTCTAGCGCTGCCAGTGTCAGCCTCAATTTTGATTTTCCGGGCGTTGAGTTCATTGATTTTGGCTTCAACTTTGGCTACCTCAGGGTCAACATTATCAACGGTAGCTTGCACCCTGATGCGACGAGCTTCTAGTCTTTCGATGCGAGCGTTTACCGCTATGAGTTCACTCTGGGCTTTCTCAGACTCAACATCTAACTCGAGTTGGACTGCGTTACGCGTCAGAGCTTTCAGGCGTTCGTCAATGGCCTGGACTTCAGCGGTAGCAGCCTGAGCATTGGCATTAATTTGAATTCGCTTATCTTGAAGTCCCTGGAGTTGAGCCTCAAGTCTAGCCAAGTCAGAATCGCCACGCTTAATCCTAAAATCAACCTCTATCCGCTGCCGATTAAGCGCTGCGATCGCAATTTCTATTTCTTGGAAAACACCTTTGGCTCGATTTACAGAATTCTCTAGTTTGCGCGTATCAGCAGAGAGATTGAACTCGGGGACTTTTATTCGAGCAAATGCAGACTCAACCTGTCGGGCTACACCATTTGCCGCCGAAGTGTTTGGAAGCTTTAGGTCAATGTCACCAACTGCAGCAAGCCGTCTTTCAAGGTCAGCGATCGCCCTATCTGCCGATGAGCGATCAATACCTACTTGAAATAAAACTCTGCCAGCGTCAACCATCTACAATGCTGCTAATTTCATCTTGTCAATGTCGGTAATGTCATCCACCCAGCTAGGGATTTTTTTGGCTTCCCATAGCTCTACATAAAACTTGGCCACGCTCTTGGGAAACAACTCATTCACTGTCTGTTTCCTTTGGATCAGCTCATACTCGTTAAACCATGCTGTATCTGGGTGCTTAACCCCATGCAGCCTTGCGGTGACTGTTCCTAGGTTGGCCAGCGGGCGGGCCTCATACTCCAGCTGCTTAAGCCGTTCAGCTTCATAGACCGAGATCGCGTCAACAGCTACCCCAACTGGGCAACGACCAAATCTTTCTTGCCTGAAGGTTGGGACACTGGGGTAGTAGAGCTGGAGTTTCCAGAAAAGTTCACCCCAGTCGATTTCTTTTTTTCAGTAGCGTTTTCCTCCAATGGAGTTTCTTCAGGCTTGCCCTGAATGCCATAGAAAAACAATTCAAACAGTTCAGTGGTCAAATCCACTGACAACAGTGCCGATAGCTCAGCATCGGTGACAGATTCCTCAATCACTTTTCGAAGTCGCAAAGAATGGATTACATACCGCTTAGCGGCTTCCAATGAGCTGATAGATTTATCTTGCTTCAGGGCAGTCCACAAAATCGCTTCATCTACCAATTGGGATGGGTAGAGAGGGACGTCAAACAAAGTGACACCGCCTACATCAACCTTTTGATATTTAGGTTCTAGTTTCCATGGGAGCTGTGACATATGGAAAGAAGGTATCGGTGTGGATTTGAGCAGTGCCAGGGGGGATTTCTACAGTGCCATGGATAACCCCCTTCTCTCGATTCCATAGCTGTTGCCCAGTTCCTGCGATCTCCTTATCCTTCAGCCAGCTAGCAATTACTTTTAGGCCACCTTCACCAGGCTTGCAGAACAGATAAACATCACGGTTACTGAGCACTAGCATTAGGTCTGAGGCGCGATACGGTTGATTGAATCAAAGGCGACGGTGATATTGCCTTGAACCTCGCCACCATCAGCCGCCGGGCTGGCGATGCCCGTAGCAACGCAGATGCCCCAGAGAATTGGACCTTTTGAAAAGACATTGCTGTCAGGGCTTTCTAACTCACGCTCTACATAAAGCTTTTGGGTGTTGTCCTTGGCATAAGCAAGCGTTTCATAGAAAGCGTCATAGTACGAATAGCCACCGTTAAAGGTGCCGTCTGCTGTACCCTCACCAATAGATACGGCAGACTGGGCATGGTCGAAACTAGAGAATGATGTGGTAGCAACCGTTTCGTTAATGTCAGCAGACTGACGGATACGGGCCACAGGCGGGAAAACCGCTGTCGAACCATCAGGGATTGATTCATTAGCAGATAGCTCAAGAGATGTCCCTAAACCAGCGTATCGGGTACGCACACGGGCAATAACGCTCACGCCAGCAGGTGAAATAAACTCCAGTGGCTGACCAACCTCAACAACGCTGGAGATCGCGCTATCAAGGGTTACGGCGATATCTTCGGCCGTCCCTTCAGTCGTGACGCCACCGCTGTCGCCTGTTCCGGCAACAGTAAAAGTACCTGCGATAGGCCTTGATGTTTGGCCAGTTGCGATGAGGGCTGAACGGACGATTGTATTTTTTGCCTGAGGAGGGCTAATGGGTTGAGTGGCTTGTGGCATGGGTTTTATGGGTGTTCGAAACTAGAGAACTTGGGTGGAGTTGGCGGCGTAGGTGGTGACTGAACCTGGGAGATGCTTGATGTCAAAAGAGAGGGGATAATTGCAAGGCTCCCAGCGGGAATATCTTGCGCAGTGTGCAGGCAAATCTGGCCAATCCTAGTAACAGTGACCTCAGCGCTTCCAGCTACCTCCCCGTCAGTAGGGTTGATGAACTCAAGCATGACTGTTGAGCTTGGCAATGGGGGAGGGGATGGAGGAACTGGCTGTGATGGCATGGCTATGAACTCGCGTTTTGGATGATGTCGAAACTTTGTTGCTCTACCGAATCGAGCGCTGTATTTCTGCGGATACGTGGCCCGATCCGGTCGATAAGATTCCCTAATCCCTTGATCAGCAGAGAGCGCCCAGTCATGGTGGTGTCAGTAATATCAAACTGCTTGAGCGTAATCCGGGTGGTATGACGGAGGTAAAAGTCCCCTCCCAACAAAGTGCGCATATCGCTGTCAATTTCAGGCTCAATCACGCACTCTAGCCCTGTGTGCTTCTTAGGCTTCTGCACCCAGGGGACCCCACTGGTAACAGGCACTGAGCCATCATCAATAGTTAGGGCTTGCACTGTTGCATCGCCGTTCGTGGTTGAAAATGTCTTAGTCCCTAACTCAGTAGCTAAGGCGGTGGCCACACGGTTGCGAAGTTCAGCCAGGGTAATGCTCACGATGCATACCTCCGGACACTCTCAGCAAATAGCGCTGTTGGGTCAATGACTTTATGAGCTTCCTCTACTGGATTACGTGGGGGGAATGAGTTACCTGCTCGGGTTGTATAACCAAAAAAGATCTGAGGGGCGTAGGGGGTATTCCAGCTAAACTCAGCCAAAAACGGGTTAATAAACTGAACCTGCTGAAAGTCTCTGAAGTCACCTCTATCGACAATGTTTCGGGTAGTGCCCGCAGTCTCGCCAGACCGGCGGCGGGTTATCCCTGGCCATGCATAACGCGGTGACTCGATGGCTGTCTGGTACGCACTATCAAGGTCACGGACTGTATCCTCCAGCCCGTTAGTCAGCGCTCGGTGTATTGCAGCTCGATTGATAGTTACAGTCGCCATGGGTACAGCATGGCCGACAATTTGTAGGATGGGCTAAAATGCCACGTATCCTGGCAAACGCTCACTGATGGCTGAAATCCGCACCACGGGATTATCCCAAACGGTTGTTGACCGATGGCAAGAGATATCGGATCTACTGGGGACTACAACCCATGCCTCAACAATGGCAACGGCCATAAACCTACTACATGTGCTTTTCTTTTCTAGTCGGTGGACCGATATTCAGCGCAAAGCCGCCACACTAATAACAGCTCAGTGGGCCGACAGAGGGAAAACCGTTGTCGCCATGCATCCGTCAGAGGTGAAGCGGGTCTCTATGGATGGCAATGGAGTCTCAATCTATACAAAGGGCCAGGGAGAGCCGTATTGGCTATCTAGTGAGACGTGGGAGCAGGGTTAGCTTGGAACCCAGCCCGCCGTAAACTTCTCGCCGATCATCTTAGCTGCTTCCTTGATGGGGAATGCACCGATAGAACACTCAATGCGCCCTGGCCTGTTCTGGAGTGTTGCCGCGCCTATCACACGCCCCTGGTGCCTGAGGCTGTCGGGGAACAAGTAGTCAGTAGAATCGTTCACCCAACCATTAAACACATAACTATAAGTGGGAGAACCAGGAAACGTCTGTTCGTTAATCCCGGCCACATCGCCTAAACGTTGGATGGGCACCAATCGTACTGGGATGACAATCTCATTAAGCCCGGTGGCAGCTCCACCCTGTCCATCATCTGACACACCGTCAGCCAGCTGGAATGTGACATCTACTGCGATCGCGCCTTCATTTTCTGCGCACCAGTTTGGGTTGCTCATTTGTATTTTGGTTGGCCTCTACCAATTTCTACTAAAAGCTGCCCACCTTCTGTTGAGAACCTCAAAGCAGGGCCGCATTGGCAAATTTTAGCTAATCCGTCACGCATTGAGATCGCAATCTCGCCTTGCTGAATTTGATTTGATGCGATAAACCCGTTGCCTACAGTTACGTTGACTACTTGGGAATCCTGCCACTGGGTCATTTTGGTTACTAACAGTTGCTGAGGGTCTAACTCTAGGACAACGAGATCGAACTCGTCCAACTCTGCGGCGGTTAAGTCAGCCCTTGGGGTAGCAGGCTTAGGTTTTGACTCAGCTACCGGTGCAGAGGGTTCTTCAGCTACCTCAGGATCAATCACGCTACCGACAATATTGAGCAAGATTAGCGGGACACAGACATACGCCAAGACCCTAGCAAATCGAGCGCTGCCAGAGTTCAGGGGTTTATACGCATAGGCCAGCAAGTCACCTAGAGATGATGACTTCTTGCCTTTGTAGATAACTGGCATCGTACTGAATAAAGAGACTACATAGCTCTTCCATTGCATTAAGATAACTCAGGACTGTCTTAGACAACTAGACCTTTGGCTAATACTCGCCCTAATGACTGACCTAGACCTCCGCCCCGGCGACCCCGTAACTGTTGAGATCTCACTCAAGCAATGGACCATCGCTACGATTGCCGAGCTACAGGACGAAGGGCTGGTTTGCCTGGGGCTGAATGGGACCTGGGCATGGGACAAGATTGGGCCACCGTTTTGATGGGGTTGCGGCTAATCCGTCGGCTGTGGCTATACTGTGGGTGTTGCAATCTCATTGAAATGTGGCGGGCAAGTCGAGATATGGCCACCATAAGCCAGCTATTGAGCGCCTTGTTAGAGAAGGCCTAAATTATTCTGAGATAAAACAGCAGTATCCGAATATTCCGAATGGGACTCTACACGGCTGGGTAACTGCGTTTCAAGAAAAAATAAAAGCAGAAAACCCTAGGGGGTTCTCGAATGATTCGGAGTCTGTTCCGCAAGCTCGAGTAAGGCTTGCCTCTATCGACCCAGATTCACCTTTAGACAAAATCACCAGGGCACTGTGGGATGTCGTAGATAGACCCGATCAAGATGGTGCCGGTGTAAAAGTCCAGGCATTAAACAGCCTATTCAAAATTGTCCAATGGAACCATGACCAGAGTGTTGCTCAGGATGAGCTGGATCTGGCCACAATGGACGACAGTAAGCTTGAAGAATTAGCTAATGCCTAAAAAACGCTATCCGTTAGCTGTCCGTGCTCAGGCCATGTTAGAGCTAAGACGACGGCAAGCAGATAGAGGTCACAACAGCCTCGCCCCAGAGCTAACACCACGGACTGGCGAGCCACCCCATCAGTTTCTTGAGAGAAGACTGCCTGGTGTTCTTATCCCGACCGGCAATCGACACTTAGCTGTATGGGACTGGGCCTCAAAAATAGAACCTGACAAACCTATTCAGTCCAGGGTCGAAATATGGGCAAGGGGTGGAGCTAAATCGACCATTGCAGAACAGGTTTGTGCCTACCTCGCCTGTGCCCTCACCAGACGTTTTGTTCTCTATGTCTGTGGTACTCAAGACCAAGCTGACATGCATGTTCAAGCGATAGCCGCATTGCTTGAACAAATGGGTGTTCCTAGGGCTGTCAACCGCTACCAGGCTAGTATTGCGTGGACAGCTGAGCGATTGCAGACTGCTAATGGGTTTGGGGTGCTGGGTGTTGGCCTAAATAGCCGTGTCCGGGGCGCGCGGATGGAGCAGTTTAGGCCGGATCTGATTATCTTAGATGACGTCGATGGAGAGCATGACTCTATCAAAATCACTCAGAAAAAGTTAGCCACCATATCTAAAGCGATTCTTGCCGCTGGGGCCACCTATGCCACAGGTCTATTTGTGCAGAACAAAATTCACAAAGATAGTGCGATCGCTCAGGTAGCCGATGGCAGGGCAGGCGTTTTGATGGGGGCTACCGTCACAGAAGAGCCAGCTGTTCAAGAGCTACAGTACGAGCAGTATTACGATGAGGTAAACAAAAAGAATCGATACCGGGTAATTGGTGGCGTTCCAACCTGGCCACAAGGTCAAAATCTAGAAACTGCTGAAAAGCAGATCAATGACTGGGGATTATCAGCATTCCTCCAAGAGTCTCAACACGAAGACCGCCCTGATGGTGGGCTGTGGAGTATGGAGCGAGATATTGAGCCATATCGGGTGACAGCAGCGCCCGTATTAGTCCGCATTGTTATTGGCATTGACCCCTCGGGCAGTACTAAAACTGAAGCCGGTATTGTTGCTGTGGGTAAAACAGCAGACAAGCATTACTACGTATTGGCCGATGACTCTTTAGCTGGTACTCCTAACCAATGGTTTCGAACTGCAATCGCTCGGTACCGAGCGATTGCAGCTAACACGCTTGCAGTTGAGCGCAACTATGGTGGGGACATGGTGAAAACAGCCATCCAAAACATGGACCCATTGGTTGCAGTAAAAGAAGTTCAGGCCACCAGAGGCAAGCTTGTCAGAGCTGAGCCGGTCCAACAGTTATACGAGAATGGACAAGTTCACCATGTAGGTCATTACCCCGACCTTGAGTCTGAAATGTGCCGATGGACACCTGATCAAGATTCTCCTAATAGGATGGATGCGCTAGTGTGGGCTATAACTGAGCTGATGGGACCGCAAGAAGCAACAACGGTCCAGAAGCTTTCCGCAATGTACGGCTAATTCCCCACCCATGCCAGAGATCCGCCTCGACAACATGATCACCGCTTTGAACCACAGCATGCTGGTGAACCGGTCTACAGGCATGGGCACGATGCGGGACAGCTTTACCGAGACTGAGGTTGGCTACGTCCCCATTCTTGGAGAGCATGAACTTCGACAGCTGCATCGGGGAAACTGGTGGGTCAGGCGGATCATTGATGTTCCCGCTATGGACATGGTTAAAGCGGGTGTCACCATCACCCACCCCAGCAATGATGCTGAAGCCATTCAAACAGTAATGGGCCTGTACGAAGCTGGCGGTGAACAGTCTAAGTACAGCCGCAAAATGGGCGGGGCTATGGCCTTTCAGCGGGCAGAGATGTACGCCCGTTGGTTTGGACGCGGGTACATTGTCATGCGGGTGAATGGCAACGAGAAGCTGGAGAAACCACTCACTAAGGTGAAATCCTTCGAAGGGTTTTCTGTTCTAGACCGGTACCAGCTCAGGCCCGCCAACGATGCCATCAATTATGAAGACCCAGAGTTCTATCAAATTGCCCGACGGTATCAGCGCGGTGGCGAGCTAAAAGGAGCTGAGTTTAACCAAAAAATTCATGAGACCCGAGTACTCGTATTCGATGGGGCCTTCATCCACCCCTACGACATCAACCTAGAATCTGCCGACGGTGCCCACGACTCTGTGGTGCAGTCACTCTATGAGTGTTTTTGCAGGCATTACTCAGTGCAAAATGCGATCGCAAAGGGGCTCGATAGCTACTCACTCTTCAAGGTAGCTATTGCCAACCTGGGCGAACTCATGATGCAAGAAGAGGGTGAGACCGCCCTCACCAAAACGCTGAATTCGATTGCTGAGATGATCTCGATGCATCGGATTCTAGTGCAAGATGGAGAGTCATCTAACAGTGAGTTTCAGGAACGTACATTTACCGGTGTAGCCGAAAATGCCAACGGCTTCAAGGATGAACTGACAGCCGCCTCGGGGTTGCCCCATTACAAGTTATGGGGCTCTGTTGATAAGTCTGGCCTAGCCGATAGCGGTGGGGCTGAATCCAGAGCATGGGCTGATACGGTCAATAGTCTCCAAGTTGCCAACTTTAAGGACAATCATCGACGGGTATTCAACGCCTTGTTTGAGGCATCTGCGGGCAGTATCCCTGATGGATACGGCATCGACTACCCTAGCATTTACAAGGCCACCCCTAAGGAAGAAGCTGAACTCAAGAAAACAGAAGCTGATACCTACTCCACACTGATCACGGCGGAGGTGCTGAACCCGCTGGAGGTGAAACTGGCCTTAGCCACCGGGGAAGAGATCGGCAACGTTCTCGACGCTGAGGCCATTGAGGCTGAACTGGGGAAGGCTAGGGAGCTGGCAGAGAAGCAGTTAGAGGTTGAGGAGGCTGAGCTAGATCAGTCTGTCCAAGCAGCTTCTGGGGCGACCACAGTGGCAGCCCCTACTTCCCTTGTGGTCGAAGAACCTACGGCCACTCAGCGCACTGTTAACGGACAAGTGGTGCCTGACTTAGATAGCGCGATCTCACTTCTGGATAGCGTCGACATCGTCCGTATTGATAAAAAAAAAGGCGGTAAGAAGGGAAAGAAGCGTAACTGTAAAAAGGGTTTGAGTTGTGGGAACAGTTGTATTTCTAGGCTTAAAACATGTCGAAAAACGCCCACGGCTAGTCAGGCAAAACTGGCCCAGCAGATTAGGGATGAAGTGGTGCCGTTTGAAAGGCCAGGGGCTACCGAAGCTCAAGCGACGTTTGGCAGCACAGATCACAACGTTGTTTTTGAAGCCAATCAATATGCCAGCGAAGTAGGTATTAACGTAAATGAAGCTGACGCTAGATTTAACGCGATCGAGAGGTATACCGGGGACGATTACTCCGCCATACGTAAAAGCCAAAAAAATGGTGAAGATTCAGAAGACGCTCAAAAGATAGAAGCTTATTTAGCTACTGCTCAAAAGTACGACGGAAGAATATATAGAGGTGTCCAATTAAACAGCGTTGATGATTTTTATAGCAGGTACGGCAAGGATGGTTCGATTTTTAAAGAATCGTCTATGAATTCATGGACATCTAACACTAGCATTGCAAATGATTTTGCCCACACTAATGATGATCGTCCTGTAGCCGTATTGTTTGGAGTTCAAAACAAAAGCGGTTCAAGCATTAGAAACATATCAGAAGAATTCTCTGAGGAAGAAGTTTTAGTCCCTAAAAATGCTCAATATAGAATAAAAAGAACAATTGTAAAAAAAGATAAATTAGGCGGAGACTTGATAATAGTGAAGTTGGAGCAAATTGATGGATAAAAAAACAAGAAAGAAGGTTAGAGCTATTGAAGGAGCAGAAGGATCCATCATTGAAAAACAGGGTACCGGGAATGAGGTAAAGCCTCAAGGTCCAGCAGTAGATGCTGCTAGCCTTTTTGAGATCCTTGAAAAAGACGACGATTTGGAAG
>ERZ1740067.191-NODE-191-length-50981-cov-12.071378_pt1 | contig 50981 bp, 36 predicted proteins | sample MGYA00581736_ERZ1740067 | MGnify/ENA primary metagenome ERZ1740067 (study PRJEB43018, sample SAMN04849236) | marine metagenome | isolation source: floating plastic debris | place: Pacific Ocean | collected 2008-08-27 | study: EMG produced TPA metagenomics... | reverse complement strand
TCAAAGTGGAACGTCTTCTCTTTATGCGTTTTGAAATTAGTAAGGGCGACGGATAGAATTTGCATTCTAAAAAGTGCTAGCTGCTGAGTGAACGTACAAAAACGAACTTAGCTAATACTAAAGTATCAGCCCTCACAAAAAGCATAGCGCTAATGAACGCAAAGCTACACTCAATAAACACCAAGGCGAGGGCAGTTAACCTCTGGAAGCTTGATCGGGCCAGCCGTTCGACTAAACATCTCATTGAGCTATCCGAAGACTTAAAGCAACGAGGCGTTAAGCTGAAAAGCTTGAAAGAACAGATTAACACTGCCTCTGCGATGGGCAAGTTCTTATTTCGGATGACAGCGTCGATCGCAGAGTTAGAGGGCAACATCATCCGCGAGCGAACGCTGGCAGGATTGGCAGCAGCGAGAGCCAGGGGACACAAAGGCGGCAGGAAGAAGAGTATTACTGAAGGGCAGATGCTAGAAACAAGGCGTCTTGCTGACGAGGGTAAGCTGAGTATCACAGATATCTGCACGCAGGTTGGCATCAGTTGTGCTAGCTACTATCGCCTCGTCGCTTCGAAGACTGCCTCGTGATTGCCTCTTCCTATGTGTCAAAAGCATGAACATCGCACACATTCAGAACAAATTGATGGTGATAAGTGAAGAAGTTGGAGTATCAGCATATGACTTTAGCTTCGAGCTTCACTTTGCATGTAGTCATCCATATCAGATTGATGGCGAAGTCCTGTGCGTACTGCGCGTCGGCCCGATTGCTGATTACGCCGCAGAATTTAACGAAAAGCTAGATATGGGACTGCGACTCGTCAACTCGCCTTTGGAACATACCTACGCTAGTGAGCTGGAGAGTTGGTATCCACTAATCGAAGAGCTGACGCCTCGCACAAAAGTTTTTGACAGCCTGCCAACAGCTGAAGTTGTAGAATCTAATTTCGATTGGCCTGTTTTTATGAAAGGCTCAAGACAGACCAGCAACCACAATCCTGAGTTATCAGTTATCGAAAGTCGGGAGCACTATGAATGGGCTGTGCACCAATACAAAGACGACGCTATTCTCCACTGGCAGAAGCCAGTGATCCGCGAGTTCATCCCCTTAGAACCCGTCGTCGGTCATGTTCCTGGAAAAGTTCGTCCTTCCCTTGAGTTCCGTTCCTTTTGGTGGCATGGTGAATGCGTTGGATGGGGCCAGTATTGGTATCAACTCGCACCATATGCCTGCGCAGATGCTGAAGACGGCCTGTCAGTAGCACGTCAAGCGGATGCTCTGCTTCAAGTGCCTTTCCTCGTAGTAGACTTTGCGAAAACCAGTGACGGGCGGTGGATTGTTATTGAGTGCAACGATGCACAGGAATCTGGCTATGTTGGCATTTCTCCTCACGAGCTTTGGAGGCAGGTGTTATCAAGAATTACCGACTAACTATTGAATGTGGAAGATGCTTCAAAACTCGTTGTAGTTTCTTGGTGGCATGAAAAAATTAGAAAAGAAATGACTATGTCAATCTTTTTGTGCCGTCTCGAAAGAACAAAGGCTTTTTGAGAAAGCCATTATGGCCCATGATTTGAGACATGGTTACACTAGGGGGGCAAAAGGGCTAGATTTTGAGATATGTATAGATTAGAACTTTTTGAGGGAGCACAACAAAGAGAGACCCCTTACTTCTCTTGAAATGCGAGACGAAGGCCAAGACCACAGTAGATGCTTCCAACAACCTTACCTTGCTGGCGTAGAACCACTGGATAGCGACGTAAGAAGTTACCTACACTTCCGGCACTCATTGCTACCACTAGGGTGCTGAGTAACCCCATCAGGATAAAGAGTATTCCAAGCACCATAAATTGTAACGAAACCGAACCATTTTCTGGATTAACAAACTGAGGAAGGAAAGCAAGAAAGAACAATGCAGATTTAGGGTTGAGAATCTCTGCAAAAACCGCCTGTCGAAATGCTGTCACCAAAGTCAATCTTTTTAACATGTTGGGCTGGCCGGACTCCGCTTTCTCAAAGATAGCCCTGAGACCAAGATAGACCAGATAAGCAGCCCCTAAATACTTAATGAGGCTAAATAAGAATGCTGAAGCTAGGATAATCGCTGACATCCCAACAACGGCCATGACAGTATGAAAAAAATCGCCCGCAGCAATTCCCAGTGCTGTAGCAATGCCTATACGGGTTCCTGAACTAGAAGCTCTCGCAAGGGTCATAAGCACAGCTGGCCCAGGTATAAAAACGAATCCCAGCAGAACAACTAAATAGGTAAATAATGTTGTTTGATCAATCATTGCGGCCTTTATATGAACGGGAAATTCTAACCGGTAAGCTTACTTTATCAAGACTCGTCAACAGATATCCTTATATCAAGAAAACGATCAGATACTATCGGCGAGTTCTGAAATAGTATCTATGAACCAGACCGAAAACATTCGTTTTTGATGCACTGATCTTAACGGTAGCCTCAACGCGAGAAGTAAAGACAGGCTTTGCCTTTTCGACTCCGTAGAGCGTTTCAAAAGCATTAGCTGACACAAGTTTTGGCACTAGGAAAAGGCACAAATGCTGTGGCTATAATATTTTCTACCAATCCTACTGACTTGTAGCTATAGGTACGAGGCGATTGCAACTTCAGGAGTAGGCAGAAGCTTACTACCAAACTGCTTTCTAAGAGTACTGTTATAGTTTTTTATCAAGTAATGGGTTGCCCCTTGATTTGAGCGGGAGATTTGCCCAGAAATCAATATGACAGGCCGAGAGGTAGGCTTTGGATAGAGTCTAGCGAGAATGACATATTCTTCTTCATAGGCTACGTAGCCATACAGCTAGGGCTGTGACACCGCGAGTCACAATCCCGACTACGAAGTTTTCAATCCCTGATGGAGACACTGGCTATCCTTGTGCTGCTGGTCCATGATTCAATGAGCGACCTTGTCTGGATGGCCCACTGATATGACATCAGTGAGTCGCTTCTACTTTACAGCTTGAACTACACACCAGCTGTGAGGTGCGATCGCATAACTAGCAAAGAAAGATACGCAAGGGAGGCTTACTTAGCTTTGAATTTTAGACGAGTTTCTCTGCATTCAGTAGCCTAGTTTTTAAGCGAAATCGAGACGTCAAGAAACCCGTCGTTTTCTAAGCCAATCTTTCATGTCATAGGCGAGGTCGCCAGCCAAATTTTTCACATAAATTAGAAGCTCCTCGTATGGTGAGGCCAGATCGTTTGGTTCGCTTCTAAGACACGGATTACTTGCGTATGGCGATCTCTTTTGGCTAATTCGAGAGCGGTCAATCCATTTGTTGTAGTGTGGGTTTGATCGGCACCTGCTTCTAGCAATAGCTGCACAACGCTAGCATGGCCAAAAGCTGCATTGTTAGCTGCCGCAGCGCTCGCCATGCCTATCAAACTAGTGAACACGATGGCAGTTGAGAGAATGAAGCGTTGTTTGGATCTGGGATGAGACATTTGAAGATGACGGATTTGAACGTGCTAGACGGTTATAGCCTTCAAGGCCTTGAGGTGACCAGTAATGGCGAATCTAAAGTTGTACGTTCAGACGGGGCAGTTGTATTGAAGTCCCATCAACATTATCGCCTTGCTTAGCAAAATGCTAACCGCCGCCAACTACAGCAGGTGCTCTATCAGCATCGGCATCGATGGGAACAGGCATAGCGACGCCACTTGGCTGAATTATAGCCAAATCTCAACTTCTTGACCAGGCTCAGAAGGTGAGGGCATTTTGCCAGCAGGCACCATTACATAGTCACCCTCTTCAATCGCAGCCGTCATATCGGGGCTCACCTGAATCATCGCAGAATCCGGAGCAGCAGAATCAGGCACAGGCGATTCTACCGGCATAGTAGGTTCGCTTGTGCTCCGCTGCCATACCCCCCGCGCCTCAGCATCCGTCTCACTTCCTGCTGACGGCTCATCTTCCACAGAATTCTGTACTTCCTGCTTCACCGGAGACGTCTGAGCAGGTGGAAAAATGAGTCGACTCACAATAGAAGCCGCCATCCCCGCAATTAGCGCAATGGGAATCAGCATACTGGTGCGCAATCTCAGGCGACCTTGAATTCGCTTACTGGTCGTTACAAAGTCCTGAGCCAAATCAGATAGCTCATTTCTATGCAGCTGCAAAAAGGCCAAAGCCTCCTGTAGCTGAGTACCGCCTAGCAGATAGTCAGCCCCCACTGGGCGATTGCGCTCGTTCCAATCTTGCGCCTGCCGCTCCAGTCGTCTTTGCTGACGCATGGTGCTCCGCGACTCAGCGAGCCAAGTACGCAGAAAGTCCCAGTCATTCACTAAAGAGTCGTGCACCAAGTCCACTGTTCTAGGCGACCCCAAAATCGGCGTCGCCGTCGTCGATACATTGTCCAAAAACCACGTGCTGAGCGGTGAAGACTCATCGCGCTGCGTTTGCCACGTTGCACTTGGCATTTCAGTGCCCTGCTCGGCGCAGCAATTAGTCGATACCGCCGCCTGCGACACAATCACCAACCGCTCAACCGCTAGCTTATCGAGCGTGCCGTCTATGAGTTCTGCTGGAAAGTTTTCATTCAATAGCTCACTTCTAAAGGCACGACGACGATGGTCCTCACGGCCTTCGCCCAGCTCGCATAGCGATAGGAAAATGCGCCGCGCTGCCCGCTGCATGTCTTCGTCAAGCCCTTCAAAGACGGCGGTCGCTCGGCTCGTCATGACATTTTTTACGCCGCCTATGTTCATGTAGGCATCCATTGTCAACTTTGGCGCAGTGCTGCCAGCCGCATTGGTTTCGCGTTTGCGCCACAGCTCCAGCAGTGTTTGCTGAATCAATGCCAGCTCACCTGGTGCGCCGTTCGTATCCATAGTGAGCGTGTACAGCATCGTCGGATCTAGCTCAATGCCCATTTTCTCGGCAGGCTTTTTCACGACATCTTTGATTTGGTCGTAGCTCATCGGTGTCAGCAGCACCGTATTTTTTTCCACCAGGTCCTTTAGCCGTTCATAGGGCAGCAGCTCGTCCATCGCGTCTGCACGCAGGCCAATCACAATGCCCAGCGGAATGCTGGGGTCTGCTAGCGATTCCATTAGGCAATGGATAAACTGCTGTCGCTCAGCGAGCATTGTCTTATCTGACGTCGGCGTAAAGAGTTCTTCAAACTGGTCAATCACTAGCCACAGCTTAGAAGCAGACGGGATAGAGGTTTCACCAGGCTTCATTAACGAGGCTCTAATGAGCTGGGTAAGACCGCTGCCACCATGAGTACTCAGCAGACTTTCTGCCTGGTGCATTTGCCCGGCGCGCTGCACATCGTCGGTAGAGGTACAGGCAAAGGCAGCGGCAAGCCCTCGAATAGGGTGCTGTGTTGGGTTGATGGATTTGATTTCCCAGGTTTCGCTGCCAGAGATGCGATCGCCCTTCTTCAAATGATGCATCAGCCCTGCCCTTAGCAAGGAAGTTTTACCACTGCTAGAGGCACCCACCAGCGCACAAAATTTGCCGTGCTCTACCTTCTCCAACAGCTGAGTTGTGAGTTCTTCCCGACCAAAAAAATAATCAGCATGTGCTTCATCAAAAGGAGAGAGCCCACGGTAAGGACAAAAGCCAAAAGAGAGATTCTTCAGCCGTGTAAAAGTACTAATCGGCGTCTTAGAAAAGGCAGCCTTCAAGCCACTCACTCGAGTGAGCACAATTTCACTGCCCGAGCTTTCAAATAGCGGCTGCTGCAACTCACCGCGCAACTGCTGACTAATGTGCTCAGTGAGGCCGTAGCTGCTCACCTTGCCACCGTCTTGCGTGTAGGGGTTTAGGCCAGAAAGCAACGCCTGCGTAAAGACGCTATGCTTTCCTTCTAAAGATTCATAGGCCGACTCGTACTCTCTAGAAGCCGCCATAAACAGACGATCGATGCCCGATCTAGCACCAGGGTCTGCATCGCGAAAGCTCAGCAGCTCGCCACTGTGGCAGCAGTCCAGAATCACGACGATTTGTCGTACAGGACTCTGTTGCAAAAGGCGTCGCAGCCAGTTCAGCGAAATGCCAAAATTGCCACTGTCAGGGTCGACATCGCTGGTGGCCAGATAGCCTTCCTGTATGCCAGCATCGCGCTGAAGGCCGTGCCCCGAATAATAAAAGACTGCCGTGTTAGGAATATTTTTTCCCTTTGGCTTAAACAGCTGCACCAGTGCGTCTTCCAACATCTGGGAAGTCACGCCGCGCCGCTGCCCTACAGTGGCTGTCTTATTTTTAATCACCTCTGGCATCCGCTGCACCCGAAACTCTCCTTGAGTTTGTAGGCGAGCGGCAACGGATTCCGCATCTACTGCAGGCGCATTGAGCGCAGGCAGTGAGCGGTATTGGTTGATGCCAACAATTAGCGCATCCCGTGACATGTGTAAAACACCCTTTAGCGAAAGTAGCACGCACTCCAGAAAAATCTGATAATCAGCATCTGACAACAGATCAGCGAAGTCACGCGCGGGGCAGTCAACCTTTTAGCTTCTACAATGAATTTCTAATAAAAGAAAAACTCAAAGATAGAGAATAAAGTGCAAAAACAAATAGCTAATCAAGCTTTCGTTTTGATGGTTGAAATGCACCCTAAAAACAAATTTCAGAAATTCAATATTTCAACTGTTGGTTAGAGAAAAGATTAACCTAAGTTGATTAGAGAAATTACCTAGACTTTGTTTCTTCACTGAAGATAGACAACTTTCAACAGAAATAACCAGGGGGCCTACCCCCTTACCACCTCATAGCTAAAAAGGTTGATACGATAGGCTTTCAGCGTATATACACATAAATACGGACAAGCAAAAAACGGTAGCAAATTGACTTGATGCGTCCTTACCTTTCACTCGTCAGTATTACGGAGAATACGAGATTATTAGTTGCACCTTATCCGTACATACACGTACTGTAATGAGTCGAATTCAAAAGCCAACAAGGTTTTTTGTTATCGACTAAGCCATTTGGCTGATTTAAAGTTTTTTGCAGAGATCCGTATAAAAATCGAGACGACAGTAAAAAAACATGCTTGCTGTCAGTTGTTTTTCGCTATAAATCAACTTTAGCTAATAGGAGCTTCTTTCCAAATAAGCAATTAAAAGTAAAAGCTTTATATGTTTATATGAGCACTATTTGAATCAGTTTAAGTTGTTTTAATAGCTATCAAAATAGCTATCAAAAAGTAGGCATACGCGGTCGATTTTCTACGCTACGGCTTTAAGATAAATTTGCCGATATGCTGACCGGATTCCATCTCTCGATGGGCCTGCTGAACTTGATCTAGCGAGAACGTTCGCGCCACCGGTAGCCGAAAGTCTCCACTGGCAACTTTTTCAAGAATATATTGGTAGCCTTTCGCCTCAGCGGGCGTACCTGCCACAGAATTCAACAGCCATCCTCGAATCGCCGCATCCTTGCGAATCAAAGGCGACACATCCACTACATCCGGCTTTCCCAGCAGGCCATACACCCACAGCGTACCCCCCTGAGCCAGCAGTCGAATCTCGTGATGCAAAAATTCTCCCGCCGCCACTGGGTCAAAAATGACATCGACGCCTTTACCACCGGTTAACCGTTTCACACTGCGCCACCAAGGCTGTTCCGTATCCTTCGTCAGTACAAGGTGATCGTACTGAGCAGCGTCTAATGCCTGCAGCTCGCCTATTTTTTCGGGACTAGTTGTCGTGCCAATGGTGATCGCACCGCGCTGTTTGGCGATTTGGCTAGCTGCGATCGCAACACTACTGCTCGCCGCCGGCAGCATCACCACCTGTCCCGGCTGCACCTGCTGCCGCCACACCAGCGCCCCCCACGCCGTCAAAAAAGGTAGCCACAGCGCTCCTATCAAGTCATCCGGCACGCCCGCTGGCACCGGCAGCGTCTCCGTAGCCAGCGCCAAAAACTGCGAACAATACGTTCCTTTTCCAGCGGGCGCACCCAGCGTCAGTATCACTCGCTGCCCCACCGTACGATCCTCTACACCCGAGCCCACTGCCGAGATGATTCCACCCCCTTCAATCCCTGGCGTAAAGGGGGGCTCTCCAGAACTCAGCCGATACTCTCCTCGGCGCGCCATCAAATCAGCCTGATTCATCCCCACGCTCGTGAGGTCGACGAGCACTTCACCAGGTCCAGGACTCAGCAAAGCCAACGGCTCACTCTCCAAATTGTCAACCCCGCCGAACGCTCGAACAATCACTTTTTTAGGTGCTGAGGGCATCGATATATCTCCAGTGAATAACGTACGTAGCGTGAATGTGCGGAACCTGTATCTACCGTGTCGATGGGCCTACAGCCTACGGGCACACAAGAAAGAGACCGGCGCATAAAAGGGGCAACACCATGAACACGATGTGGACCAACGAAGATGGACTCAAGATCAATCCACCCTGCTGGGAATGCGCTGTCCACTTTTTAGACACCTTCACCTATATGGACTCCGAATTTGGCATCGTAGACTTAGTATCTACCGATATGTTTGACCTAACACACCCTGGCACCGCAGAAGAACTGAACTTACCTAAGGCACTGCGTGCCATCCGCCAAAAGTCTGCTCTAGCAAAATCCGTCGTGAAATGGATTGCAGAAAACAAAGACTTACTAGATGATTATCCCGAGCAGCTCCGATAGGTCTGTTGCGAGGACCCCGACCAGCATGCTCCGACGCCCATATTAATGAGGGAAATGGAAAACGGGATAGAGCGTAAATGGTCAGTTGAGGAATTCTATGGGCTGATTCGTCATCACCTCGTAGGCAAAGAAGGACCTGTAGAGCTGATAGAAGGACGCATTGTGCCACTACCCAGTAGCGAGCAGCAAGCTCGGCAGGTGGAGCGGTTAAGCCAGCAGATTCAGCAGAATTTGGAGCAGGCTGGATGGCAGGGATATGAAGTGCGATCGCATCACCCCATCAAAATAAACACTCACTCCGAACTCCGACCAACCCTCACCATTTGCTCAACACATCAACCGCAGCAAAATATCCACTGGGTCATAGAAATAGATAAAGCTGAATTTGCAGACAACAACAGATATCAGGACTTGAGGTCTCACCTGTACGCTCGTCAAGGAATCACCGAATATTGGGCGCTATCTACCCGGCAAGTAGAGCTACGTACCTACCACACCCCGAAAGAAGGAGATACTTCAACGTCTTGCCATCAATTGACACAGGAGCCCATTACGCAGTCAACATACAAACGTGAGCGACTCCTGCACGTTGGAGAACAAGTGCAGTCTGTGAGCTTTCCTACACTAACGATGCAAATTCAAGAACCGCTGCCACTCTATTTTTTGACCCGCAGCGCGACAGGTCACCACACCTATATAGAAACAGCGCTCCCGCTAAAAGTTTTGCGCTAGAGAGTCCACGCTAGTTCTACCCCACCCGGAAGCGAACTGAGTCTCCATGCGAAGGCAATCCTTCTGCACGCGTCAAGATATCAATATCATTCGCAACACCAGACAAAGCCTGCTTGGTATATTGCACCAGGCTAGTGTGCTTCATAAAGGTTTCGGTACTCAGCGGAGAGGCATAGCGAGCCGCACCAGATGTTGGCAAGGTATGATTTGGCCCAGCAAGATAGTCGCCCACCGCTTCGGGCGTATCGTGACCTAAGAAAATTGCGCCTGCCTGATTGATGTAGGGCAGTAGCTCCCAGGGTTCATCTATTTCTAGCTCTAGGTGCTCTGGGGCAAATAGGTCAGATAGTCCAGCTGCCGTTTCCAAGGTATCCACGACAATGGCAACGCCGTAGTGTGCGATCGCCTTTTCAGTCAGCGTGCGCCTTGGATGATCCGCCAGCTGCTTTTCAACTTCACCGGCTACCGCTTCAGCCAAACCGCTATCTGTGGTAATCAACACAGCGGCGGCCAGCGGATCGTGTTCTGCTTGTGCCAACAAATCGACAGCGACATGAGCCGGGTTAGCCGTGCTGTCGGCAATAACAAGTACTTCCGAAGGGCCTGCCAACGAATCGATGCCAACTGTGCCATACACCTGCTTCTTGGCGAGGGTAACGTAAATGTTGCCAGGGCCAGTGATGACATCAACATTTGGGATGGTGGCGGTGCCGTAGGCCAAGGCTGCGATCGCCTGCGCTCCGCCCACCTGATAAATCTCTTCTACCCCAGCTTCCTGCGCGGCTACGAGCACCGCAGGGCTGATCACACCATCGGGGCCGATGGGCGTCGTCATGACAACGCGCGCCACACCAGCCACGCGGGCTGGAATTGCATTCATCATGACCGTACTCGGGTAGCTAGCGCGTCCGCCCGGCACATAAATGCCCGCTTTGGCCACAGGTGTATATCGCTTGCCGAGCACGACACCGTCATCCTCAAACGTGACCCAGCTCTTGGGCAGGCGCTGCCGGTGAAAGGCGTCAATGTTGCCACAGGCTTTTTGAATGGCCTTCAGTAGCTCGGGTGAAATTTGCTGATAGGCTGCGTCTAGCTGCGCGCCATCTACCCTTAGCGTGGTAGGCGTTAGCTGCTGGCGGTCGAATTTTTCGGTGTAGTGGAGTAGTGCTTTGTCGCCTGTTGTTCGTACCGCTTCTACAATTTCGCGTACCGTGGATTCCTTTTCAGTGACTTGCGAGTCGTGGGTGCGATCGCAAATACGCTGAAGTTCAGCCTTGGCATCATCTAGCTGATGGATAATTCGCAGCATGTAGAAAGAAGGGTAGGAGGCAGTGCCGGGTACATTTTTTATTAGCTTAGCGTGGAATTCCGGTCGTCAGCAGATTAACGTTTCGCAAGGCGTTTCGCATCTGCCGCACCACAGGGGAAACTTCAATGCTATTATTTGTAGTTCTGACAGTTTTACCAAAATTGACAAAAGTGAGTGGTGAAGCAATTCGCAAACCGCTCGCAAGTAATGGGCAAATACTAGACAACCAATGGCAAATACTAAATCTGCGCTCAAGCGCATTCGAGTTGCAGAGCGAAATCGTTTGCGCAACAAGTCATACAAGTCAGCGGTCAAGACCCTGACAAAGCGATACCATCAGGCACTCGAAACGCACAGTGCCAACCCCACCGATGAGAGTGGAAAACAGGTGCAAGAAAGTATGTCGGCAGCAGTCAGCAAAATCGACAAAGCGGTTAAGCGTGGCGTCCTACACAAGAATGCAGGTGCTCGGCGTAAGTCTCAGCTATCTCGCGCCTTCAAAGCTGTAGAAGGTACACCCGAAAGCGCATAGCTTAGTCAAACTCTCACTCACTTCAAAATATGCGCCTTGTTGACACCCACGTTCACATCAACTTCGACTCATTCGATGTCGATAGAGATGACGTCGCTACTGCTTGGCGTGAAGCAGGCGTGGCACATTTGGTTCACTCTTGTGTAGAGCCCGCCGAGTTTCCAAAAATTCAGGCCCTTGTTCATCGTTACCCTGAAGTTTCGATGGCAGTGGGCCTGCATCCATTAGATATGGATAAGTGGACAGAAACTACCCCTGCTGATATTGCTAGGCTTGCCGCCTCCGAGCCGAAGGTCGTGGCGATAGGTGAGATGGGCTTGGACTTTTTCAAAGCAGACAACAAGGGGATGCAAAAGAAAGCCTTCACCGAACAGCTTAAGGTTGCCCAAGCACTGGACCTACCGGTGATTATCCACTGCCGAGAGGCCGCAGCGGAAATGGCTGAACTACTCGCTAACTTCTTTGACACGCAAGGAAAGGTTAGCGGCGTAATGCACTGCTGGACGGGTAATCCTGAGGAGACTCAACAGTTTCTGGATCTGGGGTTTTTCGTGAGCTTTAGTGGCATTGTTACCTTTAAGAGTGCTACCGAGGTAAAGGCGTCGGCAAAAATGGTGCCGAGCGATCGCATCCTGGTAGAAACAGACTGCCCGTTTCTATCCCCCGTTCCCAAGCGAAAAGAAAAGCGAAACCAGCCTGCCTTTGTGAGGCACGTTGCCGCACATGTCGCCGAATTACGAGGCGTTCCACTCGAAACCCTGGCAGAACAAACCACTCAAAACGCTCAACGTTTGTTTCGGTTACCGGCAGAACTCACTGCATAGCTAGCTGTACAGAGCATCCCTTCAAAAACATCTGGTCGTAGTGTCTTCTCGGGCAACTAGCAACCCAACCGCCTAAAAATTATCTACCTCAGCATTTTGCTAGCCGAAGGTGTCAGTGATTACAACCATTTTTGATATGAAAAGATGACAGGGATGATCAGCTGTCTTGACAATCTGATATTTTTAAGATTCGCGTTTAGCTTATGATAGATAAGCCCAAAAAATATACGTTCGTATAAAGATTTGGCAATGCTGCCATTCCACGCGTTATACCCATCAACGCAAATCCCTCAAAAACCCACTAGGCTTAGGATAAAAGCTCTGAATGATCGTTGCTGCCAACTCTACTCTCGATAAAATTATTGATTATTTCCATCCACCCACCCCCCTCTCTCGTCTTGAAATTTCCTGGCTTGATGTCCCCACAACCGGCAAGTATAGGATTCTTAACATTTTCAAGTTAGCCCTTTTACCCCCAGAAAAGAACGTGTATAGAGGAAAAAGTAATCTTCCTTTTGAACCTGGATGGATCTTTGAACCATAACGGCATACGCAAACCGCTCTGCGCTTTTGTGCTTTAGCGGTCTGCCCCTGTCGATTGACCGTATGACACGCCGTTGTCGAAAGTCCTTCTGAGCAAAGGCTTTTGCACCTCTATCGACTGCCTACAACTCAATCGTCCACCGCTCAATATTTGGCATCTCATCTACTGGCTTTAATTAGCCTTTTTGTGTGCTCGCACCCCCCCTTTGCTGTACAAACGTAGCCTTTGCTCGGCGCGATTTTTGAGGAAACGCATGACTGACTCTACCCTTGCCACCGTTGAATCTGCTGCTATCGACTCTCCTAGAAAACCAGCTCCTGTCCATCTCCTACCCGACCTCGTTGAGATTCAGCGGGCGAGCTTTCGCTGGTTTTTAGCAGAGGGCCTAGTCGAAGAGCTAGAGAGCTTCTCACCTATTACTGACTACACTGGCAAGCTCGAACTCCACTTCTTAGGGAAAGACTACCGGCTCAAAGCACCTAAATATATGGTGGACGAGGCCAAGCGTCGGGACAGCACCTACTCAGTACAAATGTACGTCCCCACGCGCCTAATTAACAAGGAAACCGGAGAAATTAAAGAGCAGGAGGTCTTCATCGGTGACCTGCCGCTCATGACCGATCGCGGTACGTTCATCATCAACGGCGCAGAGCGAGTCATTGTCAATCAGATTGTGCGCAGTCCTGGCGTTTACTACAAAGCCGAGACCGATAAGCACGGTCGCCGTACGTACACTGCCAACTTGATCCCTAACCGGGGCGCATGGCTGAAGTTTGAAACCGACAAAAACGACCTTGTATGGGTTCGCATCGATAAAACTCGTAAGCTGTCTGCGCAAGTGCTGCTGAAAGCACTGGGTCTCAGCGACGGTGAGATTTTTGACTCACTGCGTCACCCTGAGTACTTCCAAAAAACCATCGAGAAAGAAGGTCAGTTCAGCGAAGAAGAAGCCCTCCTAGAGCTATACCGCAAGCTGCGTCCCGGTGAGCCACCCACAGTAAATGGCGGTCAGCAGCTGCTCGACTCTCGCTTCTTCGATCCCAAACGCTACGACCTCGGTAAAGTAGGTCGTCACAAGCTCAACCGCAAGCTGCGTTTGAACATCCCTGAAGCTACTCGTGTTCTCACACCGCAGGACATCGTTGCAGCCATCGATTACCTCATCAACCTTGAGTTTGATATTGGTAACCCCGATGACATTGACCACTTGGGTAACCGCCGCGTTCGTTCTGTTGGCGAGCTATTACAAAACCAGGTTCGTGTGGGTCTCAATCGCCTGGAGCGCATCATTCGTGAGCGCATGACCGTATCTGATGCAGATTCTTTGACGCCCGCATCTTTGGTGAACCCTAAACCGCTTGTCGCCGCCATCAAGGAATTCTTTGGCTCCAGTCAACTGTCTCAGTTTATGGACCAAACCAATCCCCTCGCTGAGCTGACGCACAAGCGTCGTATTAGTGCACTTGGGCCAGGCGGTCTTACCCGTGAGCGTGCAGGCTTCGCCGTGCGCGACATTCACCCTTCGCACCACGGTCGCATTTGCCCGATTGAAACGCCTGAGGGACCAAACGCGGGTCTAATTGGCTCGCTGGCTACCCACGCCCGCGTCAATGACTTTGGCTTCATCGAAACGCCGTTCTTCCCGGTAGTCAACGGTCAAATCATCAAAGACAAGCCTGCTGTGTATATGACAGCAGACGAGGAAGATGATTTGCGGGTTGCACCAGGTGACGTGCCTATTGACCTAGATAACAACATCTTGGGTGAGTCGGTACCAGTGCGCTATCGCCAAGACTTTGACGTCACTTCGCCGAAAGAAGTGGACTACGTGGCGGTTTCGCCCGTACAGATTATTTCAGTAGCGACGTCGCTGATTCCTTTCCTAGAGCACGACGATGCGAACCGAGCCCTCATGGGATCGAACATGCAGCGTCAGGCAGTGCCTCTGCTACGTCCAGAAAGGGCCCTTGTGGGTACCGGACTAGAAGCTCAGGCAGCGCGTGACTCTGGCATGGTTATTATTAGCCGCACAGATGGTGTCGTGACTTTCCTCGACGCGAACTGGATTAAGGTGACAGACCCTGAAGGAAAGGTTCATACCTATGAGCTGCAAAAGTATCAGCGCTCAAACCAGGATACGTGCCTAAACCAGCGACCTTTGATTTATGAGGGCGCTAATGTCAAAGCCGGTCAGGTGATGGCAGACGGCTCAGCGACTGAGGGCGGTGAAATTGCCCTAGGTCAAAACGTGCTGATTACCTACATGCCGTGGGAGGGCTACAACTACGAGGACGCGATTCTCCTTAGTGAGCGCCTAGTGTACGAAGACGTATACACCTCTATTCACATTGAAAAATATGAGATTGAGGCCAGACAAACCAAGCTTGGGCCCGAGGAAATCACTCGCGAGATTCCCAACGTGGGTGAAGACGCGCTGCGTCAGCTCGATGAAACTGGCATCATCCGCGTGGGTGCTTGGGTAAGCTCCGGTGAAATTCTCGTCGGCAAGGTAACGCCAAAAGGCGAATCGGACCAGCCGCCTGAAGAGAAGCTGCTGCGGGCCATCTTTGGGGAAAAAGCCAGGGACGTTCGTGACAACTCACTGCGCGTACCTAACGGCGAGAAAGGCCGCGTAGTTGATGTGCGTGTGTTTACCCGTGAGCAAGGCGATGAGCTGCCCCCCGGTGCAAACATGGTTGTGCGAGTTTATGTGGCCCAAAAGCGCAAGATTCAGGTCGGTGACAAGATGGCCGGTCGTCACGGTAACAAAGGGATTATCTCCCGAATTCTGCCGGTAGAAGACATGCCTTACTTGCCGGATGGTACGCCGATTGACATTGTGCTCAATCCACTGGGTGTACCTTCGCGGATGAACGTAGGTCAGGTATTTGAGGCCCTCTTGGGCTGGGCCGGGCAGAACCTTGGGGCAAGGTTCAAGGTGACACCATTTGATGAAATGTACGGTGAGGAGGCTTCTTTAGAAACCACTCACGGAAAGCTGCGAGATGCCCGTGAACTCACTGGCAAAGACTGGGTTTATAACGATGACAACCCTGGCAAAATTCAGCTGTATGACGGTCGCAGCGGTGAGCCATTTGATCAAGAAGTCACGGTGGGTCAGTCCTACATGCTGAAGCTGGTACACCTGGTAGATGACAAGATTCACGCCCGCTCAACCGGCCCTTACTCGCTGGTAACTCAGCAGCCATTGGGTGGTAAGGCTCAGCAGGGCGGTCAGCGATTCGGTGAGATGGAAGTATGGGCGCTCGAAGCCTTTGGCGCAGCTTACACCTTGCAGGAATTGCTCACGGTGAAATCGGACGATATGCAGGGCCGTAACGAAGCGCTCAATGCGATCGTGAAAGGCAAGGCGATTCCTCGCCCAGGCACCCCTGAGTCATTCAAGGTATTGATGCGCGAGCTTCAGTCGCTGTGTTTGGACATTGCGGTGCACAAGCTAGAAACCCAGGAAGATGGTACTAGCCGTGACAGCGAAGTAGACCTAATGGCCGATGTGGGCAACCGCAGAACGCCTTCAAGGCCTACCTATGAGTCGATTTCACGAGAAGAGCCTGCGGGTAACACAGGTGCTGCTGGCGCTCATGGAGTAGTGAACCCCATGACAGGAATGGCGATTGGTGGGGCGACTGGGAGCGCAGTTGTACCGCCTGGTTCTGGCAATGGTACGAGCGCTGGAACGGCTGCCGCGCCTGCTGCGCCCGCTGCTAACGAAGTCACCGAGACCCTATAAAGCTCATTCGTGCCGTAAGCTCACCTTTTATGCAGAGGATGCTTACGGCGCATGAGTTACCACCCCCATGTGGTTGCCAGAATTATTTGCCTCAAAGTATTAGCTTCATTGAGTTGTAAGGGAATTAACCAAGAATGCCGAAAGTAGAACAGCGGTTTGACTACGTCAAAATTGGACTGGCTTCACCAGCACGGATCAAGGAATGGGGTGAGCGCACCCTACCCAATGGCACCGTCGTCGGCGAAGTCACCAAGCCGGAAACCATCAACTACAGAACGCTTAAGCCAGAGATGGATGGGCTGTTTTGTGAGCGGATTTTTGGCCCGGCCAAAGATTGGGAATGTCACTGCGGCAAATATAAGCGAGTGCGCCACCGTGGCATCGTATGTGAGCGCTGCGGGGTAGAGGTCACCGAGTCACGGGTCCGTCGTCATCGCATGGGATACATCAAGCTAGCTGCGCCAGTAGCTCATGTTTGGTATCTCAAGGGCATTCCTAGCTACATTGCGATTTTGCTAGATATGCCGCTGCGCGACGTAGAGCAGATTGTCTATTTCAACGCCTATGTGGTGCTGGATGCGGGCAATGCAGACAACCTTTCCTACAAGCAACTGCTGAGTGAAGACCAGTGGATGGAGATTGAGGATCAGCTATATGACGAAGATTCTCAGCTAGCGGGTATCGAAGTCGGCATTGGTGCTGAAGCGCTGAAGCGGCTACTCGAAGATTTGCAGCTAGAAGAAACCGCTGAGCTGCTGCGTGAAACAATTTCGACCTCAAAGGGTCAGAAGCGCGCCAAGCTGATTAAGCGACTTCGTGTAATTGACAACTTCATCGCAACAGGGTCTAAGCCTGACTGGATGGTGCTGGATGTGATTCCAGTGATTCCGCCCGACTTGCGTCCGATGGTACAGCTTGACGGTGGTCGCTTTGCGACTTCTGACCTGAACGATTTGTATCGCCGAGTCATCAACCGCAACAACCGACTGGCTCGCTTGCAGGAGATTCTCGCGCCCGAGATTATCGTCCGCAACGAGAAACGGATGCTGCAGGAAGCAGTGGATGCCCTCATCGATAACGGTCGTCGTGGTCGCACAGTAGTTGGCGCGAACAATCGTCCGCTGAAGTCGCTGTCCGACATTATTGAAGGTAAGCAGGGTCGATTCCGCCAAAACCTCTTGGGTAAGCGGGTTGATTACTCTGGCCGTTCTGTAATTGTGGTGGGTCCAAACCTCAAGATTCACCAGTGCGGTCTGCCGCGTGAAATGGCGATTGAGCTATTTCAGCCATTTGTGATTCACCGCCTGATTCGCCAGGGCTTGGTAAACAACATCAAAGCAGCGAAAAAGCTGATTCAGCGCAACGATCCCAGCGTGTGGGAAGTGCTAGAAGACGTGATTGAGAATCATCCTGTGATGCTTAACCGTGCACCAACGCTGCACAGACTGGGTATTCAGGCGTTTGAGCCCATCATGGTAGAAGGCCGAGCCATTCAGCTACACCCGCTAGTCTGTCCTGCGTTTAACGCTGACTTTGACGGTGACCAAATGGCGGTGCATGTGCCGCTCTCACTCGAAGCACAGTCGGAGGCACGTTTACTGATGTTGGCCTCCAACAATATCTTGTCGCCAGCAACAGGTAGGCCGATTATTACGCCTTCGCAGGATATGGTATTGGGCTGCTATTACCTGACGGCGGAGAATCCGGCTAAGCAGAAAGGGGCTGGGAAGTATTTTGCGAGTATGGAAGATGCGATCGCATCCTACGAACAAGGCAATATCGACCTCCACGCCAAAGTTTGGCTACGCTTCCTCGGCAACATTGAAACCGCAGATGACGACAGCGAACCCGTCGAAGTCAAAGACGATGGCACAGGTGGCAAAACCAAAATCTACAAGTACCGCCGCGTTCGTGAAGACGAAGAAGGCAACATCGTTTCTCAATACGTGGAAACCACACCAGGTCGAATCATCTACAACCACGCCGTATTAGGCGCTTTGGCCGAATAAAAGACAAAGAAGCGTTGGCTACTCAGCACCGTGTCAACGCTTCACCCAGCAACCCAACATTCTCCCACCAAGACAAACCAGCAGCAAAGCGTACGAGAGGCGACCATGACAGAGCAAGGCGAATCTAGACCTGTTGTATTTAGAAACCGGGTTATTGACAAGAAGCAGCTAAAGAACCTCGTTTCCTGGTCCTTTGAGCACTACGGCACCGCCCGCACCGCTCAAATGGCAGACGAAATCAAAGGGCTCGGCTTTAAGTACGCCACCAGAGCCGGTGTATCCATCAGTATCGACGATTTGGAAGTGCCCCCCAGCAAAAAAGAAATGCTGGAGTCTGCAGAGCAAGAAATTCGCGATACCGAAGAGCGCTACACCCGAGGCGAAATCACCGAAGTAGAACGATTCCAAAAAGTAATCGACACTTGGAACGAAACCAGCGAGCACCTCAAAGATAAGGTGCTCGAAAACTTCCAGGAAAACAACCCCCTGAACTCCGTATATATGATGTCCACCTCGGGCGCGCGGGGCAACATCTCCCAGGTACGTCAGCTGGTAGGTATGCGTGGCCTGATGGCTAATCCGCAGGGGGAAATCATTGACCTCCCAATTAAGACCAACTTCCGAGAAGGATTGACGGTTACTGAATACATCATTTCGTCTTACGGAGCACGTAAGGGTCTAGTAGATACGGCCCTCAGAACAGCTGACTCTGGCTACCTCACCCGTCGCCTAGTAGATGTCTCCCAAGACGTCATTGTGCGCGAAATCGACTGTGGCACCACTCGCTATGTCCCCGTACGGCCTATGACCGACGGTGAGCGCGTTTTGATTCCGCTAAAAGATCGCCTGCTGGGCCGCGTTCCCGCAGAAGACGTCGTTCATCCTAAAACGGGTGAGGTGATTGTGGCTCGCAACCAGTACATCACCGACGACATTGCCAATGAAATTGGCGCAGCTAAGGTCAAAGAAGTTAAAGCCCGCTCAGCGCTTACCTGCGAAGCAGCGCGTTCCGTCTGTCAGCATTGCTACGGCTGGAGCCTCGCCCACTCTCACATGGTGGATTTAGGTGAAGCGGTTGGTATTATTGCTGCACAGTCTATTGGTGAACCGGGTACTCAGCTCACCATGCGGACCTTCCACACAGGCGGTACCTTTACCGGTGAGCTGGCCCCTCAAATCAACGCTAAGCGCAACGGGATTCTTCGCATTCCTAACGACCTTCGCACGCGTCCCTTCCGCACTCGCCACGGCCAAGATGCCTTGGTAATGGATGCCAACTGTCAAATTGCCATCGAATCGAACGGTAAGGAGTACTCGGTTTCCCTGCCTAAGAATTCCATTTTGTTTGCGAAAGATGGCGACGAGATTAAAAAAGGCGAGATGATTGTGGAGCTGGCGAGTACTAGCCGAGTTCGCAAAGTCACAGAGAAAGCCAGTAAAGACGTAACCTCCGACCTATCTGGCGAAGTCGTCTTCGATGGTCTGGTACAGGAAGAGAAAACCGACCGACAGGGCAACATGACCCGCCTCGCCCAGCGCGGCGGCCTGATGTGGGTACTCTCCGGCGAAGTGTACAACCTACCGCCGGGTGCTGAGCCCGTTGTCAAGAACGGCAACCACCTAGAAGCGGGAGGCGTTCTTGCAGAAACAAAACTGATCACTGAGCGCGGTGGTATTGTTCGTCTTACAGATACCTCTACCGATGGCAAAGGTGGCCGAGAGGTCGAGATCATTACCGCTTCGGTTGTACTCGACAAATCAGAAGTGGAAGTGGAAAGTGGCCAAGGCCGTGAGCACTATTTCCTTAACACTGGCAGCGGCCAGCGATTCTCAATCAACGCAACGCCAGGAACAAAAGTCACCAGTGGCCAAGTTGTCGCTGAGCTAGTCGACGACACTTTCCGCACACAAACCGGTGGCATCATCAAGTTTGCAGGCGTAGAAGTTGCCAAGCGTGGCAAAGCCAAGACCGGCTACGAAGTCACAAAAGGTGGCACGCTGCTGTGGATTCCTGAAGAAGCCCACGAAGTGAACAAGGATATCTCTCTGCTGATGGTAGAAGATGGCCAGTTCATCGAAGCGGGCACAGAAGTCGTCAAAGACATCTTCTGTCAGACGAGCGGTGTGGTAGAAGTCACGCAGAAGAACGACATTTTGCGCGAGATTGTGGTGCGCCCTGGCGATATTCACATGGTGGATAGCCCAGATGATGCGGGCAAGAAAGGTGGCTCCATTGTTAACGCGGGTGAAGAGGTTATGCCTGGCGTCGTCGCCGACGCGCTGCGCTATGTGGAATATGTGGAGACACCCGAAGGCGCGGCTTTGCTGCTACGTCCTGTACAGGAATTTGAAGTGCCTGAGGTGGCGTCTGTTCCTAGCCAAGCCACCGTTAGCGATAGCGATGATAAGGGCATTAGCCTGAAGGCCATTCAGCGACTGCTGTACAAAGATGGCGAACGCGTAAAGTCAGTTGAAGGTATCGAAATTCTGCGGACGCAGCTGGTACTTGATATTGATGAAGGTGGCACACAGCTTACCGCCGACATCGAACTAGCCCCAGAAGGGAAGGGCGACGATGCCATTCAGCGTCTCCAGCTGGTGATTTTAGAAACGCTCGTCGTTCGTCGTGACATCGATGCCGACCAAACTCAAGGGAGTACCAACACTCGCCTCCTGGTAACAGATGGTGATGAGATTACGCCTGGGGCAGTAATTGCGCGCACTGAGATTCAGTGTAAGGAAGCAGGAGAGATTCGCGGTATTCGCGAAGACCTCGAATCGGTTCGCCGTATCCTCGTTGTTCGCGATGTAGACCAGGTCACGATTGAAACGAATGGGAATCAACCCACTGTGTCGGTCGGTGATTTGCTGGTGGACAACTCCAAGATCGCAGAAGGCGTGCGCAACAAAGAGTCTGGCCAAGTGATTAAGGTAGAAGCCGATAACGTGACCATGCGAATTGCCCGTCCTTACCGCGTATCGACTGGTGCGGTGCTTCACATTGAGAACAATGACCTAGTACAGCGGGGTGATGGCCTGGTACTGCTCGTATTTGAGCGGGCGAAGACGGGTGACATTATTCAAGGCCTACCGCGTATTGAGGAACTGCTAGAAGCCCGTAAGCCAAAGGAGGCCTGCATTTTGGCAGAGCGCCCTGGCATTGCGGAAGTGGTATACGCAGAAGATGAGACTGTTGAGATTAAGGTGATAGAAAGTGACGGTGTCGTTACGGACTACCCTGTGACACCGGGTCAAAACCTAGTGATTGCTGATGGACAGAAAGTGGCAGTAGGCGAAGCTCTGACCGATGGACCTTCTAATCCTCACCAAATTCTGGAAGTGTTCTTCAAGTACTTCCGTGAAAGTAAAGGTACTCACGAAGCAGCGATGCTCAGCCTGGAACAGGTTCAGTCATTCCTGGTGAATGAAGTGCAGTCTGTATATCAGTCTCAGGGCATTGATATTTCGGATAAGCACATTGAGGTGATTGTGCGGCAGATGACGTCCAAGGCAAGGCTGGAAGATGGTGGTGATACCACGATGCTACCGGGCGAGCTAGTTGAGATTCGTCAGCTAGAGCAGGTGAATGAAGCGATGTCGATTACCGGTATGGCCCCTGCTGATTACACACCAGTGCTATTGGGTATTACCAAGGCTTCGCTGAACACGGATAGCTTCATCTCGGCTGCGAGTTTCCAAGAGACCACTCGCGTACTGACAGAAGCGGCTATCCAAGGTAAGTCTGACTGGTTGCGTGGCTTGAAGGAGAACGTGATTATTGGTCGACTGATTCCGGCGGGTACTGGCTTCAATGCTTACGAGGAGCCAACGTCTCCTGAGATTGATACCTCTTTTGATGGGACGTTCTTGGGTAACGACATGGCGCTTTCTGACATGGTGCTAGATGACCGCACTGCGCGGGCTTATGACCGTGAAGGCGGACTGGACCTGATTGCTGGTGACGGCATGGTGGGCGGTGAGAAAAAAGCTGAAGGTGATGCAGGGAAGAACATTCCTGGGTTGATCGGTGGCGACGGCCTCATTGATGACAAGAGCAATGCGCCTTCCTAATAGGATGATGCCTTGAAGCTATTATGACGAATAGCGCTGTAGAGGCAGCAATATAGATACAAATAAATGCGGGATCTGGCTGAAGCTGGGTTCCGCATTTGTTTTTTGCTCACTACTGCGACTAAATCCGATAGATGAAATACTGCTAATGTCGTGAATCATTGCACTGGGCATAGCAGTGCTAAGCCCCTACCCCCTACGAAAACATGGCTACATCCCCTACACCTAAAGAAATTCTTTCTGCACTACTGCCTTTTCTGAAGGTTGCAGGAGCCTATGCGCAGCAAATCCAGAAGCGAATCGCGATTCACCCTGACAAGTACGATGGTGATCATCTGTTTGCCAATGCGCTGACGGACGCGGATCTATCGGTGCAAACGTTTATAGAAGTGGTGCTACTAGCTAAGTTTCCTGACCTGCGATTTTATGGCGAAGAGTATGAGCAGTCTTTTAATACGAAGTACTTTCGGGCGATTGATCTGGGGCCTCAGGGTGACTACCTGATTACGCTAGACCCAATTGATGGCACGCGCTACTACATGGATGGCCATCCGAATTATTTGGTGATGATGACGATTGTGAATGCAGATGGGTTTGAAGGGGCGATCGCACTCAGCCCCGCCAACAATAAATACTACTATTCCTTGCGTGATCGAGGTACCTTCGTCGGCAGTATGGATGATGACCTTGACGATTGCCAACCACTCAAGATTGATAATCCAGCACCAAAGATTGTTCTCGGCACAGCGCTAAGCCCCTTCGCAGGCCAAATAAGCGAAGCCCTAAAAACTGAGATGAATACATCTGAGCCAGTAATCGACCTCAAAACAGCCTATTCTGCGGAAATACCTGTGCCGCCGATTAATGGATTGCTAACCGGAGAAGTTTCAGGCTCTATACTTGCGAGCGCGCAATTCATTGATACTGCGGCCCTAGCCTGGATGGCTTCGGAGATGGGCTATCAGCTCACCACTTACGACGGGAGCCCTGTTACTTCGCCAGCAAACTGCGACAACTATCGACAGTCAGAGATTATCGTTTCGGCAACGGAAGCACTTCAGCAAACGCTAATTGAGATTATGACGTCTATCAAACAATAGCCGCAGCAAACGCTAAAAAAATCGGCCTAGACAAGTGTGTCTAGACCGGTTTCTGTTATCTGTAAGCGACTAGCGAAAAGAGAACAACAGGTGATTAGCCTTCGCCACCCTCAGATTCTGATAGCACTTCTTCTAACGTTTCAGTGGTGTCGCTTTCTACGCAGCACAAACACATCGCTGTACAGCTATAGCGAATTAGAGATCGTTATTTGGGTGTCGGAGCCTTTCATCTCCTCAATATTTAGCAAGCTGACGATAGTACTCGCTACCGGAATAGAGAGAAATATTCCTAATACACCTGCAATGCGAGCACCGACAATCAGTGCAAAGAACATCACAACCGGATTCAGGTTCAGCGAATCGCGCATAATGCGGGGAAGCAACAGGTTTTCTTCTATCTGCTGCAATATCACACAAACCACTGCCGCTTGCAGCGCTAAACTGATGCTGTGTGACAGTAAAAGTAGAGAGACCAACCCAATTCCCAAGGTTGCACCAATACCTGGAATAAGATCGAACAGGCCAGCAATAACAGCGAGCGTAAGCGCATAGGGTACTTGAAACAGCAAAAATACTAAAAAAGTGGATACGCCAAAGAAGATAGATAATAACAACCGTCCCCAGAAGAACCCTAAGAGACTTTTTTGAACCGTTTCTGTAATTTTTGAGCGCTGCGGGGCAGGTGCTTTCTTAATTAACCAAGTCCAAAGCCTAGAACCATCTAGCAACATAAAGTAGGTGACGACCGCGATCAGAATAGAGTGCAGAAAATTACTCAGCAGTGCCTGTAATAAACCAATGCCCGCACCCAGCAATCCTACCGCTTGGTCACGTAGCTGAGCGCCTAGCGATTGAAGGTCTATCTGTAAGTCCCATCGCTGTAGGGATTGCTCTAGGGCTTCGATACGAGGCGTTAGTGAGGTCAAAAAATCGGTGAGATTATCAATCAGTGGTTGCCCTTGTGAGAGCACAGCTAAGCCAATCGTGGTAACAATGCTGCCAATAACGGTGAGCGCAACAACAAATACAACAAAAACCGCAATGTGATGAGGTAGCCAGCGTCGTAGCCAGCGTACTGGATGACTCAACAGAAAAGCGAGGATTGTTGATGATGTAAAAATGACAACAACAATCTCAAAATAATCTAAAAGCTCAACGGCGGCCCAGCCGCAGATAAACAGTAAAAGATACCTCAGTAATGAGGAGGTGCCAAAATGCTTCCACAGCGAATGGTTTTCCATAGGCCACTATTCGACTGTGGGAGGAAAGATTGCTGTTGTATCTGGCGAAACTTGTAGCTGCTGAATGAGAACAAAGGGCTGGACGATAAGGGAGTTGAATCGCTGATTTTCGCTGCTCCAGATGGTGAGCTGTTCGGCGTTGGGTTTGACGATGAGCTGCTCGGAGATCCATCGCTCTACGGACTGGGTGTTGTTGGTTGCGATCGCAACCCCCACATCCGGTAACTTCAGCTGCTCATTCACAATTACCACCGCGTCCCTCTGCACATGAGGTTTCAGCCACTCCCACTGCACCGGACCCATCATTTCCGTCAACTCTGCGTGCAAATCCTCTGACATAATCCCCTGGAAATACGATCAAAATACGACCCAACGTGTCACTATTTTACCGCCCAGCCTGCACACACCACGCAAACCTGCCCTCTTACAATTGACAGACCACCCATCAGCTAACGACCCAGAGCATGCAATGCGTGAATTTCATCTGCACAGCGCTGAGTCACTTCCCGTAGTGCTTCCTTATCTTTTGTGGTGACAGGTGGCGGCATGACATCGCCAATGCGCACCGTTACAGGGACCGGCTTAGGCACAGCAGAGCCCTTAGTCAAAATTCTTTCGGTCCCCCACAGACACACAGGCAGTATCGGGACCTGAGCTTTTGCAGCGATCAGCGCAGCGCCTAGCTTAGGCGAGGAAATACGAGCATCAGGCGTGCGCACACCTTGCAAAAAAATTCCCACCGCCCAACCCTGCTCTAGCTGCTTCATCGCCTCGCGAATCGCACTGCGATCGGCAGAGCCTCGCTTTACCGGATACGCGCCATAAGCTCGAATCGCAGGGGCAAGCACTGGCACCTGAAACAAAGATTCCTTCGCCATAAACGACACAGGCCGACGCATACAGTTCGATAGTAGCGGCGGGTCGAAATAGCTCGCATGGTTAGCAACTACAATCAGCGGTCCTTCCAAAGGTACTTTTTTTGCTCCGTAGATTTTTCCTCTCAAGTAACCATGAAGCATAGGGCTGACCACAGGCCACTTAAAGAGATGATAGAGCGCTAGGCTGATAAACGGTTCACGAGCTTGAGGCATCTGGATGGCGATACTTAGTTGACGTGTTGTAGTGCCCAAATTTTTGCATACTTTCACGCCGTCACACAGCGCATCCAGAAGATTCTCTGCTGGTAACTATATGAAACCAATACAATATCAACATAGACGCACCAAAGTTTTCAGCAGCGTAACAAAGAAAAACCTAGGCTAAAACCATAAAGTGGAAAACTAGATGCGTTAAATTGCAGAGGCCGAAGCTGATATGAAAGCAGGCAATATCAAAAGTTTGGGTGAAGTCAGTAACAACATCTAATAGAGAAACATCCTGCTGCGCTAACGAGAGGTTTCAACATTTGACACGTTTTTTAAGTTTAAGCCTTTGCAAGTTCGCTTAATTAAACCGGTGAGAACCTTTCCTGGACCTACTTCTACCACTGACTCAATCCCTTGCTCCGGTAAGTTCAGAGAGATTTCTCGCCAGCGCACAGAACCGGTCATCTGTTGAGTCAAGCGTTCCTTGAGAGCAACTGCACTAGTTTCAGGGGAAGGATCAACATTCGACATTACTGGAATGGCAGCATCGTTGAAAGAGATATCAGAGAGGACGGACTCAAAGGATTTAGAGGCATCGGCCATAAGCGGAGAGTGAAAGGCACCGCTCACGTTCAATTTTACGGCGCGTTTGGTTTTGACGCCTTCAATCACAGCATCTACCGCTTCTGGGGTGCCTGAAATAACAACTTGGCCCGCATTGTTGTCGTTAGCAAGGACGACGCCTTCTATTTCGGCGATTTTGGCATCTAGCTCGTCGCGTTTGAAGCCCATGAGGGCGGCCATAGCGCCTTCGGAGGCTTCGGACATGAGTTCGGCGCGACGCTTGACAAGGCGAAGGCCAGCGACAAAGTCAAATACGCCTGCTACGTAAAGGGCGGAGTATTCGCCTAGGCTATGGCCAGCGACGAGGTCGGGCTTTTGGCCTTTTTCAATGAGGAGATCGGCGAGGGCGCATTCGACTACGTATAGGCAGGGTTGGGTGTAGCGAGTGTCGTTTAAGAGGGCTTCGTCTTGGCAGATTTCGAGGACGGATTTCCCGAGGATTTCGCTGGCTTCTGCGAGGCGGGCGGCGCTGACGTCAGCGAGGTCTGTGCCCATGCCGACAGTCTGTGCGCCTTGTCCAGGGAATACCCATGCAGTTTTTGTCATGATTTATTCTATTCGTCTTCCTAAATAGCAATGATGGCAATAGCGATAATGATTGCACTGGGCACAGCGGTGCTGAGCCCCTACGGTTAGCGGGTTGAATTGGGGTTATTGCGATTTTTTTATTTGCCCCATTTTAGGATGGCTGCGCCCCAAGACAGGCCTGCGCCAAAGCCGGAGAAGGCTAGGGTATGGCCGTCTTTGATTTTGCCTGCGCGGACCCATTCATCTAGTGCGATGGGGATGGAGGCGGCGTCGGTGTTGCCGTGCTTGGCCATGTTGCTGACAACGCGATCGCTCGGAATACCCAATCGCTGAGCCGCTGCATCAAGAATGCGCTGATTGGCCTGGTGCAAAATCAGCCAATCGACATTTTCGGTTGAGAGCCCGGCATGAAAAAGAGATTTTTCGAGCACTTCAGGAACACGCTTGACAGCAAAGCGATACACCTCTCTGCCATTCATTGCAACAGGGGTAAACTGCCCATTCTGCACAGTAACGTCGGCAGTGAGAGGTTTTGATTCGTGGCTATAGGCCGCATTTAAGCAGCCGTTGAGAGTACCGTCGCTATGCATCTCGAAGCTGAGTAGGCGATCGCTACTTTCACTTCGCTGCATGACGATCGCACCAGCACCATCACCAAAAAGGACACATGTGCGGCGATCGCTCCAATCGGTTTGGCGAGACAAAATATCAGCGCCAATAACAACAACATTGCTATACGCACCGGTTCTAATGAATTGCGCAGCCGTGACCAGAGAAAAAACGAACCCAGAGCAGGCAGCGGTGATATCAAACGCGACGGCGCGGGTGGCTCCAATTTCGTTTTGAATTTGGCAGGCTGAACCGAACAGATCATCGGGGGTGGAGGTCGCCAGAATGATCAAGTCGATATCGATAGGTTCTAGACCAGAAGCTGCGATCGCACTTGCCGCCGCCTCGCCGCCCAAAGACCGAATCGAATCTGCCGCGCTGGCAATATGCCGCTGCCGAATTCCTGTGCGCGATGAAATCCACTCGTCAGACGTGTCGACGACTGCTGAAAGTTGCTCATTGGTCAGCACAGTAGAAAGCTGAGCTGAGCCGCTACCCGTAAAGGCAACGCCGTAGGTTTGCTGAATCATTCGTTATCTACCCTCTAGTTTGGCCCTTGGGCTTGGCCTTTGGCGTTGGCACTTGCAGCAACCTTTTGATACTGACCCTTAATGCGATCTAGCACCTGGTTATCGACCGCATCTTTTGCCAGCCGAATCGCATTAAAGATAGAAGGCGCTTTGGAACTACCGTGGCTAATCACCGCAATCCCGGCAACCCCTAGCAGTAAGCCGCCACCGCGCTCAGCATGGTCTACCCGCTGCTTCACTCGCTTCAGGTTGCCTTTCATCAGCGTACAGCCAACCTTACCCGAAATACCCTGAGGCAGCTCCTCGCGCAAAATTTGCAGCACCGAACCACCTACAGCCTCAGCAAACTTCAGCAAAATATTGCCAACAAAGCCGTCGCATACAATGACATCAAAATCACCTGACAGCACGTCTCTGCCCTCAGCATTACCCACAAAATTTATAGCGGACTGCTCACTGAGCGTCTTGTATACCGTGACCGCAGATTCGTTACCCTTGCTCTTCTCTTCGCCAATATTTAACAGGCCCACCTTCGGGCGTTCGGTACCCAGCACATACTGAGAGTAGGTACTGCCCATAAAGGCAAACTGTTCTAAATACTTAGGCTTACAGTCTACGTTTGCACCTACGTCCAAAATAAGAACAGGCTTGTTGGCAATGACGGTAGGGAACATTGCACCAATTGCAGGCCGGTCAATGCCCTTTATTCGGCCTAGTCGCAGCAAAGCTGCTGCCATTGCCGCGCCTGAGTGGCCAGCAGAGACAACCCCGTCCGCTCGCCCCTTCTTCACCAAATCCATAGACACGTTGATAGAAGCCTTGGGCTTACGCCTGAGCGCGCTAATAGGCTCTTCATGCATCTCGATTGTCCCTTCAGCAGGCACAATTTCAACGCTTTTGAGTAATTCTGGCTGAGCAACAGACGCTTTTATCTTCGCTTCATCGCCAACCAGTAAAATCTCAACTCCCAGCTCTTCTTTCGCCCTCAGAGCGCCAGCGACCACTTCATCTGGGGCATAGTCGCCACCTGTCGCGTCTACTGCGATGCGTACCTGCGTCGAATCCATTAAAGCTCTACCTACGTAATGTGGCCTACCGATAGGCCAATAGAAACTTTAAGAATTCTATCAGAATTACACTTCTATCAAAATTACTCTTCGCATTACTGCTCAGATTATTCTTCGCCTGGCTCCACAATTCGCTGGAACAAGTAGCCTGTGCCGCGAGCCGTCAGAATGAGTTCAGGGTTGCTAGGATCGTCTTCTAGCTTGGCACGCAGGCGGGAGATGTGCACATCCACCACGCGAGTATCAACGTGCCGCTCTGGAGTATAGCCCCATACTTCCTGCAAAATTTCGGAGCGAGAAAACGGTTCACCAGAACGACTCACCAGCAACTCCAGCAGGCTAAATTCCATACCTGTGAGCCGAATACGCTCGTCACCCTTGTAAACTTGGCGCTTGTTCGTATCGATACGGATGTTGTTGATAGTGATCACGCCAGAGCTTGGAATGCCCGATGCGCCCGTTTTTTCTACACGGCGCAGAACGGAGCGGATCCGAGCTTCTAACTCCTTTGGTGAGAAGGGCTTGACGACGTAGTCATCCGCGCCTAGCTCTAGGCCGGTAATGCGGTCGGCAACATCACCCAGCGCCGTTAGCATAATGATGGGAATATCTGACTCTTTGCGTAGCTCCTGACAAACGCCATAGCCGTCGAGCTTTGGCATCATGACGTCTAGCACGACTAGGTCAGGAATGGTGTTGCGAAAGGTATCTAAGGCTTCTTCGCCATCGGCAGCGGTGACAACGTCATAGCCAATCATTGAAAGACGAGTTTCCAGAATCCGACGAATACTCGCTTCGTCATCAACAACCAGGATTTTTTCTTTAACGCTTTCCAAGGCTTTGTAAACTCCTATAAGGTCGTGGCTAAAAGGTCGCCGTCTCGTTAGACTAACCAGCCTAACTAAAAAGTGTAACGAGACTGTGAGTCAAAATGACTGAAAAGTTAATCACAAACACAACGTTTTGCAACTAATCTTTTTGCCGACAGTCCTTTTATCCTGTCAATTGTATGCGTTAGAACGGCCCGAAAACTATCTAGCGAAAGGGCTTTCAAGGTTTCTTAAGGTTTGTACCGCAATTGCTACGAAGCAATACAAATCGCTATATCACCGACCAGCACTCGATTTTAGATTAAGAAAGGTAGCGTTTAATCCACAGAAGCAGACTGTTCTTTCATTTTCTATGCAAGTCAGAAAGTTGCGGATTTGCTAAGAAATGTATCAAAAACTACGTTTCTGCGCTATCAAAAAAGCAGTATATTCAGTTCTTTTGTACTATTGTAAGGCTACAGCGTTAGCATTTTCCCATGGCCAAAACTCGCTCTATTTATGTTTGCAATGCTTGCGGAGCAGAAGCCCGGCAGCACTTTGGCAAATGCCCTACCTGCAATACCTGGAATTCGCTGGTAGAACAAGTCGTAGAAGCGAAGGAAACAGCGAGCACCCGGCCAAGTATGAAATCGCGCTCGACCAGCAGCCGAAAGAAAAAGGCCCCTGCGCAGCCCAGGCTATCGCTGACTTTCAACCAAATTCAAGATCATCCACAGGCTCGGATACCCTCTGGCTATCATGAGCTAGATCGAGTGCTCGGCGGCGGGATTGTACCTGGCTCATTGGTACTGCTAGGCGGTGACCCTGGAATTGGCAAGTCTACGCTATTGTTGCAAACTGCAAATCAACTAGCTAAAGACACGCCGATTTTGTATGTGTGTGCGGAGGAGTCTGGTCAGCAGGTGAAGCTGCGATCACTCCGCCTCGGCATCAACCAAGACCTCCACACTAATGGAAATGGCAAGCAAGCTGACGGCAAGATTCTCGAAAACCTCTATCTGCTGCCTGAGACTAATCTGGAAACAATTTTAGAAGAACTCGACTCACTCCGTCCCAAAGTCGCGGTAATCGACAGTATCCAAGCGTTGTTCTATTCGGCGCTGACCTCCGCGCCAGGCTCAGTTGCGCAGGTAAGAGAATGCACGTCTGCGCTGATGCAGTTAGCAAAAAGAGAGAATATCTCTTTGTTTATTGTGGGGCATGTGACGAAAGAAGGTGCGATCGCAGGCCCAAAAGTGTTGGAACACCTCGTCGACACCGTACTGTATTTTGAAGGCGACAGATTTGCCAGTCATCGCCTACTGCGCTCAGTCAAGAATCGCTTCGGTGCGACCCATGAGCTGGGCGTGTTTGAAATGGTAGACAAAGGGCTCGAAGAAGTGTTGAACCCTTCTGAGCTATTTATGAGTAGCCAAGAAGAGAATGTGCCAGGTGTGGCGACAATTGTGGCCTGTGAGGGAACGCGCCCGTTGGTGGTGGAGTTGCAGTCTTTGGTAAGTCCTACTAGCTACAGCTCACCGCGCCGTTCAACAACTGGGGTAGAACACAACAGACTGTTGCAAATTTTGGCGGTGTTAGAAAAACGAGTGGGCATTCCGCTCTCTAAGCTAGATGCGTATGTGGCGTCTTCTGGTGGACTTAATGTAGGAGAACCGGCGGCAGACTTGGGGATTGCAGTAGCAGTGGCAGCGAGTTTTCGCGATCGCATTATCGATCCAGAGCTGGTCCTAATCGGAGAAGTTGGCCTTGGTGGACAAATTCGCCCGGTATCGCAGATGGAACTACGGCTAAAAGAAGCGGCCAAGCTGGGGTTTAAACGGGCACTGGTGCCGAAGGGTCAAGCGCGTAAGGGATTGGGTATGGAAGTGACGGAAGTGGGCCGGGTGGTGGATGCGATCGCAACCGCCCTCGCCAACTCTACACAGCATGAGCAAGAAGAAGCTGACCTAGACTGACTTTCGTAAGGCCAACTGTATTGTGAGCACTTGATATATGCGCATTCATCAAGATTAAATGAGTGAGTAAGTTTCTTCAGGCAATTGCTATGACCGTTGAACAGCTCAATAAAGACTTTGGTATTTCTGGTCAGGTGGCAGTTGTAGAAGGAGAGGGCGGCTTTCCTGTTGTAGAAGTAAGTAACGAAAAGGCAAAGGCAAAAATTTCAGTTTATGCAGCGCAAGTCATCTCTTTTCAGCCTGCTGGAGAAACAACGGATCTGATGTTTTTGAGTGAGAAAGCTTATTACAAAACAGGTAAAGCCACCAAAGGCGGTGTTCCTATCTGCTGGCCTTGGTTTGGCCCTGACCCAGAAGGAAAAGGTCGTGCTAGCCACGGGTTTGTGCGCAATCGAATGTGGACATTGCTAGGTGCGGAAACAATGCCTACTGGAGAAACCAAAATACGGCTAGGCATGTCGCCCAGCGAGGAAACGCTGTCAATTTGGCCTTGTCAATTTGACCTAGTAATGGAGGTGGTGGTTGGCGATCAGCTCTCTCTCACGCTAACGACCAAAAACACTGGAGATGAAGCCTTCTCGATTACGCAGGCTTTTCATACCTACTTTTCGACCGGCGACATCGACAAAGTAAAGGTGCTGGGCCTAGAAAGTAAAGCGTACTTGGATAAGCCGGATGGTGGGGCGCAGAAGACTCAGGCGGGTGCGATCGCTGTCACAGAAGAAGTAGACCGAGTATACATGGATGTCCCTTCTGAGCTAGTGATTGAAGACGGTGCGCTAGGTCGTCGCATTCGCATTAACTCCACAGGTAGTAAAACTGCGATCGTGTGGAATCCATGGACGGAGATTTCGCAGAAGATGGCTGACTTAGAAGACAACGACTATCAGCGATTTATCTGTGTAGAGACGGCAAACGCAGCCGATGATGTCGTTGAGGTAGCCGCAGGTTCTGAGTATGAGCTGAAAGCAGTTTATACAATTGAGCGCGGATAACATAGTAACTCGGTGATGGGCGATATCTCTCTGTCAACCATCACCGAATAAAACCATCTATCATAGAATCTATACCGCCTTGGCTGCTCAATCTATTTACTACGTCATTTACAACCCAGAATACTGGCAGCGAGATAGGCACCAGCCATTTGAAGTGTACAAACTGATAGACGGCAGCTATCAGCTACAGACAGGCGAACCCTTTTGGATGCCGGAAGCTGGATTAGGCATTGGCCGTTATCAGGGCGACATCAGCGGACGTTTTCAAGAAATACTCTGTTGGTTTGAAACTGATGGCACTCGTATTTTGATGATGGAAGAAAGAGCCGAGAAGTTTCAAGGAGAAGCCGAGAAGTTTCAGGGAGAAGCTGAAAAGTTTAAAACCAAGGCAGAACGTTTAGCAGAACGATTGCGAGCACTAGGGGAAGACCCCGACGAAGTTTGATTTCTCGATAATTGCAGAAGATACTGATAGGTCACTGATGAGTTAGCACGCCCTCTATGCAACTCGTTGCGAGCGACCTATGCTATCTACCCTATCTGAGAAGAAAATTCACGCTGTGCGCGTGGCTATTTTCTTGGCCTGGCTCCTGTTAATTGTATCTTTGTTCTACGATCCTATCACTGCAATATTCACTCAGCCAGAGCACACTTGGAGCTGGCTAGCAGATGATAATATTGCCCAATCCTTTGACCCAGATAGCTGTATTAGAGTCCAAGACCAATGCATTGCTCTAGCGTCTTATCCTGTAGGTACTCGCGTTTTTTGGGGCATGGTTGTCCCTAGCGCTATCTTCGTTGTGCTGGTGCTAGGGCACGAGTTTTGGCGACGCATCTGCCCGCTATATTTTTTCTCTCAACTGCCTCGCGCCCTACAGATGAAGCCACTGCTAAATATTGAGCAGAATGCATGGCTTAAACAGAATCACTTTTATGTACAGTTTGTTCTGTTCTACTTAGGTATTACTGCTCGCATTCTGTTCATTAATGCACTGCGTCCCGCTGCTGGAATGTTCTTTATCTTGACGCTGCTGTCAGCGGCTAGTGTAGTTGCGCTCTATGGCGGCAGAAGCTGGTGCCACTATGTTTGTCCTTTTGGCATGGTGCAGACGGTGTTTACCGGGCCAAAGGGGCTGCTGGCTAGCGAAGCTCACACCGCTAAGCCCTACAGTATTACCCAGTCGATGTGTCGCACGGTAAATGAGCAGGGGAATGAGGAAAGTGCGTGTGTTTCTTGTAAGTCTGCCTGTATGGATATTGATGCGGAGCAGTCTTATTGGGCGCAGCTGCATAAGCCTGGGCGGAATCTAGTTCAGTATGGCTATCTGGGCTTGGTTGTAGGCTACTTTAGCTATTACTGGCTGTATGCCGGGAATATGAACTATTACTTCTCGGGAGTGTGGAGCTATGAGCCCTGGAAAGCTGAATCTTTGTTGGGGTCTGGGTTCTACATTTTCGGTTCGCCCATTGCGGTGCCTAAATTAGTTGCAGCGCCGCTGACGCTTGGGGCGTTTGCGATCGCATCCTACTACCTCTGCACCCTCATAGAACGCTACTACCGAGGTGTACTCAAGCAAAAGGACCCTACAGCAACTGCTGAAAAAAGTCTGCATAGGATGTTTTCTATTTGCACCTTTATTGCTTTCAACGTGTTCTTCATCTACGGTGGCCGCCCTGAAATCAACAAACTACCGATAGCAGTACAGTTCGCATTTCAGGCGATGATTGCAGTGGTCAGTAGCCTATGGCTATATCAAAGCTGGGGACGCAGCGCTGAGCTATATCAACAGGAAAGTGTCGCTGATAAACAACAGCGAATGTTGAAAAAACTTCCGGTGAATATAGATGAGCTTTTAGAAGAAAAAGCGTTACAGCAGCTGAATGCTGGAGAGATTGGCATCTTAGCGAAAGTAATGCCTCGGCTTGTACACAAGCCAAACAGCCGAGCGTCAGAAGTATCGACCTTCAGCCCTTTGACAAACCAAAAACAACCCTCTTTAGAACACACTCTTCCCAAAACAGCATTGCGACGTAGAAGGGATTCATCTAGTAGCAACAAACGGACGGATATTTCATCATCAATGAACACGCCTAAAACAACTATCCGTAGGCTGCCGTAATCTGTTCTTTTTCTCGAATCCTCTTTCCTCACACATTTCCTCACGCAATTGAAGAACCCTAGCCATCTAGATAGAGATCTGTTTGAACCATGCTAAAAACAAAAGTAATCAACACGCACACCAACGATGTTTATGAGGCGCAACTCAGCCCTCGCTCAAGCCATCAGGCAGAATGCTTGATTGGGCGTCATCCTAACTGTGACCTCGTGCTAGATGGCCCGGCGGTCAGCAGAATTCACGGTAGGGTATTGTTTGAAGCGGACTCGTGCTTCTTTGTGGACTTGGGGAGTACGGATGGCTCTCGGCTAAACAATGAGGAGATTGGGGTGAATCAGGCATATGCGATCGCACCCGACGATATCCTCCGCATTGGCGACTTTGCCGTCATCATAGAATCTGTGAAGCCTCAGCCTATCCCATCCGCAAACCACGTATGGGATGGCGACAGTATCACCGCGCGCTGTGTGCAAATAAATACAGAAACCCGCGACGTCAAAACCTTCCGCTTCGTCGCAGAACCCAACATCCTCTTCGACTTCAAGCCAGGCCAGTTCGTCACCCTATCGCTACCCATTACCCACCCTCAAACAGGGAAAGCCGTCACACGCTCTTACTCCATTTCATCGAGCCCATCTCGACCACACACTCTAGATATCACCGTTAAGCGCGTGGGCCCAGCAAACGATGACCTGCCACCTGGGCTGGTTTCCAACTGGCTGCACGATCACTTAGCAGTTGGCATGATCCTCCCAATGCAGGGGCCGTATGGAGACTTTAACTGTGTTGATCATCCGGCGCAAAAGCTGCTGCTGATTTCTGCGGGCAGTGGCATTACGCCGATGATGTCGATGGCACAGTGGCTAAGCGACCATGCCGCCGATACAGAGATCACGTTTGTGCATGTCGCTCGCACAGCGCAAGACATTATCTTTCGTCAGCGGCTAGCCCTCCTCGCAGCGCAGCACAACCATTTCAAGCTGGCTTTCAGCCTAACTAAGGACGCACCGAACAGCCCCTGGGCAGGCTATCGCGGACGGCTGAATCCAGCGATGGTCACGTCGATTTGTCCTGACTATATGGAGCGGACTGCTTTTGTCTGCGGGCCCAATGGCTTTATGGCTGGAACACAGTCGCTGCTGGAAGGTATGGGCTTTCCGATGGAGAATTATTTTGAAGAGAGCTTTGGTGGGCCTGCTGCGAAAGCCAGCAAACCCCAGGCAGTTCAAGATAAGTCATCGGATACTAGGGCTGTCGCAGCTGCTGCGGTAGAGGGAGAACGCATTGTGGAGTTTGTGGCTTCTGGGAAACAGATTGTGTGTGGTGAGGAAGAGACTTTGCTAGAGGCAGCAGAGCAGGCAGGTGTGGATATCCCGAGCGGATGCCGAATGGGGAGCTGTGGAGTGTGTAAGCAGAAATTGGCATCTGGGAATGTGGAGTATGAGGTGGAGCCAAAGGGGTTGAAGGAAGCCTCTCCGCAGGAGAATCGCACTGAAGGTCATGTGCTGACTTGTATTGCCAAACCCATCGGCAAGGTCGTATTACACCTGTAGGTCATTTTTCAAGAACATAAATAGGCAAGATAACGCCTGTCTCAGTATGGTTGTATCAAGTTTGTTGCATATGACTAGCGTATGCTCGTAGTTTTGTGTTGCCGCTGTTATATTTTTGACAAAGAGAAAGAGAAACTACCCGATTAAATAAAGATTCGCTGAGAAGAGGGAAGAGATCGTATCTAGAACGCCTGCTATCATGGTAACCCTATATATCTAGTGCATTTTTCGATACCCTGGTTAGCCTCTCTTTTTCTAAGTTCTGTTCAAAAATTAGTCTTTAGAGCCAGGGTTATTCGCTACCATTCCCCTCCTAAGGATTCGTGAAAACAATCCGTTCAGACAGATGTCAGATCTCTTCTTTTACTTCCTGCCTTTCATCATCGGTGGAGCAATTTCCGGCATAATTTGTGGCTTCTTCCCCTTCTTTCTCGCCATTAAGCGCAGACGCCCTTGGCTGGGATTTATCGCACTCGCTATCTGCGTAGCTTGCGGAATTGGCCTAGGCGTAATTTTGGCATTCCCTATCGCGACTAGCTTCGCTGCGGCTATTTTGCTCACACAGCCGCGTGAGAAGAAGCGTAAGCGTGAGAAAGTAGCTGCGATGGCGGAGCCCCTCCTTCGCGTAGCGTCTCCGCAGGAGTTAGAAAGGATCACAGACGTACGAGAAGCCGAATCTGTGACTTGACTAACCGGTACTAAGCACCTAATACAGCTCACATAAGCTTGCGAAAAGCTCATTGCACTGCTACTCACCTGCGTTCAGCGCATAAAACTCATGTAGCTTCGCTTGCAAAAAATCCTTATCCGGCAATTGCGTCTGATACTCCGCGATCAACGCAGGCGACAGAGAGCGATTCAACGCATATTCCACAACCTCATCATCTTTACTAGCACACAGCAAAACCCCAATCGCTGGATTTTCGTGAGCCTTGCGCTCATCTTGATCCAACGCTTCCAAATAAAAGTTCAGCTTGCCCAAATACTCCGGCTCAAATCGGCCTACCTTCAGTTCTACCGCTACCAAGCAGTTCAAGCCTCGATGAAAAAATAGTAAGTCTAGTGCAAAATCGCGCCCTCCAACCTGAACTGGATACTCGGAACCCACAAAGCAAAAGTCTCGCCCTAACTCGGACAAGAAGGACTTCAGCTGTTGCAGCAACCCCTTCCTTGTGCAGATCTGCCTCGGTATGTCGCTCCGGCAAGTCCAAAAACTCCAAGACATAGGCATCACGAAATATGTCCATCGCCGATGGATGAGATTGTGACACTACTGGTGACACTTTTACCGAATTCAAAGCTGTTCGTTCAAACAGCGCCGTCTTAAACTGACGCTCTAGCTCACGACTAGACCACTTTTCTTTGATCGCTAATCGCAGATAAAACTCCCTTTCTTCCAGTCGCTTACTTTGGTTGATGATGATTAAGTTGTGTGTCCAGGGTAATTGTGACAGCAGCGCTGTCACTTCTTCATTATCTCGATAGGTCTCATAAAACTTCCTCATCCGAAATAGGTTGCGGCGCGTGAATCCTCTCAACCCTGGCTGCGTACGCGCTAAATACTCTGCTAACTGCTGTACTACACCATCTCCCCATTCTGCCTATGATAGCTTCTGGCTGATATAAGCACCCACCTGCCAGTACAGCTCTACCAGCTGCGTATTCGCTGTTTGTACTACCCGCTTCTTGGCAGACCGAATCATTTCTGCTATTTTAGCAAAGCTTTTTTCTATATCCGTGCTCGTTGATTCGCTCACGACTTACACCCTTAGCAGTGGCGTTGCCCGAGCACTGAAGTTCGCAGCCTGCAGGGCAGCCACAGCCGCCTCCGCATTCCTTACCCGGTACTGATTGCCCAAGCGCACTGCGTGGCTATGATCGCGTGTTCGAATTACCGCAATTACGGGCGTTTTAGCCGCAAATTTATCTTCGCCTTGCAGCACTCGCAGCACGTCTCGCAGGCGATTTTGCTTCTTGATGTCGCCTGCGACCGAAGGCTCGATGTCAAGCATTACCATGCTGACTGTTTCGATCGGCTGAGCATCGTCGATGATCATTTGTATGCGGTCGTCGCGGCGGTCGACTTTGCCCCAAATCATGAGGCGGGCGTCGGGTTTGATGTATTGGCCGATGCGGGCGTAGGCTTTGGGGAAGATGACGGCTTCGGCGTGGCCGGTGAGGTCTTCTATTTGCACCACGGCCATGGAGTCGCCTTTTTTGGTGGTGACGGGCTTGACCATGCTGAGCATGACTATGGCTGTGAGGGGTACTTTCTCAGGCTTTTCGGCGAGGGTGGCGAGTTCAATGGGTGCGAGAATTTTGGATGAATGCTGGATGTTTTTCAGCGGATGGTCGGAGATGTAGAAGCCGAGGAGGTCTTTTTCTAGCTTTAGGCGTTCTTGGGGTTCGTAGTCTGCAGTGGGTGGCGCTTTCGGGGCAGATTCAAAGGTGAGCGCAGGTCCGTTGCTGTCAGCAGCAGGGGCGGCACCGAGCATGTCGAAGAGATTGCCTTGGCCGACTTCACGGTCTTTGGCGCGGGACTGGGCCCAGTCGACGACGAGTTCTAGGTCGTGCATCAGCTGCTGGCGGTTGGGCTCTATGCTCTCGAATGCGCCAGAGAGGATGAGGGCTTCTAGTGCACGCTTGTTGACGGCTCGGAGGTCTACGCGATCGCACAAATCAGCCAAAGACTTGAACTCACCCTCCTCCTCCCGCGACACAATCAGCGCTTCAATCGCACCCAGTCCAATATGGCGCACCGCCGAAAGTCCAAACAGAATCTCATTATCCAGCGGCGTGAAGTCAACCCCTGACTGGTTCACATCGGGCGGCAACACCTGAATATTCATCCCCAGGCAGCTGGCAATGTACATTTGCACCTTGTCTTGGTCGCCGCTGATGGCGGTCAGCAGCGCCGCCATGTACTCAACTGGGTAGTTTGCCTTGAGGTACGCAGTCTGAAAGGTAACAAATCCATAGGCCGTAGAGTGAGACTTGTTGAAGCAGTACTCTGCAAACAGCACCATCTGGTCGAACAGATCGTTCGCAGGCTTACGCGGAAAGTCGTTTTTACTCGCCCCTTCGATGAAGATTTCGCGGTGCTTCTCCATCTCCTTAATTTTCTTTTTACCCATCGCCCGGCGCAACAGGTCAGCCTCACCAAGCGAGTATCCGGCTAGATCCTGCGCAATTTTCATGATCTGCTCTTGGTAGACCATGATGCCGTAAGTCTCTTTGAGAATCGGCTCTAAAATTTTGTGCGCATAGTCAATTTTCTCTCGCCCGTGCTTGCGATCAATAAACTTAGGAATCAGCCCAGCATCTAGCGGCCCCGGACGATAAAGCGCCAGTACAGAAGAGATATCTTCTAACCCTGACGGCTTCAGATCTTTTACGATTTGCCGCATCCCCGAAGACTCTAGCTGAAAGACGCCCGCTAGCTCGCCACCTGCTAATAGGTCATACGTCGCAGGATCGTCCAAAGGCAACCCATCTAGGTCAATGGTCACGCCCTCGTGTCGCCGCTCAATGTGATTCACCGCCTTCTGAATCATGGTCAGGTTGCGCAGGCCCAAGAAGTCCATCTTGAGGAGGCCAATCGCTTCCACATCTTCCATGTAGTACTGCGTAATCACCGCGCCATCGTTATTACGCTGCAACGGCACGATGGTATCTAGCGGGTGTTCAGAAATCACCACGCCCGCTGCGTGCATTCCAAAGGTTTTGTTCGTCCCTTCAATCGTGATTGCCGTATCGATCCACCGCTGAAAAGTTACGCCTGTTCCTGGAATCAGCTCGCCGCTATCGTATTTAGACTTAAAGTCTTCGGCGGGTGTGTCCTCCGCGATCATCTTTTTGAGCTTGGCGGGCTTACCTCTGGCAACGGGGATGAGCTTAGCAAGCTTATCGGACTCGTTGTAAGGAATATCGAGCACGCGGGCGACGTCTTTTAGCACCGCCTTGGAGGTCATGCGGTTGAACGTGATAATTTGCGCCACGTGATCGGTACCGTACTTCTCGGTGACATACTCAATCACCTTTTCGCGCTTTTCAATGCAGAAGTCCGTATCCACGTCCGGCATCGACTTCCGTTCAGGATTGAGGAAGCGCTCAAACAGCAGACCGTGGTGTACTGGGTCGATATTCGTAATGCCCATGGCGTAGGCTACCAGCGAGCCCGCGGCTGAGCCGCGACCCGGCCCGACTGAAATATCGTTATCACGGGCGAACTTGATGTAGTCCCACACCACCAGAAAGTAAGTCGCAAAGCCCATCTGGTGCATCATGGCGACTTCGTACTTCATCCGCTCCTGATACTCTTCGGACAGCTCGTCAGCGCTGGAGACACTCATCCGCTCAAACAGGCCATCCCAAGCTACCTTTTCCATGTAGCTTTCTTTGGTGTGACCCTCCGGGATAGGAAAGTTAGGAATCTGGGGATTGCCGAGGATGTTGTACTCCTCAATTTTGTCGGCAACTTCTTGAGTGCGGTTAATCGCATCTTCAATCACCTCAGCCGAGAGGTGATCGCGAAAGAGGCGGCCCATCTCTTCTTCCGACTTCAGATATTCTGTGCCGCTGTAGCGTAGACGCTTGTCTTCGGTGATGAGCTTACCGGTTTGAATACATAGCAGCGCGTCGTGGGCTTCTACATCTACACAGGAAATAAAGTGCGAGTCGTTCGTCGCGACGACTTTAATATCTAACTCTTTGGCAATGCGAACGACTTCGGTATTTACAATCCGGTCTTCGTAGGAGCCGTGATCCTGAATTTCGAGATAAAAGTCATCGCCAAGCAGGTCTTTGTACCACTGGGCAACGCGGCGGGCGACGTCTAGGCGCTTTTTCATAATCGCCTGCGGAATTTCGCCACCGAGGCAGGCGCTGGTGATGATCAGCCCTTCGTGATACTGCTCTAGCAGGTCTTTATTGATGCAGGGGCGCGAAAAGATGCCTTTACCCTGTACGCCTTCGAGGTGGGATACCGTTGTCAGCTTTACCAGGTTTTTGTAGCCAATGTCATTTTTGGCGAGGACGAGCTGATGGTATTTGGGCCGCTTTTCTTGCTTGGTGATGTCACCGTTGATGATGTACATCTCGTTGCCGATGATCGGCTTGATGCCTTTTTTGCTGCACACCTTCAGCAGCTCAATGGCACCGTACATGACGCCGTGATCGGTAAGTGCGATCGCATTCATCCCCAATTCCAGCACCCGGTCGGTCAACGGGTCGATATGGCTAGCACCATCGAGCAAGCTGTAATCGCTGTGGATGTGCAAGCCAACAAATGACATAGAAATGATCCGCTTTAGAAAATGGAAGGGGAAATGGAGAAAATTAAAGAGGAGAACCGTCGAGATCAGACGAAAGAGTTAAGTACAAATTTACTACCTCAGCCTGATATATTCAACGCTTTCAGCACAACCAACAAGCTTGTTTGAACTTTTTAAGCTTAGGTAGTGAATCACTATTTAACCACTATATATAGCAATGTTTTTAATATTGATAGAGCCCTGACGCTACTCATAGCGATTTATCTACACGCTACCGAACAAAAATACCCTACAGGTCGGCAGCTAACCGCCAAAATCGCGCTCAAATGCTTTTTAGCTCGACACATCTTTTTTCTTTGTATTTCCTTTAAGTAGTCTTCAGCCCTGCTTTAAAGTTCTCGAATACAGACATCAGACATTGATAAAAACTATTGTCGCCATTAATTTATCAAAAGGTCCGTAGGAACACTTAACCAACTGTAGCCAAAGCATCACAGCAATAATCCGTAGTTTCATCTATCTCCAAGGGTAGAAAAATTAGACATTTCTCCTATGTCTTTTGGAGTAGCAGTCAAAGAAGAGTCTACTTCCTGAGGAAGATACGACCGCATCTTAATTTCGACACTATGGCCACAACTACCTCTGAGATACGTCATCAAACCGGCTAAAACCAAATCGGGCATAACCAAAAAGCCGGAGAACAAAAAACCAGAGACGAGACAGGCCACAAAAAGAGTAAAAAAAGGCCAAACCAGAGGCATTACCAAAGGGCAAACGAGCTAAAAAGCGCGCTAACAAAGAATTCGCACTTTTTGACTCCAGCAAACCAGCTTGTGCAGCTAATGTTTGTAATCCCAGGGTTTTTATGAAACGCATCCTTGTATACAGCTCATTGTCTGTTCTGACGGCTATCGGAACAGTCTTCACCGCTGCAAATGCAGAAATTTTTGAAGGAGAAGAAACCTCAACGACAGCGACTTCCCAGCTCGCCAGCAGCTCTACAATTTTTGATACTTCTGCAACGTTTGACACTGCCGATATCATTGGGGCCGATATCATCGGGCAAGTGCCTGGAACTGTAGAGTCAGACATCACACCTGCCGCAAAACCAAGTGCAGCTACACCTACCGAAACCGAACTAGAGGTCGACACTGAGGCCACCGATTCTGACGCGACAGGTGGCACTGGCGTCGAAACGTTGACGCCTGTTCCCGGTGCAACACCCTTGAGTCCTATACCTGACAGCGGCCCTGTAAATGGCATCGTCCCTGCTACGCCTGTAGAGACTCCATTGGGCTCACCGACACTGCCAGCAGCACCGGGTACGACACCGCTAGAATCAGAAGCAGAGTCGACGGGAGATCCTACGGAGGAGCTGGCGGAGGAGTTGGAAGCGCCTACCGAAGGCATTGAAACAGACGGTATGGAGAACGATGCTTTCGAAGGCAATTCCTTTGAGGCAACGCCTACCGAAGCGCCACTTGAGGAGCCAGCAGCAGCACCGCTAACAGAAGATGAACCGCTTCAAGATGGTGCCGTCATGGAAGAAGAGACACCTATTCCGGCACCGCCTGGCAGCAACTTCACGCCCAGCGCACCAGATAGTAACTTCACACCTAGTGAGCCCAACGGAATTACGCCTAGTGCACCTAGCGGTGTGCCCAGCAATGGCCTCACACCCATCGAACCTGACAGCGTAACACCCTCTGATGAGCCACCGGTTGATAGTCCTTTACCAGCTGAGCCCCTGCCTGCTGAGCCCCTGCCTGCTGAGCCTGATGCACCCTCTGAAGCCCTTCCACCGATTGACGACAGTGGCTTCGATGAAGCGGCCCCGCTAGGGAGCACTAGTGATCGCCTCATCGGAGAAGGTTTTTCCCCATTCCAGCTCTCCTACCTCGCTATTGGAGGTGGCCTGAAGGAAGCGGGTATTCCGGGTGGTAATCAGCTGCTCTCAGCCTACAAATCTGGTGAGCTATCGGCCGAAGATATTGTGGCAGCAGGCGCTATGACCAAGCGACTAGGAACAGATGCTGACGACGAAGCCGACTATACAAAAGGGGTCGACAAGTTCCTTCAGCTCTTGAGTCGAGACAGCCTCAACTCGTAGCTTTTTCAGCACATACCTTTCACTCCACGCACTCTGGCCTAGCTCTCTTGTAGCGCTAGGCCTTTTTTATTTGTTCCTAGATTAAATATCAGCCAAGATTAGAAGAAGATGAGAGAAAAAATCAATCCATTCTGCATCCTTATACCTTCACCCATAGATAGATGATAAATAGAACAATTTCAGACTAATTGTGAACTAAATCAGCGCGGCGTCTCTTTCTTCCAGACCTCTAGACAACAGAATTAAAAACACCTCTGACCAGAACTTTTAACCCGCATAGAGCGAAGCTATCATTCCTTATAAACAAACTAAACCAAACGGACCAGTTTAGATATACTCAGAAGGTGCCTTTAGCTCAGCACGATTTTGGCTTAGCGCTATTGGCTCGCCGCATCGGCTCAGCATTGGCCCCGTGATACTGCTCCAAACCGCATCAGCAACGCAAAGGTTTTTCTCATGACGGCTTCTTCGGACTCAACGAGCGTTCCGCCTGTTTCACCCGTTGGCTCGCCCGCTCGCATTGCGCCAGCAGAGCCAGCTATCAAAAATAGGGGCACTCGCGACCACTCGCCCAATCAATGGAAATGGCTACTAGGTGCAGCCCTTATCCTTGCAGGTTTGGGCTTTGTATTATTCCGTGCGTTCGCCGGACGCGGCGGAGCAGAGATGCAGGGGCCACCCGCATTTCCAGTAGAAATGGAGCGCCTGCAAGAGGAGTCTTTAGAAGACAGTTCTGAGCTGGTTGGCACGCTGGATTCCCAGGCAGGCGTGAGCTTGCAGCCAGAAGCCGATGGCCGAGTGATACAGATTTTTGTCGCGTCGGGAGATAGCGTCGCAGCAGGCGAGCCGATTATGCAGCTCAGCCCTCAGCGATCGCAGTCCGACTACAACGCAGCTTTGGCTGGCGTCAGCGCAGCCCGGTCCTCTCGCGATACCGCCCGCGCCCAGCTCAGAGCCGCGCGGGAGCAACAAAGCGAGCTCATCGCCGACCTTCAGCTGCAAGACAATGAATTTGACCGAACAGCCTCACTGGTAGAACGGGGGGCACTGCCTCAATCTCAGCTGGATCAGGTGGTACGCGATCGCGCGGTCGCCGACTCGGCCCTAAACTCCGGCATCGAAGAAATTGCCGCCCTAGAATCTAGCCTGGTTGGCGCAGAAGCTACCCTAGCTCAGGCCAACGCCAACGCCAGCGCCACCCAGCAAGACCTGCTCGATAAAACCGTAACCGCACCTATCGCTGGCATCGTCGGCGACATCCCGGTCAAGCTCGGCGACTACGTAACCGCAGGCTCTCCCCTAGCGACCATCACCCAAAATCAAGACCTCGATCTGGAAATCGCAGTGCCTATCAACGAAGCCGAAAGACTACGCGTTGGTCTACCTGTAGAACTCAGCCTCTTCGGCTCAGACGACGTCATTGCATCCGGCAACATCCGGTTCGTCTCCCCCACGACCGACGCTAGCACTCAGACCATATTGGCCAAAGCTCGCTTTTCGTCGCCCGATCGCCCGCTACAGGACGAGCAGCGGTTAGAAGTGCGCATCGTCTGGGACGAGCGCCCTGGCATTTTGATTCCTACCACAGCCGTCTCTCGCCTCGGCGGAGAAACCTTTGTATTCGTTCCCGGCGAACCCGATCCCCCAGCCGAAGGAGAGGGGCCACCACCTGGCAATGCTGTAGACTCTGGCGGGCCACCACCGATAGTCGCCAAGCTCCGATCGGTAAAGCTAGGCGAGCTACAAGGCAATGAGTATCAGGTATTAGAAGGGTTACAAGCTGGCGACACAATCGTCACCTCTGGTCTGCTAAACCTGCGTGATGGCGTGCCAATTATGCAGCAGGAAGAAGGCGAAAGCCAAGGTGGCCCGGCCGGTAGTGGCCCAGAGGATGCAACCGGAGGCGAGGAATAAACCCAATGTTTGTTAATTACTTTATTAAGCGCCCTGTCTTCGCCACCGTCTGCGCGCTGATTATGCTGCTGATTGGCGCGGTTAGCATTCCTACGCTGCCAATTGCGCAGTATCCAGACATCAGCCCAACTCAAATCAACGTCACAGCTCGCTACATTGGCGCAGACGCTGAAACCGTTGAGCGCGGTGTAACAACTGTTATTGAAAGGCAGATCAACGGTGTGGAGGGCATGCGATACATGACCTCCAACAGCAGTAACGACGGCGTCAGCAACATTGTTGTCACCTTCGACTCTTCTCGCGATAAAGATATCGCTGCGGTAGATGTTCAGAACAGAGTGTCGCTCGCAGAACCGCAGCTGCCAGAAGTTGTGCGACAAACGGGCGTCACCGTCACGAAGCAAACCAGCAACATTTTGCTGGCGATGAGCTTATTTACCGAAGGAGGAGAATACGACGATGTTTTCCTGAGTAACTACGCCGACCTGTACATCGCCGACGCCCTGCGCCGGGTAAACGGGGTGGGCAATGTCACCATCTTTGGTGAGCGGACCTACGCCATGCGCATTTGGCTAAATCCTCAGCAGCTGGCGAGTCGAGACCTCAGCGCTGACGATGTGATCAGTGCACTCCAAGAGCAAAATATTCAAGTAGGCGCAGGCCAAATCGGCCAGCCCCCCTCACCAGAAGATCAAAACTTCCAGGTTGACTTACGCGCAAATAGTCGACTACAAACACCGGAAGAGTTTGAAGACCTCGTGCTGAAAACAGGCGACAACAATCAGCTGATTCGGCTAAAAGACGTGGGCTACGCGGAGCTAGGCGCTGAACGCTACAGCTCTTTTCTACGCTTTAGAGGCAACAACGCAGTCGGGCTTGGTATCTTTCAGCTACCGGGCAGTAACGCGCTAGAAGTGGCTGCAGGCGTAAAAGAGGCGATGGCCGAATTGGCCCCAGATTTTCCACCGGGGATGGAATACGGTATTGGCTTCGATACTACTGAATTTGTTCAGCAGTCACTGATGAGCGTCCTGTGGACGCTCGTTCAGGCCATTGGTCTGGTGGTTATTGTTATCTATATCTTTTTGCAGGACTGGCGGACGACCATCATTCCTGCGGTGACGATTCCCGTGTCACTGATTGCCACGTTTGCGATTGTTAAGCTTTTTGGCTTCTCGATTAACAGCCTCACCCTGTTCGGCCTGACGCTGGCAACCGGGATGGTAGTCGACGATGCGATTGTGGTGGTAGAAGACATTAGCGCCAAGATTAATCAAAGGGGCCTCGAACCGGAAGAAGCGGCAGTGACCTCTATGAGTGAGCTAACAGGCGCGGTGATTGCGACCTCGCTGGTGCTAATGGCGGTATTTGTGCCGGTGGCCTTTTTCCCTGGAACAACGGGCGCGCTGTACCGGCAGTTTGCGCTGACGATTGCTTTTGCGATCGCACTTTCCACCTTCAATGCCCTCACCCTCACCCCCACCCTCTCAGGCCTCCTCCTCCGACCAAAGCAAGAACCTACGGGCTGGCGTGCCAAAATCTTTGTCCCGTTTAACAACGCCCTCGACTGGCTGCGCGATCGCTATGGCAACCTGCTCGAAAAGCTCGTTGGCATTAGGCTCATCGTCCTCGGCGGCTTCGTCACCTCCCTAGTCATCACCGCATGGCTATACTCCACTGTGCCCTCGGCTTTCCTCCCAGACGAAGACCAAGGCTACTTCATCACCATCCTTCAAGGACCAGAAGGCACCTCGCTCAACTACACCAGCGACGTGATGGCAGAAGCAGAACAGTTGCTGTTACAACAACCTGAGGTGAGAGCCACTTTTGCAGTGGGCGGCTTTGGCTTTAGCGGTAATACCGCGAACAGTGGCGTTATTTTCACCACACTAAATCCTTGGGGCGATCGCGATGCCACTGCTCAAGACATCGCCGACCGAGTAAACCCCACTTTCCAATCCATCACCGAAGCGCGCATGTTTGCGCTCAACCCGCCGGCCATTCAGGGCCTGAGTAACTTTGGTGGCTTCGAGTTCCAGCTGCAGGACCGGCGAGGAACAGCTGAGCTCGGCCAGCTGGTAAATGGGATGTTTGCCGTGATGGGTGCAGCGAGCCAAAACCCTGACCTCAATGCGGTCTTTAGTACCTACGCAGCGAGTACGCCTCAGATTGCTATCGACGTCAATCGAGACCAAGCCAAAGCGCTGAACGTCAATATCAACGACATTTTCAGCACCTTGCAGACGAATCTCGGCTCGCGCTATGTCAACGATTTCAACCTTCAGGGCCGGACGTACCGCGTGTTTGTGCAGGCCGATGAGCAGTTTCGCTCGACGCCGAGTGATATCGATAAGCTGTACGTGCGATCGCAAACCGGTGACCTTGTCCCCATGGGCAACCTGATCGAAACCGCAGACACCACTGGCGCGCAAACCATCAACCACTACAACCTCTTCCGCTCCATCGCCATCAACGGCCAGCCGGCAGAAGGCGTTAGCTCTGGCGCGGCAATTGAAGCGATGGAAGGGGTCGCCGAGCAGGTGCTACCCGCTGGCTTCGGCTACGAATGGTCTGGCACCGCGCTCGAAGAAATCGAAGGTGGTAACCAAGCACCAATTATCTTCAGCCTGGGTATCATCCTGGTCTTTTTGGTGTTGGCCGCACAGTATGAAAGCTATGTCGATCCGGTCATTATCCTCTTTGCGGTTCCACTAGCTGTACTGGGCGCGTTGCTCGCGCAGACCCTGCGCGGCCTGCCAAACGATGTGTACTGCCAAATTGGCTTAGTCATGCTGATTGGCCTAGCCAGTAAAAACTCCATTTTGATCGTGGAGTTTGCCAACCAGCTACGCGAGCAAGGCCGCTCTATTGTGCAAGCCGCACTCGAATCTGCCCAGCAGAGAATGCGACCCATCCTCATGACGGCGATTTCTACACTTAGCAGTATTTTCCCACTGGTGATTGCCTCAGGTGCAGGTGCAGGGAGTCGGCAGTCATTGGGTACGGCTGTCTTTGGTGGCATGCTAGTCGCGACATTTTTGAGCCTATTCGTAGTCCCGATTCTGTACATCGTCATCAAACAGCTAAGCGATGGCAGACGCACGCCACCCAAAGATTTTGGGCAAACAAACGGCAGCCTTGAGAAGGGCTCTGACACGTCCGACATTTACTCAGCAGGTGGCGTTGATATGATTCCTGTCAACCGATACGAGCAGCAGCCTTGAAAAGCTGCAAACGACGTGTTGCGATGAAGGCCTTTATCGCAACATAACTTAAAGAAACAGCTTAAAATAGAGAAGACACTAGCCTTTTCACTTTCTACGGCCACTTTTCCTATGACGATCTCAGAAGCCGCTCCTAGCAAGCAATCTCCAACGAACCAAACAAACTGGAAAGTGAACCTTCTCTACGACGGCGACTGTCCTCTTTGCCTACGCGAAGTTAACTTTTTGCGTAAAAAAGACGCTGGACGCGGCATCGTGAAATTCACCGATATCGCTGACCTAAACTACCGCGCTGAAGACAATGGTGGCGTTGATTTTGAAACGGCAATGGGCCGCATTCACGCGGTGCTCGCCGATGGCACCGTTGTCAAAAATGTTGAGGTTTTCCAGCAAACCTACGATGCCCTTGGCATTGGCTGGATATATGCCGCAACCAAGTGGCCCGTCGTTGGCCCCATTGTGAATAAAGTGTACGACCTATGGGCCGATAAGCGATTGGCAGTAACCGGGCGAGCGAGCCTAGCCGAGGTCGTTGCGGAGCGCGAGGCGAAGCTTGCGGCCTGTGATGTAGAAGGGCGATGTCAATGAAACTAGAACAACAGATCGAAGCTTTAGCTGAGCTGGGGCTACCTCTCGGCGAAGATGTCAGCATTGAAGATCTGCTGCACTCTGCTGAAAGAGAAACCTATGAAAAAGAGCCCTTTGAGTTTCTCTTATTGATGTTTGGCATGGAGGCTGAGCGTGAACCTTACGGCAGACGCATTTGTCCCTATGCCTGGAATCTTGATATGGAATGCATTGGAAAAACAGGTGACTACGCGCACATCGTTCAACAGCTTTGTCAGGTGGCAAAAATGCCTGGGCGACTCACAGATATAAAAGACTATGTCGACTTTGATGCTGGCAAAGCCTGGCTAGAGTACACCGTAAAAGGTCAGCCGCGCCACTGGGATGTGGAGCTAGTCAGCGATTGGGCAGATCCTATGGTGCTGGCCTATGTGATGGATGACATTGAGTGCGATGGTAAGCGCTTTCATGCCAAAGACAACGGCCAATCCTCCATTTGGTTTTATCTCGATGAGCCCACTGCCTTCCGGCTGAATCAGCTCTCAAATGATTCGCTGACAACGAACGGATAATACAAAACTGTGATGGCTTGTCTCTGCATTATGGAAGGGCGTAGCAGTGCTAGCGCCCCTACGATTTTTGACGTGAAATCAGAATGATTGGACAGTCATTGTCATCCACTCTGCCCAAGGAATCTCTTTTCCTGGAAACCCCACTCGCTCAAATGGCCAGGAGTCTCTCATCCATTCCTTCACAGCCGAGAGTAATCTATCTTCTAGACCGCTGGCTATCTCACTTTGCCGCGCCCACAAAATCACCTGAACATCGTAGTCCGCAGGCTCAGCCGGATAAATATACACACAGCCCAAACAGCGAGATTCGCCTAAACTCATCACGGTGTAAGCAAAAGAAGACCGGTTCTGAAACTCTTTTTGATGCCAGCCTAAATCGATTAAGTCTTGCTCTAGACTAAGATCGACAGCGGGCCATGTGCTTTTAGGGCCGAAAACACCCTGTAAGTGATCTACGCTCGACATTACTGCGTCGTAGTCTTTTACCACGTCGTTGATGGTCAGCATTCGTAGGCGAAATTCTTCTGTTACCAGGCTAGAAGGAACAGAAAAATCGGCAGGAACTAAAGGTGGGGCAGACATAAGAAATAAGGTGTTTTACGATTCATCTAAAAAGGCTTTATAGCCTACGCTCAATTCTTCAACAGATATTTCGTAGAATTGTTTGCCGTGCTCTGGCGTCGCCAAATCT
>ERZ1740067.190-NODE-190-length-51153-cov-7.635074_pt1 | contig 51153 bp, 32 predicted proteins | sample MGYA00581736_ERZ1740067 | MGnify/ENA primary metagenome ERZ1740067 (study PRJEB43018, sample SAMN04849236) | marine metagenome | isolation source: floating plastic debris | place: Pacific Ocean | collected 2008-08-27 | study: EMG produced TPA metagenomics assembly... | reverse complement strand
CATATCCTCTTCTATAGTCTCATTTCCAATACTCGACCTCTGATGCGATTGCATCACTTCCGAATATATATCGTAATCTTCAGGGTTTGTATATCGTTTTACACTTGAAAATTCAGGGAAGGATTGAAACCCATATTCTGACATAAAACGGGGGATGGCTACTTTGTATTCACTAAAAGGCTGTTTGCCCCACCAGACCATCCAATAATGGGCATCTCCTTTTTCATAAGATTCCTTCTCACCAAAATCACTCCCAGGAGAAGAGGGCCAGTATTCCCGATCATTATCGTATTCGCTTACTACTTCGGGTAGGACCTTATGGAAAATATCATCATATGCTTTCCATATGATATCGGCGACTTCTTGAGATTGGTTTTTGATGGCATCATTCTTCCATCCCCAGTTCTCCCATGCCGAAAGAATCTCGTTGTTGCCACACCAAAGTGCAATAGAAGTATGATTGCGTAATCTCTTTACATTGTCAATGGCCTCTTGTCGAACATTTTCCAGGAAATCCTCATCTCCCGGAAACATAGCACAGGCGAACATGAAGTCTTGCCAAACGAGTAGTCCCATTTCATCGCATAACTCATAGAACTCTTTGTTCTCATAAATGCCGCCGCCCCAAACACGGAGCATGTTCATATTGGCCCCTTTGGCAGATGAGACAATATGTTTATAGTTTGAGGAATCAGGTCTAGTCAAGAATACATCTTGAGGAATATAATTGGCCCCTTTCATAAATACGGGATACCCATTCACCTTAAAATAGAATGAAGTGCCTATACTGTCCGGTTCTCTTACCAACTCTATAGTGCGCAATCCTATTTTATGTGAGGCTTCATCATAATACCCATTTGAGCTTATTTTTACTTTGATATCATATAAGGTTTGGTTCCCCATGCCGTTAGGCCACCAGCGCTTCGGATTGGCGATGGCAAATGGAATATCCAATTGATTCGTTACTCCATTAGGCTTTAATTCAACTGTTTTGTTTAGTGTGTCGTTCACGAAGAGTTCTATCGTTGTCTTCTTAGGTTCAGCATCCAGTTCCAGTTCAATTTTTGCAGAAAGTTTGGCCGTATCGGCAGCAATGGATTTTTGTTGAATAAAAAGGTCTTCAATTTTGAGATTGTTCCATGTTTTCAATATAACGGAACGCCATATACCCGAAGTAACCAATCTAGGTCCCCAGTCCCAGCCAAAATGATATCCTGCTTTTCGGGTAAAGATGCTCACCTGCTTTTCACCTTCTATCTTTCCAATTTTGGCTAAATCATTATCTGATACTGGAATGGTGTAATCCAGAGCATCATATTTTTCAATACCTTTTTGGATAGGGGATTCAAGTCGTACATGCAATGTATTTGCCCCCTCTTTTAAAATGCTTTTCACATCAACTTCGTAATTTCGGAACATATTGTCCGTTTCCAGAATGAGGGAATCATTCAGATATATTTTACCGTAGGTGTCTATACCATTGAATTGAAGCGCTATGTTGGGTCGCTCCATTTGTTCTTTGGTCGCCTTAAATGTGGATTTGTATTCCCAATCTTTCTTATCAACCCATTGTAGGTCGTGTTCGTTCAAACGGTAGAAAGGGTCTTCTATCTTTTTGAGGTTCAAAAGGTCGGTGTGTACTGTTCCGGGAACCTCTGCTTTGCTCCAAAGGGTGTCTCCCGTTGCTTTGAAACTCCAATTTTTGTTGATTTCCATTTTGGCCACGGAAGGTTTATCGGCACAACTGGATATTAGCAAGGTCATCACCAAGAAAATTAAAAATGTACTTACGTATAGACGCATAGCGATAGTTTGTAGAATAGTAATTGTTTTTTATCGATTTAAGTGGTGTGTGATTAATGTGCTTCCAACCAATTTTCCCCGATACCCACTTCCACATCTAAGGGCACCGCCATTTGATAGGCGTTTTCCATTTCGGTTTTGATAAGAAGCTTCATTTCCTCCAATTCAGGTTGATAACAATCAAATACCAGTTCATCATGAACCTGAAGTAACATCTTGGTTTTATAATTTCCCTCAGAAAGCTTCTTATGGATATTAATCATTGCAATTTTGATAATGTCGGCAGCACTTCCTTGAATGGGGGCATTGACCGCGTTTCGCTCAGCTGCGCCACGCACTACTTGATTGCTTCCATTGATATCTTTCAGGTAGCGTCTGCGGCCGAGTACAGTCTGTACATAACCATTTTCACGGGCAAAATCAATTTGTTCGCTCATGTAATTCCGAAGCTTGGGATAGGTTTTGTAATAGGTGTCAATCAATTCCTTGGCCTCCGTCCTGTTGAGGTCGGTCTGGTTGCTTAGGCCGAAGGCTGAGACACCATAAATAATTCCGAAATTGACCGTTTTTGCATTGCTTCGTTGTTCACGGCTGACCTCGTCAATCGGCACATTAAAAACCTTTGAAGCCGTAGAAGCGTGAATATCCTCGCCATTCTTAAAGGCCTCTATCATGGTGTCCTCTTCACTGAGTGCTGCGATAATACGCAATTCAATTTGAGAATAATCTGCTGCCAGTAACACATGTTCCCTATTTCTGGGAATGAAAGCTTTTCGTACCTCGCGGCCGCGTTCCGTACGAATCGGAATGTTTTGTAAATTCGGATTGTTACTGCTCAAGCGCCCCGTGGCAGCAACGGTTTGCATGTAGTCGGTATGTACACGGCCTGAGGCCTCGACCTGCTCTGGCAGTGCATCGACATACGTACTTTTTAATTTGGTGAGTCCACGGTAGTCCAAGACATTTTGAATAATTTCATGGTCTTTGGCCAAATAGGACAAAACCTCTTCAGCAGTGGAATATTGACCTGTTTTTGTTTTTTTAGGTTTATCGACCAAGTTCATTTTGCCAAATAGGATATCACCCAATTGCTTTGGGGAGCCAATATTGAATTCTTCCCCGGCCTGCTCATAGATTTTGGTTTCTAATGCTTTGATGTCAGTATCGAGTGCGGTAGAAAGATTTTTGAGAAAATCTTTGTCAAGGTTGATTCCTTCACGTTCCATATCGGCCAAGACGCGCAGCAGCGGTACTTCAATATCTTCAAAAAGTCGGTCGGTTTTTGCCTCGGCCAGTTCGGGTCGAAAATGTTGGGCCAATTGAAAGGTGATGTCGGCGTCTTCAACGGCGTACTCTGTTTGTTTTTCCAATGGAACTTGTCGCATGCTCAATTGGTTTTTCCCCTTCTTACCAATCAGCTCAGTTATGGAAACGGGGGTGTAATTTAGATACGTCTCTGCAAGCACATCCATATTGTGACGCATATCAGGATTGATGAGGTAATGTGCCAACATGGTGTCAAATAGTTTCCCTTTGACCGCTATGCCATAGTTCAATAGTACTTTGACATCGTATTTTAAATTTTGACCAATCTTTTCAATGGCCTCAGATTCGAAAAAGGGACGTAGTTTTTCAATGAGCTCCATTGCTTTTTCCTTTTCTTCTGGAAAGGGAACGTAAAATCCTTTTCCAATTGCCCAACTAAAGGCTATTCCGACTAGTTCTGCTTCAAGCGGATTGATGGAAGTGGTTTCGGTGTCAAAACATACTGACGATTGTGCCATCAGTTTTTCCAAGAAAAGTTCCATGGCCGTTCCACCGCTGACCATTTGGTAAAAATGAGGTACATCGGAAATGTTCTTACGGCTATTAACTTCTTTGATGGTAGCGGCTGCCTCGGTAGGGTCACCTCCGAAAAGTGTGAATTGTCCACTTCCAGCGACCTTGGTTTGGTCTGTATTGACTTTTTTGGCCGTTGATGTATTGGTCACTTGCGTAACTGTTTCAACCTCTCCTGAGTAGAGTTTAATAAACTGTTCTTTTAACCGTCGGAACTCGAGCTCTTCAAAGATTTTTTGTACTGCTTCAGCATCGGGATCGCACATTTCAAAGTCGACCGCATCAAAGGTGACATCACAGTCAATTTTGATTTCGGCCAATCTCCGAGATAGACGGCCAAGTTCGGCATTCGCTTCGACCTTCTCCCTCATTTTACCTTTGAGGTGGTCGGTATTGGCCAAAAGCCCTTCCAAAGACCCGAACTGTGCCAAAAACTTTTGGGCTGTTTTATCACCTACCCCAGGTATTCCGGGAATATTATCACTGGCATCACCCATCATTCCCAAATAATCAATCACCTGTTCTGGGCGTTCTACCCCAAAACGTTTCTGAATTTCAGGGATGCCCCAAATCTCAATGCCATTGCCCATTCGTGCGGGTCGGTACATAAAAATATTATCAGAGACCAACTGCCCAAAATCTTTGTCCGGAGTGACCATAAAGGTTTTGAAGCCTTCTTTTTCTGCCTGTTTGGCAAGGGTGCCAATTAAATCATCTGCCTCGTAACCTTCCAATTCCACCACGGGAATTTTTAGGGCTTTTAAGATGTCTTGAATATAGGGTATGGCAACGCGAATGGCATCGGGTGTTTCGTCTCTATTTGCCTTGTAATCTTCGAATAGCTCCGTACGTTCCACACTTCCTCCTTTATCAAATGCAACGGCAAGATGGTCAGGTTTTTCACGACGAATCACATCGAAAAGGGAATTCATAAAACCCATAATGGCACTTGTATCCATTCCTTTCGAATTGATTCTTGGGTTCTTTATAAAAGCGTAGTAGCCCCTAAAAATCAAGGCATAGGCATCTAGAAGAAAGAGTCTTTTTTGGTCAGACATGTTTAAAAGTTATGGGTTAAGAGGTACAAGTGCTGAGCTTGTGTTCCTAATTCCTAAAAATAGGGAAAAGCCTATAAAAGACATGATAAAATGAATAAGGGATTTACCTTGAATAGTTGGTCTGTCTATGAGATGATATGGTCTTCTGTATTTTTATAGAAGCTTGTGGAGTTTACATTCTCATGTCCATTGGCATCAAATTTTCGATAGCTAAAGCCGGGGTGAACGCAATACGCACCTGTTTCGCCCTTTTTATTGATGGCCAAAAAACCGATTTGAAAATCCTTTCGCCCTTCATTTTTCTTCATAATACGTTTTACACCTTCCTCGCAGGCTTCCTGTGGTGTTTTGCCCTGCCGCATGAGTTCAACGATTAAAAAGCTACCTACGGTGCGAATGACTTCTTCACCCACGCCTGTAGCCGTTGCACCGCCCACTTCATTGTCGACATAAAGTCCTGCTCCGATAATAGGGGAGTCCCCAACGCGACCGGCCACTTTGTAGGCCATACCACTGGTCGTACAGGCCCCGGCAATATCACCTTCTTTGTCTATTGCAAGCATGCCTATGGTATCATGATTTTCAATATTGATAAGGGTCTCATATTTGGATTCCTTTTTCCATTCTTCATATTGCTTTCGGGTACTTTCCGTTAGTAGGTCTTCTTTTTCAAAGCCTTGTTCGTAAGCAAATTGTTCCGCTCCTTTGCCGGCCAAAATAATATGTGGGGTTTCTTCCATTACCTTTCGTGCTACAGAGACGGGGTGGGCAATGTTCTGAAGGTAAACTACTGAACCACAGTTTCCATTTTTATCCATGATGCAAGCATCTAAGGTCACATTGCCATCACGGTCGGGTCGACCCCCTATACCTACCGTTTCATTGTTGATATCTGCCTCTTCTACCCGAACCCCTTGCTCGACCGCATCCAAAGCGATACCGCCTTCACTTAAAATATCCCAAGCTTTGGCGGATGCGTTTTGAAAATCCCAAGTACAAACTACAATGGGCTTTATTGGCCTATCTGATATGAGTGTGGTATTGGGTTTCGTTTCATTTTTACAAGAACTCAAAATTGGGGTGGCTGCCAAGCCTGCTGTACCGAGTCCGGAGCGTTTTAGGAATTTACGACGTTGCATGGTGTTCATTTTGATTCCAAGATACTATTTTGACATGGATGCGCCTATCTTTGGATTTCCATATCGTTGGAAATGATAAAAAAGAACAAATGCTGATAGAAGTTTGTGCCAATAGTCTGCAATCTGCATTAAACGCTAAAGAAGCAGGGGCAGATAGAATTGAGCTGTGCTCAGAACTTGGAGTAGGGGGTATTACGCCATCATATGGGCTGATTAAAATGGTCAAAACACAAGTTGAAATAGCTATTCATGTTTTGATTCGCCCACGAAGCGGGCATTTTACTTATTCGGAAACGGAATTTGAAGTGATGTTGGCGGATATTGATTTTTGCAAAGAGATGGAGGTTGAGGGTATTGTTTCGGGTATACTTCATCAGAATCATACCTTGGATTTGGAACGAACAAAAACCTTGGTTGAGAGGTCCGCTCCATTACAATTCACTTTTCATCGTGCTTTTGATTGGGTCAATCATCCAGAGCAAACGCTGAAGGACCTAAAGCAAATGGGCGTCGAAACTGTACTGACCTCGGGTCAGTTTTCGAATGCACAAGAAGGTCTAGAGCAGTTAAAGAAATGGCAAGATTCAAGTACTATGACCATAATGCCAGGAGGGGGGATTCACCCTGAAAATGCGCTGGCCTTCAAAAAAGCGGGGCTTAGGGCTATTCATCTATCGGGAACTTCATTTGTCAACAATATTCTTATTGATCAAAAGATATCAATGAATTCCAACAAGCATCTTTCTGAACATCACATAGCTGTAACGAATACTGAAATCATACGTCAAACGGTGCGGGCAGTCCATTAAATAAAGAAACCAATAGTTTTGTAAAAAGAAATTTTATGACGCGGTTCATTGTCATCCTTTCCATTCTATATATCGTTCTGGCCATTTACGGATTTCAAGCCTTTAAAACGCTTTTCAAACATCCGGCAGTTCATTTGGGTTATGCACTGGCCTATATAGCTGTTTGGGGTTATCTCCTTTTCAAATTCGTTACTTACGTGCCCGGTACGGGCATACGCGGAAGCGTTGCTCTTGCGGGTGGTGTTTTCTTTTCATTTTTTCTTTTGGCGCTATTTCTTGGGTTCTTCCTATTGTTGGAAGACGTGGTGCGATTATCCGTTTATGGATTTAACAAGATTGCAGGGGTGTCGGATGAAAGTGTAAGATTTTTCCCATCGCGGCGAAAGTTTGTGAGCGCCATTGGTCTAGGTTTAGCAGCACTTCCTTTTGGGGCTTTATTGTATGGCATGTTTAAAGGCAAGTATAACTACAAAGTATTGAAATATGTACTTGAGTTTGACGATTTGCCCGAAGCATTTGATGGCTATCAAATTACCCAAATTTCAGATGTGCATAGCGGAAGTTTTGACGATGCTGATAAGGTGGCTTACGGTGTGGATTTGGTCAACCAACAAGAAAGTGATGTCATACTTTTTACGGGGGATATTGTCAACGACAGATGTGAAGAGCTGCGCCCCTGGGCAGACACCTTTGCCAAGCTCAAAGCCAATGATGGCGTATATTCCGTTTTAGGAAATCATGACTATGGCGATTATACCCAATGGCCATCTGAAGGGGCCAAGGCTGACAATCTAGAAGATCTCAAAAAGTTACAGAAAGATATGGGTTTCGATCTGCTTTTGGATGAACATCGCTATCTTGAAAGAAATGGTCAGCGTATAGCCTTAGTAGGAGTCGAAAACTGGGGTCGGGGGCGTTTCAAAAAAGCAGGAGATCTTCAAAAGGCGAAACAGGGCATTCAAAAAGACGATTTTAAAATTTTAATGAGCCATGATCCCTCACATTGGGAAGATGAGGTTATACAAGACGATTATCATTTTCATTTGACCTTAAGTGGCCATACCCATGGCATGCAGTTTGGTGTGGAAATTCCAGGATTAATCAAATGGAGTCCCGTAAAATGGCGATACAAGTATTGGGCCGGTGTCTATAAAGAATTGGGGCAATACATTAATGTGAATAGGGGTTTTGGGTTTATTGGGTACCCTGGTCGTTTTGGTATTTGGCCCGAGATTACCGTCATTACCTTAAAAAGGAAAGGTTTAACGTGAATTTAACCTAAATGAAGTGGGTATAAGCTTGACCTCATATATCGCTTTAACAAATTTTGCTACTTTTGAGTTGAAAATACGTTAGCCCATGTCGAAATTCGGTGAACTTATTGACCTAAATATTCCAGTTTTATTAGACTTTTATGCGGATTGGAGCGAGCCTTCCACTTCAATGCACCCCGTGCTTCGTGATGTCGCTGCGGCCTTGGGAGATAAGGGTAAGGTTATTAAAATTGATGTGGAAAAGAATAGAGAGCTTTCCCAGGCTTTACGCATTAAGGGCTTACCAACCCTGATGATTTACAAGAAAGGGGAAATGGTTTGGCGCCAAAGTGGTGAACAAGACGCCAACACCCTTATCGGCATCTTGAACGAGTATACCTAAATTCCAGTTTTTAATTGGTTTTATTCCTCGGCGGCTACAGAATCTAGGACCGCTGGGATAGTATCTAAAGGAATACTGTCCATCATATCAGGATTGATTTCAGTAGGCTCTTCATAATATTCACTATCATCAACAAAATCGTCAAACAGACCAATGTATTCTTTGAGTATTAATGATTCCTTTTCAGAATAATCCAAATCTTTATTATCTGCCAGAATAAAAACGACTCGTTGATACGCCTCTAGGTTGGTTAAGATATCCTCAATTTTGGCATATTGCTCGTCTCTAGGTATTCCTGAATAATACGTCAGTTGTTCTTGATAAACCTTTTTCAACTTTTCAAAAAGTGCTCGGGCCTTGAGCTGTTCGCCTACTTTGTAATACCCGTCCAAGAAAGGTTCTGTGAAGGTATAGAAGCCGTAATGTTCAAATGGCATGTTTGTCATGGCGATTTCAATGATATCTTTGGCCTTATCAATTTTACCATCTTCTATTAATTGCTCGCTCAAACGAGCTAAATTACTGCGGAAGGAAAGCCCTTGAGATCTTGTTTGTGGATCATGGTAAATATCTAAATCAGAAGAATTACCCCATTCCCATTTCTTTACGATATCATACATCATATCCGAGTCGATGCGTCCCATTTCAAATGAGTTGGCATTTTCGGTTCGAATGGGTACCAATTTATAGACCAAACCATCTAATTGTAGGTATTCTTTCATCCACAGGTATTCGGCGCGGTCAAAACTACCTCCAGAAAAGTATATAGGTCGTTTCCAATCATTATTTGCAATGATATCTAGCATCAAGATACGTTGTTTGGTCAATGCATTTTCGGGTAGGTCAATATCAATATAATCAACAATTAGGGCAGAATCTTTTTCTTTGACCAATCCGCTTTCCAAAACGTTTCTTTTATTGATAGGAATTCGAACTTTGTTGGTAGGATAATAAACAATATCCAAAGTGCTTTCTGGGTAAGCACTGATATCACGGCCCATCTTATCAAAAAGGTGGCGAAATTTTGTTTGGGGCTTATCACTGCCCACCCAATTCATAAAGTCTTTGATGTTCCATCGGCTATCGGTCACTTCTTGATAATATATCGCTTCCCTAGTTCCGAAACGGTATTTTTCGTGGGTCAATTGTGAAGGAATAGGGTCGCTTTCATACGTCTTACGCTTCATTTGGTCGATATACCAATCTGTTGCAAATAGACTCGTATTGACAACCCTAACATCGGTGCGATGCCCTTCAATTTCTTGGGCGTACCATAGAGGAAAGGTATCATTATCGCCAATGGTGAACAGTATGGCCCCAACATCTTCTTGGCAGGAATCTAAATAGGCCTTAGCAGTTGAGTTTGCCGTGTAGCGGCCTGAGCGATCGTGATCGTCCCAATTTTGAAAGGCCATTAAGAAGGGTACTGCCAAAAGGCACACCACTGTTATAACGGGCGCAGCAAGTTTTGGTTTAAGAAGCTTTTTGGCCTCTTCGAATAGCCCAAATACCCCTAATCCTATCCAAATACAAAAAATGAAGAAAGAACCAACAAGTGAATAATCACGTTCACGGGGTTGAAAAATATAAGGATTCGTGTAAAACTGAATGGCAAAACCGGTAAACATGAAGAAGGCAAAAAGCACCCAGAACTGCTTCGGGTTGCGTGAAATTTGAAATACAATTCCGATGATGCCCAACAATAAAGGTAAAAAGAAATAGGTGTTTCGGGCTTTGTTCTCAAGCACATCACTGGGCAGATTGTCTTGACTGCCCAATCGAAGGCCGTCCAAGAACTTGATTCCGCTCAGCCAATGGCCATTATCGTCATAGCGCCCTTGTACGTCATTTTGTCTCCCAACGAAATTCCACATGAAGTAACGCATGTACATGTAGCTCCATTGAAATTCGAAAAGGTATGTAATATTGTCGCCCAAAGAAGGTGGTTGAACGTCTACATAATCAGAAAAACTACGTAAAAATTGAATGTATTGTTCCGTGTCAATTTCTCCTTGCGCGTCGAGTTGTTTAAATTGGTTGACGGCATCACGCAGTTCGTTGTTCGAAATATATTCGGGTTTGATCCGAAAATCCAAACGCCCAAAATATCGCATATAGTTTTCAGCATGTTGATCGCTCCATAGTCTTGGTAACCATCCTATGTGTTTCTCATTTGGCCCTTGAAGTGCATTTTTGTAGTTGTTGACAATGATGTATTTGCCCAATTTTTCATCTTTTTCATATTTGGGTCTGTCATCTTTGTCTTCCCCCGCAGGGGCAAAAGTATCAGAATAGTAACTACCGTAAAAAGGACTTTCAACCCCAGGGTATTGTTCACGATTGTAGTAGGCCAAAAGGGAACGTGCATCTTCAGGATTATTTTCATTCACCACGGTTTTGGCATTGGCACGAATTGGTAGCATTAACCATGAAGAAAAGCCAAGAATCAAAAACATGAGACATAGGGTAATTAAATTGCCTATCTCAAACCCATTGTTTCGGGTGTAGCGCAAAATAAAAAAGAACACGCCGACGAAAATCAATCCCATGATAATGGTACCTGAATTAAAGGGCAACCCTACCTCGTTGATAAAGAATACTTCACTCCAACCAAAAAGCATCAAAACATAGGTGAGTGAAAATTTGTATACCAGCATTAATATTCCGACGACGATAATGTTGGCCAACAGAAAGTTTTTGACCGTGGTCGTTTTATACTTTTTAAAATAATATAGCAACCCGATAGAGGGAATGGCCAAAAAGCCCATAAACTGTATTCCGAAAACAAGTCCAATGACGAAACAGATGAGTAAGAGCCATTTATTGCCCCGCTCGTCTTCTAAATTATCGACCCACTTCAATCCCATCCATAGCAAAAGGGCCATGATAAAACTGGCCATGGCATAAACCTCTGTTTCCACGGCATTGAACCAAAAACTATCGGAAAAGGTAAAAGCCAATGAACCTACTAGACCACTACCGAAAATCGCAATGACTTTACTATTTGATAGCTTTGATTTTTTTTCAATGAGCTTTTTGGTCATATTGGTAATGATCCAAAAGGTGAAAAGCACGGCAAAAGCACTCGATACGACTGAAACGATATTGACCATCAGCGCTATTTTGGTAACATTACCGAAGGCGAAAAGGGCAAAAACCGCTCCAATCATTTGAAGCAATGGTGCGCCCGGTGGGTGGCCAACCTGTAGTTTGGCCGAAGTGGTAATATATTCACCTGCATCCCAAAAACTTCCGGTGGGTTCAACGGTCAATAAGTACGTGATTAATGCAATGGCGAAGGAACACCAGCCTAAAAGGGTATTCCATTTGTTATAGTCTTTAGCGAACATTAGGTCTTGGGTTGTTCAATGGGGGCGAATTTACCAAAATTACAATAGAAGCGAATGTACTTTAATAAAAGGTTTAACACAACGGTTAAGGAATCTGGTTAAAATAATTTGGTGAGCAAAAAGTTTGTTTTAAATTTGCACGCTCAAAAGTAAAAGGCTTTTGATTTGGTAATGGCCTATGGTGTAATTGGCAACACTACTGGTTTTGGTCCAGTCATTCTAGGTTCGAGTCCTAGTAGGCCAACGAATTTTGGCGAACCCATCGCGACTGCGGTGGGTTTTTTTATGGAATAAAACTGGGTGGAGAAGTCTATGCCGAGCGGAGTTCAGGTAAGTCCTTGGCAGTCCAACAGAATTGGAAAACCATCGTTTTCGTCATGGGTTTAGCTATGAAGTAAAGTATTGGCGATAACTCCGGGCCATTTGAAACAAGATAGATTGGCTACGTCAATTAATTTAGATAAGCCTATTACCGAAGTAGTGTACTTTTTATGGTTTGGGCTGCTTAAATAGAATGTGGTCAAAATTTAAAAGAAAACAATTTTAGGTTATTGTTGTTTTGCAAGTTCAAGCTAAATAAATCTCTAAAATAATGAGTGTAGTTTCTCCATTTTTTATTTAACTGTAAATCAATAGTTAAATCACCATTAATTTTCTAAGCCTTCTTTCAAGACCTTCTTAAAATAATTCATACTTTGAAAAACTAATGCAATAATCAACCTAAAGCTAGATTCTGAATGGACTATTTTGTCATTACCAGCATTCTTGTCTTTCTATCGGCCGTTTTTGGCTATCTCAACCTGAGGTTCTTTAAATTGCCCAACACCATTGGACTCACCTTAATCACCATACTGTTTACGCTTGGGGTGTTTGTGCTGAGCTATTACGACGATACCCTTTTAAAAGCAGAACGATTTATTATTTCAAAAATAGACTTTAAGGTGGTACTGCTTGATGTCATGTTGAGCTTTCTACTTTTTGCCGGGGCATTACATACTGACCTTAATAAATTGAAGGAACAGCGCTGGCCAGTATTGGTCTTTGCTACATTCGGGGTATTGGTCTCCACTTTTTTTGTGGGTACTGGGGTGTACTATTTGTTACAACTGATTGGATTACCCGTGGCCTTTGTCTATTGTCTGTTGTTTGGGGCATTGATTTCCCCAACCGACCCGATAGCGGTCTTGGGTATACTCAAGAAAGCTGGGGCTCCCAAGAAATTGGAAATCAAAATTGTGGGAGAGTCTTTGTTCAATGATGGAGTGGGCGTAGTGGTCTTCTTAACGATATTTGGTCTCGCCAGTGGCTCTGATGAAGGATTCTCTTTTATGAGCGTAATCGAACTATTCGCCGTTGAAGTATTCGGAGGCTTGCTTTTAGGCTTGGTTTTGGGATGGTTGACCTATTACTTTTTAAAGCGGATTGATGATTACAATATTGAAGTGATCATTACCCTTGCTACGGTAATGACCGGTACGATATTGGCAACACATCTTCATGTATCAGCCCCTTTAGCCATGGTAGTGGCAGGTCTTATGGTTGGAGGCAATAAAACACGGGAACATGCCATGTCTAAGCTGACGGAAGACTATGTAGATAAATTCTGGGAGTTGGTCGACATTTTGTTGAATATGATATTGTTCGTACTCATCGGTATGGAAATGTTGGTCTTGGAGTTCAACACCACGTATATCTATGCCGGCCTGCTGGCTATACCCATAGCATTGGCCTGTCGGTATATCTCGCTGATTCTTCCCGTGAGACTGTTTCAAGAGCGACTGGATTTTATACCGAATACTACATTGATTATGACATGGGGTGGTTTGCGTGGTGCCATTTCCATAGCCTTGGCCTTGGGACTCTCGGAAAGCATGGAACGTGATTTGTTTTTGGTCATTACCTACATCATTGTCATTTTCTCTATTTTGGTACAAGGGTTGACGGTCGAAAAGCTTATTGCTAAACTCCAATTGAAATCTGAGAAAAGCGAATAATGAAGGGCCGTCCGTTCAATACCCTCAGCCATCTATGAGTATATAGTCTTGAAATATAAACCAGTATATGAAGTCTGTCAAAATTTTTAGCCTCCTTTTTATTTTTATAGCGAGCCTAAGCCAGGGCATTGCCCAAGATAAACGCACATTTAAGGTTGGTATCTTAGTGGATCGAACCAATCCTGAACTGGCGCCACTGATTGATAAGCTCAAAAGTGAAGTAAAAGCGGTCGTGGGAGAAGATGCCACCATTGTTTTTCCTGATGATGCTCTGTTGGTCAACAACTTCGATTTAGAAAAGGCCCATACCAACTATAGTCAACTTTTGAACACTGACATTGACATCATTTTGGCTTTTGGGGTCTTGAATAACGAAATTATTAGTCCGCTCACGGTACATGAAAAACCAACCATTCTGTTTGGAGCGGTCAACCGTGATGTGCAGCAACTCGATTTGACAAAAACAAGCTCAGGTATTGAAAATTTCACCTATTTGATAGAATCGGAGTCTTACCAAGATGACTTGAACCGCTTTAAAGAGCTCAGTGATTTTAAGAACCTGGGTATAGCCATCGATGCGCCCATGGCTGAAATCTTGCCCTTGAAGGCAATCTTTGATGCTGAATTGTCAACCTTGGATGCGAACTATCGTTTGATTCCCTTTAATGCTGTTGATGATATCATTGCCAATATAGATGGGATTGATGCCCTTTATATGGCCGGTGGATTTTTCATGGGTACGGAAGAAAAGAAGGTCTTGATCCAAGAACTTCGAGATCGCAAATTGCCTTCTTTTACCGTGAACGGCCCTGCTGATGTAAAGTTGGGTTTTCTGGCCACCTTACAGGCCGAGGAGAATTTAGACCAGTTTTTTAGGAGGATTGCCTTGAACATAGAGGCTTTTGTTACCGGCACCCCGATGGCAGAATTGCCCATTTATATCGATTATAACCCGCGATTGACCATCAACTACAGTACTTCTGATATCATAGGCTTCCCGATAAAATATAGTCTGATTGGAGAAACTGATTTTGTGGGTGAATTTAGGAACGTGATTTCTGAAAAGGAATATGATTTGCTAACTGTAATCAATCAGGCTTTGGAGCAAAATCTTTCTATCCAATCGGACAAACGAGATGTGGATTTGGCCGTACAGGAAATAAAAACGGCTACTAGCAATTATTTGCCGTCGGTTACTGCATCTGGAACTGCAACCTATGTCGATCCTGATTTAGCCGAAATCAGCAACGGACAAAATCCGGAATTTTCGACCGGGGGAAACATCACCTTGAATCAAACCGTCTTTTCGGAAGCGGCCAATGCTAGCATCGCCATTCAAAATAAACTACAGAAGGCGCAACAGGAAGATTTCAATGCCTCACAGCTTGATTTGATTTTTGATGCCGCGAATGCCTACTTCAATGTGTTGGTCTTAAAGGCAAATACGCAGATACAGGTACGAAATGTCGATTTGACCAAAAGAAACCTTGAGATATCGGAGCAAAATTTTGAGGCCGGGCAGTCCGGTAAGTCCGATATGTTGCGTTTTCGAAGTGAAATGGCGCAAAACACCCAGGCCATGGTCGAGGCCATTAACCAACTGGAGCAGGGCTATCTTTTTTTAAATCAAGTTCTAAACAACCCGACCAATTTGGAGATTGATGTAGTTGATGTTCAAATGGATGAGGGTGTTTTTGAGGAATACCAATACGAAGAATTGTTCAGTTTACTGGACAACCCCACCCTTCGGGAGTCCTTTACCCAATTTTTGATTGAGGAGGCCTATACCAATGCCCCAGAACTAAAATCTTTAGGCTATAGCCTTGAAGCTACCGATCGTAACATTCGTTTAAATGGTTATGGGCGATTTTTGCCTACCGTGGCATTGCAAGGGCAGTACAACTCGACCTTCAGCCGTTCTGGTGCGGGCAGTACCGTTCCTGAAGGCTTTGGCTTTGGTTTGGTGGATAATTCATATAATGCAGGAGCTAGTATTTCCATCCCCATAATCAATCAAAATTTGAACAATATCAATCGGCAGACGGCCCTGATTCAAAAAGATCAATTGGAGATCAACAAAGACAATCTGGAGTTGGGCAAAGCGGTCAACGTAAGAAATGGAGTGCTGAATCTGGTGAACCAAATGTCGAACATTCAGTTGTCAAAAATATCAGAAGAAACGGCCATAGAGGCCTTGGAACTCACTAGGGCTTCCTATTCTGAAGGTGCCGTTAACATCGTACAGCTTTTGGATGCTCAAAACAACTATTTAAATGCCCAATTGGCCAGAGCCAACGCCGTATATAATTTTTTGATCAATGCGTTGCAATTAGAGCGGTTTATGGGGTATTATTTTCTGTTGAATACCCAAGAGAAAAACGATGCGTTCAGGCAGCGCTTCTTTGAATTTCTTAATACTCAAAATTAATTGACCAAAATACTCGAAACATGAAAATGAAACAAGAATTCAACTTTTTATGGGCACTTGGCTTGCTTTTGATAGGCTGTGGTGCGGAGGAAAAAAAGGAAGAAACGGCATTAAGACCCGTAAAATACATGGAAATTGGATTTTTAGGCAAAGGAGAGTCCCGCACGTTTAGTGGCACCGCGCGTACCGATAAAATCATTAATCTTAGTTTTCGGAGCTCAGGTATTATCACCCAATTCGATCTTAAATTGGGACAGGTAGTTAAAAAAGGACAATTATTGGCGAAGCTTGATAACGTTCAAGCACGGTTAGCTTATGAACAATCGATAACGCAATTGAACAGTGCAGCTTCACAGGTAAATACCGCAAAACTCAGTCTTAACCGAGTACGGACACTCTATGAAAAGGGAAGTACTTCACTCAGTGATTTTGAAGCGGCGAAGAATTCATTCCGCAATGCCGAGGAAAGCTACAAATCAGCCAAAAGAGGGGTAGAGATACAGCAAGAACAGATTAATTATGGCTATATCTATGCCCCTGAAGATGGTACTATAGCTTCTGTGACTGCCGAAATTGATGAAAACGTAAGCCCAGGTCAGGCGGTAGCCGTCCTGAACGCCGGTACGGATATGGAGATTACCCTGGGCATACCTGAGAGTATCATTAATGGTGTGAATGTCGATATGGACGTTGTGGTCGATTTCACCTCTATAGAAGAAGATGGGTTTAAAGGTAAGGTATCGGAAGTGGCCCCAGCCGTAGATACGAATACGTCTACATATCCTGTTCGTGTCATTGTAACCAATCCAAGTGATGCCATTAAAAGCGGTATGGCCGCCAATGTGACCTTTGACTTTGGGAACAATAGCGTCGCAGAGACTGTTTTAGTGGTGCCTGCGCATGCGGTAGGCGAAGATAGTAACGGGCGTTTTGTATTTCTGGTCGAGGGGGAAGGGCAAACCGGAAAAGTAAAAAAGCAAGGGGTACAATTGGGTAATTTGACGGCCCAAGGGTTTGAGGTAACCTCGGGTCTCTCTTCTGGTCAAAAAATTGCGGTTGCCGGACTGCAGACCCTTTTAGACGGCCAAGAAGTAAGGTTGCAATAACAAAACGATAACCACCCAGAACATGAATTTAGCAAAATTCTCCATTGATAAGAATCGTATCACCTTCATGGTGTTGGCCACTATTGTCTTGTTGGGCATCAATATGTATTTCAACTTGTCGCAAGACAGTATGCCGCCGTACACTGTTCGAGTGGCAACGGTTGTATCGCAGTTTCCAGGAGCTAGCCCTGAACGGGTAGAGCAATTGGTTACTGATAAAGTTGAAAAAGTGGCGCAAGAACTCCCTGAACTCAAGGAGGTGACCAGCACGTCACGTACGGGGCTCTCTGTTGTCAGTGTTTCGTTGAAAGATGAGGTGTCCCCTGAAACGCTTCAATCGGTTTGGGACCGATTGCGTCGTAAGCTGAGTGCCATTCAAGGACTTCCTTCTGGGGTAAACCCGAATTTGAATGATGACGGTATTGGTGACGTCTATGGCATTGTAGTAGGTCTTACCTCTGATGGATTTAGCTATGCCGAAATGAAGGATTTCACCGACGATATAAAGGATGATTTGATCAAATTACCTGACGCTGCCAAAGTAGAATTGGGTGGCGTGCAAGATGAACGGGTTTTTGTGGAGTTTGACAATACACGATTAAAGGAATACGGTCTTTCGGCCTCTAAACTGCAGCAGAGTATCGGAACTACCAATATTTTGAGTTCTGGAGGGCAGATTAACGTAGGTGATGAACGCATTATTCTAGAACCTACAGGAAATTTTGATTCCGTTGAGGATATCCAAAATATGCTGATTGCCGTAGGAAATGGCTCCCAGCTTGTTAAACTGGGTGATATTACCAATGTAGCCAAAGGGTATATCGACCCCTCAAATCAAATTGTCAGTGTAGACGGTAAGGAAGCTATTACGATGCATGTCAACCTTAAGGAAAACAAGAATATCGTGTACCTGGGAGTAGCTGTGGACGAGGTAGTGGCCCAATGGCAAAAGCGCCTACCTGTTGGTTTAGAGTTGACCAGGGTTTCCTCCTTGGACGATTATATTGATGTAAAGGTGAGTGATTTTATGGTCAACCTGATCGAATCGATCAGTATTGTCTTGGTGGTGATGCTCGTCTTTTTAGGTTTCCGTACAGGTTTCGTTATCGCGAGTTTAATTCCCATTGTGACCATTATGACCTTGATGCTCATGGGGATTATCAATATGGGTCTGAATCAAGTTACCCTTGCGGCGCTTATTATGGCCTTGGGGATGTTGGTCGATAACGCGATTGTTGTCGCAGAAACTATAATGGTAAAATTGGAGCAGGGTATAGAAAAGTACAAAGCCGCTGTTGAAGCCTTCTCCGAGCTTTGGATGCCCTTATTGATTTCGACTTTGACCACTTCGGCAGCCTTTTTGGCCTTCTACCTCTCGCCAACAACCATGGGCGACATTGTAGGGCCTATTTTTGTCGTCATTACCATTGCCTTGATGTCGTCTTGGTTGATTGCCCTTACCGTAATTACCATGTTCTGTTATATGTTTCTCAAGGTAGCGCCCAAAGGAGAAAAGAAACCCGGTCTGGTCGATCGAATTATCAATTCAGGCAAACGGTATTACAAAGACTTGATTTTGGTAGCGTTAAGGCATAAGTACAAGGTTATTGTGGGCATCTTTGTAGCCTTCTTTTTGTCGTTGTACGGCTTTGGATATATTCCCTTCATCTTTTTCCCTGACAGTGACCGTAATATGATTACCATTGACATCAACCTTCCAGAAGGAAACAAAATAGAGCGCACGACCGAAGTGGTACATCAAATCGAGGGTTTCATGGCTGATTCCCTCAAAATCAATGGTGAAGGTGAGAGTGGGGTAGTCAGCTGGTCTTCGTATATCGGCGAAGGGCCAGAATCATATGATTTGGGATATTCACCTGATGAGGCCAATTCAAACTATGCCCATATTTTGGTGAATACCACCACGTTTGAAGCCAATGCTGAAATGGTAAAACGTTTGGATGCCTATGCTTTTCAGAATTTTCCCAATGCGGATATCAAAGTAGGGCTTTTGGGTTCTGGTGGTGGTGGCACACCAATAGAAATTAAGGTGTCAGGGCCTGATCCCGATCAACTATCTAGCATTGCCGAAACGGTAAAACAAAAACTATCTGGGATTGACTTCACCAAAAATGTGAAGGACGACTGGGGGCCAAAAAGTAAAAAGTTCTTGATTGAAGTTGACCAGAACCGGGCACAGAATGCCGGAATTACAAGTTCTGATATTGCCACTTCGCTGCAAACGGTATTGGATGGTTTTCAAACGGGTGAGTATCGAGAAGACAACAAATCCATTCCTATTGTGATGCGCAGTGGTGACAGCCAACAGCAAACCCTAGCTTCCTTGGAAACCTTAAACGTATATTCCCAAAACAGCGGTAAAAGCATACCGCTTTTACAAGTGGCTTCAATCGTACCCGCATGGCAATATGCCAAAATCAAACGCCTCGATCTGAGAAGAACCATCAATGTGAGCAGTGAGTTGCGTGATGGCGGTAATGCCTCGGCCATAATGGCCGTTGTTAACCCTTGGTTGGAAGAGCAGATCAATGGAGTTTGGCCCGAAGGGTATACCTATCAACTTGGGGGTGATGCGAAACAGACGGCCGATAACATGGGACCTATTATTGGATACCTCCCCATCTCTGGGTTTATTATTGTATTGTTGCTCATCATACAATTCAATTCCGTACGAAAAATGGCCATGGTGGTACTTACTATTCCACTGGGAATTATCGGTGTTGTGGTAGGACTTTTGGTCTTTCAAGAAGCTTTTGGCTTTATGCCCTTTTTAGGAGTTATCTCATTGGCAGGTATAGTAATTAACAATGCCATAGTTCTTATTGACCGTATGGAGGTTGAACTGGCAGCAGGACGAACGGGTCAAGACGCGGTGATTGCTGCCTGCTTACAGCGGTTTCGCCCAATATTGCTGTCTACATTTACAACAATTTTGGGCTTGGTTCCCTTGTACCTTTCAGGAGGCGAGATGTGGGAAGGTATGGCCATCAGCATTATGATAGGCCTATTGTTTGGAACGGTCATCACCTTGCTTTTTATCCCCTCACTCTATAGTGCTTTATTTAAGGTAAGCTACAAGGGCTATGAATTTGATGAAGCGCTATTGGATGCGTAAATATGATTGGACAGAAGCGAAATCTTAAACTGTTTTTTAATCAGCTAATCAAGTCTGTTGTCTTCTGGACCATAGCCATGATCCTTTTTACCATTTTTAGGTATTATGGTCTAGCAGAAGAAGAAGGGATAACGGTAGTTCCCAAATTTAGTTTTCTAAGATCATTATTGTTTTTCGCACTGTTTGGTATTTTAATTGGTTTTGTGGGTACCCTTATCGAATTCCTTTTGGACAAATACCTTTCAAAAAAGGTTTCTATTGGACTCAACTTGCTGGTGAGTTCTATTGTATACTTAATAGCTATAATTATCCTCTCAACGATAATTATTGAAATAAGCAACAAGATATATGGTTTGGGTATAAACAATGAAAGGGGTTGGTGGGTCTATGACAAAACCTTCTGGGCAGTTATTATTTACATGACCCTATCTGCATTGGGGTTGTCTTTTATCCAAATTGCAAATGATAAATTCGGTCGAGGGGTTTTTGTGAAAATGCTATTCGGAAAATATAAAGAACCCAAAGAGGAGAAACGCATTTTTATGTTTCTTGACTTGAAATCATCCACTACAATTGCTGAAGAATTGGGGCATCTAAAGTACAGTCAATTGATTCAAGATTGCTTTTATGATTTGAATGAGGTGGTGCCTTATTATGATGCTGAAATTTATCAATATGTTGGTGATGAAGCGGTGCTAAGCTGGCCGTATGAAAAGGGGCTGTCAAATAACAATTGCATTCAACTATATTTCGCTTTTACGCAAAAACTTCTAGAGAATAAGCAATATTACATCAATAAATATGGTACTTCACCCGAATTTAAGGCAGGATTGCACGGTGGAGTGCTTATGGTGGCTGAAGTAGGGGTGGTAAAAAAGGAAGTGGCGTACCATGGTGATGTTATCAACACTTCGGCGCGTATTCAAGCAGAGTGCAATAACCACAAGGTTCCTATTTTAATATCTGAAAAACTACTGCAGGATTTGAACAAGGATGGTCTTTTTTCAAGCAAACATCTTGGCGATGTGCTTCTAAAAGGAAAACGGAAAAAGGTAAACATCCATACAGTCATTACGACTACTTGATAATTTGTTTATAGACTTAGCGTTGATTCCATCTAATGATAAATTGTTTTTTTGATTTCCTGATGAATCTAACCAGTGCTGCGGTCTGGCTTGAAAGAATGTATATTTGGAATACTTTGGAAGCTGGAATCAAAACAGATTGAACGGGTTATTTTTGAAATTTTGCAAACCAAAGAAATATACTATCTTTGCCGCACGCAAGTGATATACGAAGTATTCATGAGGGGACTACAGGTCCCCTCTTTTATTGCTGGTATTTATGTTCAAAGAAGAGGTAGAAGAACTTTTAAATAAGGCCTTGATTAAACGTGAGGACCTATTTTTATTGAATTTTACCATCGGTGCGGATAATAGTATAAAAATCGTGTTGGATGGCGATAAGGGTATTTCCTTGAATGATTGTATGGAGGTAAGTCGCGCGATTGAACATCATTTAGACCGAGAGATAAATGATTTTTCACTAGAAGTAACATCGGCCGGGGCTACGGCACCATTAGAACTGCCGAGACAGTACAAAAAGAATATTGGCAGAAGTTTGGAAATCATGACGGTTGCTAATAAAATAGAGGGAAAATTAACCAAAGTGAGCGATAGTGGAATCACTTTGGAATGGAAGGTTAGGGAGCCTAAACCCTTAGGTAAAGGTAAACATACCGTACATAAAAAAGAGGAGATTGCTTTTTCAGAAATTGAAAAGGCAAAAGTGATATTAAAATTTTAATGGAAAAGTAACAATGGAAAATCTGGCGCTTATTGAATCCTTTTCAGAATTTAAGGATGATAAGTTTATTGATAGGGTGACGTTAATGGCAATTTTGGAAGAGGTCTTCCGTAATGCCCTAAAGAAGAAGTTTGGTTCTGACGACAACTTCGATATTATTATCAATCCGGATAAAGGTGATTTGGAGATTTGGAGAAATCGAATCGTTGTGGAAGATGGCGAAGTAGAGGAGCCCAATGAAGAGATTTCCTTAAGCAATGCCCGTAAGATAGAACCTGATTTTGAGGTGGGCGAAGATGTATCTGAAGAGGTCAAGTTAATTGATTTGGGCCGACGCTCCATTTTGGCACTTCGGCAGAACCTGATTGCCAAAATACATGAGCATGATAACACCACAATCTACAAGCAATTTAAAGATTTAGAAGGGGAAATTTATACGGCTGAGGTACATCATATTCGTCATAAGGCCATTATATTACTGGATGATGAAGGAAATGAAATCATCATGCCAAAAGATAAGCAGATTCCTTCTGATTTCTTTAGAAAAGGAGATAACGTTCGGGGTATTATTGAAAGTGTGGAGTTGAAGGGAACGAAACCTTCCATTATCATGTCAAGAACATCCCCTAAATTTTTGGAACAATTATTTTTCCAGGAAATTCCAGAAGTTTTTGATGGGCTGATATCCATCAAAAAAGCGGTTCGTATTCCAGGGGAAAAAGCCAAGGTGGCAGTAGATTCGTACGATGATAGAATTGACCCTGTAGGGGCTTGTGTTGGAATGAAGGGATCCCGAATTCACGGCATTGTTCGTGAATTGGGCAATGAAAATATTGACGTCATCAACTGGACGAACAATTCACAGTTAATGGTAACCAGGGCCTTAAGTCCGGCCCGAGTGACTTCGGTAAAATTAGATGACGAAAAGAAAACGGCCCAGGTCTATTTAAAGCCCGAAGAGGTTTCGAAGGCGATTGGTCGTGGTGGGCATAATATTCGATTGGCGGGTCAATTGACCGGTTATGAGATAGATGTCTTCCGTGAAGGTGTTGAAGAAGATGTAGAATTGTCCGAGTTCTCTGACGAAATTGATTCTTGGATTATTGAAGAATTCAAGAAGATTGGCTTGGATACGGCCAGAAGCGTTTTAGAACAAGACGTGAATGATTTGATTAAGCGTACTGATTTGGAAGACGAAACCGTAAATGAGGTAGTACGTATTCTAAAGGCCGAATTTGAAGATTAAATTATATTTGCACAAAATTTATAGGGAGTATTAGATTTTTATGGCAGACAACCCAACGATAAGATTAAATAAGGTTCTACGTGAATTAAATATTTCATTGGATAGAGCGGTAGATCATTTGGCTTCAAAGGGCCATGACGTTGAAGCGCGCCCTACCACGAAAATTACCAATGAGGTCTACCAGGTGTTGTTGGATGAATTCCAGACGGATGCCAGTAAGAAAGCAGCTTCTCAAGAGGTGGCAGAAGAGAAAATGAAAGAGAAGGAAGAGCTTCGCCTTCAAATGGAGAAAGAGCAGGAAGAACGAAGATTGGCCAGAGAACGCCGACAGGCGGCTTCTGAACAAGTGATACGAGGCAAGGCCGAACTTTCTGGCCCTAAAACCGTCGGTAAAATTGATTTGGACAAGAAGCCCAAACCTGAGTCGCCCAAAGAAGAGCCCGTAGTTGAACAAGAAGAGTCTAAGCCTGAAGCGCCTAAAGAAGAAGTCAAGGTCGAAGAAAAGCCAAAGGTCGTTGAAGAGGCCACCAATGAGCCTGAGACGATTACTACGCAATATCAGAAGCTTTCTGGACCGAAGCTTACCGGCGACAAAATTGACCTAAGCAAATTTGAAAAGCCGAAAAAGAAGAAGGAAGAACCCAAAGCTGGTGCGGACGCAGGTTCAGATAGAAAAAAGCGTAGAAAGCGTATCATTAGCAAAAATGGTGCTTCTTCTCCCGGTAACCGAAATAGAGGAGGGCAACGAAAAGGAGGGCAACGTCAATCTGCACCTAAAGTAGAGCCTACCGAAGAAGAAATCCAGAAACAAGTACGCGAAACCCTGGAGAAACTCCAAGGGAAGACCAATAAGGGAAAAGGAGCGAAATATAGAAGGGAGAAAAGAGACCTTCACCGTCAGCAGTCCGAAAAAGAGCTTGAGCAGCAAGAGAAAGAAAGCAAGCTGTTAAAAGTGACCGAATTCGTAACGGTCAATGAGGTAGCGACCATGATGGATGTGTCGACGACCGAAATTATTTCGGCCTGTATGTCACTTGGAATGATGGTTACCTTGAATCAACGATTGGACGCCGAGACCTTAAGTATAGTAGCAGAGGAATTTGGTTATGAAGTTGAGTTTGTGACCGCCGAAATCGAAGAATCAATTGAGATAGAGGAAGATGCCCCTGAAGATTTGGAACACAGGGCGCCTATCGTTACCGTAATGGGTCACGTAGATCACGGGAAAACTTCGTTGTTGGACCATATCCGTGAAGAAAACGTTATTGCCGGTGAAAGTGGTGGAATAACTCAACATATCGGTGCTTATGGGGTAACCCTTGATTCCGGTCAAAAAATCACCTTCTTGGATACCCCCGGTCACGAGGCGTTTACTGCGATGCGTGCGAGAGGGGCCCAAGTGACTGATATTGCCATTATTGTAGTGGCTGCCGACGACGATATTATGCCGCAGACCAAAGAGGCCATCAGTCACGCACAAGCGGCAGGGGTACCCATAGTATTTGCGATTAATAAAATCGATAAACCTACGGCAAATCCTGACAAAATTAAGGAGGGTCTTGCCGGAATGAACCTGTTGGTTGAAGATTGGGGGGGCAAGATCCAATCCCACGATATTTCTGCCAAAACAGGGCAAGGCGTTAAAGAGCTATTGGAAAAAGTCTTGCTGGAGGCTGAATTGTTGGAGCTAAAGGCAAATCCGGAACGTTTGGCCACGGGTACAGTGGTAGAAGCATTTTTGGACAAAGGACGAGGATATGTGTCGACCATCTTGGTTCAGAACGGCACCCTGGAAATTGGGGATTATGTTCTTGCAGGTACATGTAGCGGTAAGGTGAAAGCCATGCAAGATGAACGTGGAAAGAATATCAAAATCGCCGGGCCTGCTACTCCAATATCGATATTGGGCCTTGATGGGGCGCCACAGGCGGGAGATAAATTCAACGTACTGGAAGATGAGCGGGAGGCCAAGCAAATCGCTACAAAACGTTCGCAGTTACAACGTGAACAATCAGTTCGAACGCAACGTCATATCACATTGGATGAAATTGGCCGTCGTATTGCTTTAGGAGACTTTAAAGAGTTGAATATCATTCTTAAGGGAGATGTAGATGGTTCAGTAGAAGCCTTGACCGATTCCTTCCAAAAATTGTCTACAGCCGAGATTCAGGTCAATATCATTCATAAAGGCGTCGGAGCGATTACAGAGTCGGACGTTTTGCTGGCAAGCGCCTCAGATGCCATTATAATTGGATTCAATGTTCGTCCAATGGGAAATGCGAGAATGGTAGCAGATAAAGAGGAAATCGATATCAGGACCTATTCGATTATTTACGATGCCATCAATGACTTGAAAGATGCGATGGAAGGGATGTTGTCTCCTGAAATGAAGGAGGAAGTTACCGGTACGGCAGAGATACGTGAGACTTTTAAAATTTCTAAAATTGGTACTATTGCCGGATGTATGGTAACTAGTGGTAAAATCTTTAGAAATTCCCAGATTCGATTGATTCGTGATGGTGTTGTTGTCTTTACTGGAGAGTTGGCGTCATTGAAACGGTTTAAAGATGATGTCAAAGAAGTATCCAAAGGGTATGACTGTGGCTTGCAGGTCAAAAACTACAATGATATTCGCATTGAAGATACTATAGAAGCCTTCCAAGAAGTGGCAGTGAAGAAAAAGCTTTAAAAACAGGAAATATTTTAAAAAGTATAAACTACAAGCCGGCTTATTTAGTCGGCTTCCGGTTTTAATAACATCGCACTGGGGTACTTTTTCCGTACCTCAAGAAAACGTCTCTCTGCTTCCAGCGGGTCTTGAAATTTTCCCAGACGAACCCTGTACGTTGGTTCTTGAAATTCAATTTTGGAAAACCATCCTGGAAAATCGATTTCTACTTGAGATTTTAGATTTTGGGCTTTTTGGTAACTGCCAAAACCAACCTGAATTTGATAAAATCCTCTGTTGGCATTTACTTTATTGTAGACCTTGGTCAATTGCTCAATACGTGCGTCTTGTTCAATGGTCACTACACCCTCTTGGGCTTGACCATTACATAGTAAAAATGCGGCAGATATTGTAAAAACAATGGTTTTCATGTATTCAAAATATCTTATTAATAATATACCGTACAAAGCTAAATCATTAAAGGTTAAACAATACTAAAATAATTTATTTAGAACAATTATAAATTATGTTTTAAGAATCCGTTGACATTTTAAAAAAGGCACCTGTGTCGTATTTTTGTAGCTAATTTGGACTTCGGAAAAGCTAACAACCACAACATGAGAGCGATATCCGAGCCAAATTTTGATAGCAACTTAATTATGATGAAAAAGGTTTTTGACCGGGTTCAGATTGTCAAAGTTTTTGGTCTAAGCATACTCCTTATCTCCCAACTTTTTTCCATTGCCACATTCTCGCAAGATGGAGCAGAAACTGTAGAGGCAACTGAAGAATCTGCAGCTGACCAAGGAGGGGATGCTGCAAAGGGAAAACAGTTGTTCAATCAAAATTGTGCTGCGTGCCATGCTTTGAATCGTAAAATGACTGGTCCAGCCCTTGCAAATGTAGAAACGCGTTTGTATGAAGAAGAAGGGCTCGGCAAGGAATGGTTATATTCTTGGATAAAGAATAGCGCTGGCATGATCGCTTCTGGTGATTCTTATGCCAATCGTATTTACAACGAATACAATCAAGCGGCAATGACGGCCTTTCCGACCTTGTCGAATGCTGATATTGATAATATTCTGGCCTACACTGCCGCGCCTCCACCGGCTCCTGTCGCAGCTGCTGTAGCGGTTGCTGCTGATGGAGCTACTGCCAACACGAATTCTGGAGGCATTTCAAATGAGATAATTCTTGGAGCGCTGGCTTTGATTTTCGGTCTTTTGGTCGTGATGTTGATTTTGGTTAACCGAACGCTAAGAAAAATAGCCGAGGCCAATGGAGTTGAAGTCGTTAAAGCGGAAGTGCAGCAGCGCACGCCTATCTGGAAAGCTTTTGCGCAAAATCAGTTTTTAGTTTTTTGTACCGTGGTAGTCTTCTTGTTATCCTCTGCATACGGCGCATATAGCTGGATGTCTCAGGTGGGCGTCGACCAAGGCTACGCTCCCATACAACCCATACATTATTCCCATAAAATTCATGCTGGAGATAATAAGATAGAATGTAAATATTGTCACTCTTCGGCAAGGGTTTCGAAGCATTCGGGCATTCCCTCGTTGAATGTTTGCATGAATTGTCATAAATCCATTTACGAATATACAGGTAACCCTGAGGGGCCAAGTGCTGATGATTTAGCCAACGGTTACACCAATGAGTTTTATACTAAAGAAATTAAAAAGTTATATAAGGCAGTAGGTTGGGATGAAGAGAATCAGCGCTACACCGGTGAATCACAACCAGTGGAATGGATTCGAATCCATAACCTGCCAGATTTTGCCTATTTCAACCACTCTCAGCACGTTACTGCGGGTAAAATTGAATGTCAAACATGTCATGGCCCTGTGGAGGAAATGGAAATTATGTATCAGTACTCGCCATTGACCATGGGCTGGTGTATAAATTGCCACAGAGAGACTGAAGTGCAGCTTGCTGATAATGGATATTACGAGAAAATCCATGATGAGCTCTCCCAGAAATACGGAGTCGAAAAGCTCACCGCTGCGCAAATGGGTGGTTTGGAATGTGGTAAATGCCACTATTAATTTAATTGCAAGTTATTCTTAAGAAGTTATATGGCATCAAACAAAAAATATTGGAAAAGTGAAGCGGAGTTAGATCCGAACGATTCCATTGTTGAGACGCTAAAACAAAACGAATTCGTTGAGCATATTCCAGTTGATGATTTTCTTGGGGAAAAGGAAAGTTTGGCCGATTCAAGCACTACCCGAAGGGATTTTTTAAAATATGTAGGATTCAGTACTGCTGCTGCAACTATGGCGGCCTGTGAAGGTCCAGTGAACAAATCTGTGCCATATGTTATACAGCCAGAGAATATAGTTCCAGGCGTGGCAAACTATTATGCCACTACCATTGCAGATGGTTTTGATTTTGCCAGTATTCTGGTAAAAACAAGGGAGGGAAGGCCTATTTTAATTAATAATAACGACAGGGCTTCCGTACTTGGTGGAGCCAATGCAAGGGTAAATGCTTCCGTACTCTCCCTTTATGACAAGAAAAGGGTCCAAGGACCAATGGTCAGCAATGAGCCCATTGAATGGGGCGTTTTGGATACTACGGTAAAGGCAAATTTAGAGGGGCTTCAAAATACGGGCAAACAGGTTGCCTTATTGACGCAGACGTATGCCAGTCCATCAACAACAAAATTAATTGCTGAATTTTCAGAGAAGTTCGGGAATGTCACCCATGTTGCCTATGACCCCATTTCAGAAGACGCCGCTTTGAATGCATTTGAATCGGCTTACGGCGAAAGGGCCTTAGTTGACTATGATTTTGACAAAGCTGATTTGATTGTGTCCTTTGCTGCAGATTTCTTAGGTGATTGGCAGGGTGGTGGTTTTGATTCGGCTTATGCAAAACGTAGAGTGCCGCGTAACGGTAAAATGTCACGTCACATCCAGATAGAGGCAAATATGTCACTGTCGGGGGCAAATGCTGATACAAGGTTACCAATGAAACCTTCGCAGATTAAAATGGCGCTAGCGAAGTTGTATGGAAAGTTGAATGGAAGTAGCGTTGGTGGAGGAAGTTCTGATATTGATAGTGCAGTTGATGCTATCGCCACTGAAATCCGTGCAGTGGGAAGTAAGGCCGTTGTGGTCTGTGGGTTGAATGATATCGATGCCCAAAAAGTTACACTTGCAATCAATAGAATACTTCGTAGCGAAGCTTTCAATGTTGAAAATCCAAGATACATCCGTCAGGGAAATACGGCGAAAGTTACCAAGCTCATCGCCGACATGAAAGCAGGGCGGATAGGAGCACTTTTTATTGACGGTGTAAACCCCGCATATACCTTACCCAATGCCACTGATTTTATTGAAGGTTTAGGTAATGTTGGTATTTCGGTGTACTTCGCATTCAACAACGATGAAACGGCCCAATCGGTGACCCATGTGGCTGCGGCTTCACATTATCTAGAGTCTTGGGGAGATGCTGAATTCAAAAAAGGACATTTAAGCCTTCAGCAGCCTGTCATACGTGAACTGTTTGATACCCGCCAATTTCAAACCTGTCTTTTAAATTGGATGGGGAGCGAAATGACATATCATGATTATGTAAAATCTAATTGGAGTGACTCCTATCTCAATGGAAGTAGCTGGAACAAAGCACTTCAAGACGGGGTTTATCATGCAACGATTTCTGAAATAACTGAGGAACAAGTTCCGCCCACCGAAGGGGAAACTACAGATGTTACCGCCGAGACGACAGTTGCTTCATTGTCTTCAGCATTACGATCATTGACCAGTGTTTCTGACTCAGGTATGGAATTGATGTTGTACTCAAAGGTGGGTATGGGTGATGGAAAACAAGCGAATAATCCATGGCTTCAAGAATTTCCTGATCCAATTACCAGGGTTTCTTGGGATAATTATGTGACCGTTTCAAAAGCCGATGCTGACGAACTGGGTCTTGAAAACTATAATGTTGCGAATGGTGGACTCGACGGTAGTTGCGTCAATATAAAAGCGGATGGAGTAACCCTGGAAAGTGTACCCGTTATCATTCAGCCCGGTCAGGCAAAAGGGACCCTAGGTATTTCTTTTGGTTACGGAAGAGAGGCAGGTATGCAAGAAGAAATGGCGACAGGGGTGAACGCTTATTCCATTTATAATGATTTCAATAACGTGCAATCCGTTTCTATAGCAAAAGAGGGAAGAATACATGAGTTCGCTTGTATTCAATTGCATAACACGCTAATGGGTCGTGGTGATATTATCAAGGAAACGACATTGAACGAGTACAATACTGAAGATGCTCATGTTTGGAATCCCGTTCCAGAAGTTTCTTTGGATCACCAAGAAGTGGCTGCAACGTCAGTAGATTTATGGGAAAGTTTTGACCGTTCCATAGGGCATCATTTCAATTTGTCAATTGATTTGAATGCGTGCACAGGCTGTGGAGCTTGTGTGATTGCCTGTCATGCCGAAAATAATGTTCCCGTTGTAGGTAAGCAAGAGATTCGTAGATCAAGGGATATGCACTGGTTGCGTATCGATAGGTATTACTCTTCCGAAGATACGTTCCAGAAAGACGATGAGAAGAAGGAAAACATGGACGGCTTGTCAGGGGATAATGGTTCTTTAGGGGGATTCTTGGAAATGGAGAACCCTGCTGCAAATCCACAAGTAGCCTTTCAACCAGTGATGTGCCAACATTGTAACCATGCCCCTTGTGAAACGGTTTGTCCTGTTGCGGCCACTGTGCACGGCAGGCAAGGGCAAAATCAAATGGTTTATAATCGTTGTGTGGGAACCCGCTATTGTGCCAACAACTGCCCTTATAAAGTACGTCGCTTTAATTGGTTCTTATATAATAACAATGATGAGTTCGATTACAATATGAACAATGACCTTGGAAAAATGGTCATTAACCCCGACGTAAATGTTCGTTCAAGGGGTGTTATGGAAAAATGTTCATTTTGTATTCAGTCGACACAGGCTATTATTTTAAAGGCTAAGAGAGAAGGGCGACCCGTCCAGAAGGGAGAATTCAATGATGCTTGTGCCTGTTCGGCAGCATGTAGCTCGGGTGCAATGCATTTTGGGGATTTAAACGAGGAAGGAAGTGAAATTGCAAGTTTGAAAAAAGATGATAGGGTATATCATCTGTTGGAACATGTTGGTACACAGCCTAATGTGTTCTACCATGTAAAAGTTAGAAATACCAACGAGGTATAACCAATAATAATAGAATACGCTAATATGGCATCGCATTACGAAGCACCTATACGTAAACCCCTTGTACTGGGAGACAAAGGCTACCACGATGTTTCAGTGGATATTTCAAGACCTGTCGAGGGTAAGGCCAATAAGCACTGGTGGATTGTTTTTTCCATTGCATTGGTTGCATTTTTATGGGGGTTGGGTTGTATTATTTATACCGTTTCTACGGGAATTGGTGTATGGGGTCTCAACAAAACCGTTAATTGGGCTTGGGACATTACCAATTTCGTTTGGTGGGTAGGTATTGGTCACGCTGGTACTTTGATATCTGCGGTTTTATTATTGTTCCGTCAAAAATGGAGAATGGCAATTAACCGTTCTGCAGAAGCGATGACCATTTTCTCAGTTGTTCAAGCAGGTCTTTTTCCAATTATTCACATGGGGCGTCCATGGTTGGCATATTGGGTGTTACCCATTCCTAACCAATACGGCTCGTTATGGGTGAATTTCAATTCACCTTTGCTCTGGGACGTATTCGCAATATCAACATATCTTTCGGTCTCATTGGTATTCTGGTGGACGGGATTATTGCCCGACTTTGCCATGATTCGAGACCGCGCTGTAAAACCCTTTCAAAAGAAAATTTATAGTTTGTTGAGCTTTGGTTGGACGGGTAGGGCCAAAGACTGGCAAAGGTTTGAAGAAGTATCTCTGGTACTGGCAGGTTTGGCTACACCACTTGTACTTTCTGTGCATACCATTGTATCCTTTGATTTTGCTACTTCTGTCATCCCAGGGTGGCATACCACTATCTTTCCCCCTTACTTTGTGGCAGGTGCAATTTTCTCTGGCTTTGCAATGGTAAATACATTGCTTATCATAATGCGTAAGGTATGTAATCTCGAAGCCTATATTACGTTGCAACATATCGAATTGATGAATATTGTGATTATGATTACCGGTTCAATTGTGGGTTGTGCCTACATTACCGAGTTGTTCATCGCATGGTATTCAGGTGTAGAATACGAACAGTATGCATTTCTTAACAGGGCCACGGGGCCATATTGGTGGGCATACTGGTCAATGATGACCTGCAACGTGTTCTCTCCACAGTTCATGTGGTTCAAGAAGTTGCGTACCAGTATCATGTTCTCATTCTTTATTTCCATTGTAGTAAACATTGGAATGTGGTTCGAGCGCTTTGTGATTATTGTGACCTCCTTGCATAGGGATTATCTTCCATCGTCATGGACCATGTTTTCACCAACCTTCGTGGATATTGGAATATTTATTGGTACCATAGGTTTCTTTTTTGTACTCTTCTTATTGTATTCGAGAACATTCCCAGTAATTGCCCAGGCAGAGGTTAAATCGATTTTAAAGGCCTCAGGAGAACGATACAAATTACTTCGTGATGCAGGCAAACCTTTATATACAATGCCCGCTCGAGGTAAAATTATTGAAGTGGATATGGGTGAAACAGCGGAAACCGAAGTGCTTCCAAATCCAGTGCCTGAGATAGCGACCGCTGGTGTTTCCATAGGAAAACTTCTTTCAAGTATAGGAAGTTTTGATGTATCGACGCAAATCCCTGATAAGCTTCAAAAAGTTAAGGGTATTGGTCCATTGATGGAGAAAACCTTAAATGATATCGGTATTTTCTCCTTTCTGCAAGTCAGTAAAATGACCACAACGGAATACGATTTGTTGGATTCGATAACCGGTTCCTTTCCAGGAAGGGCGCAACGGGATGATTGGGCAGGTCAGGCTAAAAAAATGATAAATTAAGTTTTAAATATATGGCATCAACCATATTTAGGGCATTTTATGATGATGACGATGTGTTAATGCACGCGGTCAAAAAAATACGTGCCGAGAAATATCATATCGAGGAAGTGTATACCCCATTTCCTGTTCACGGTCTGGATAAGGCCATGGGCCTACCGCATACAAAACTGGCTATAACCGCGTTTTTGTACGGATGCGTGGGGCTTGGGGTAGCGACCGTAATGATGAATTTCATCATGATTGAAGATTGGCCCCAAGACATAGGGGGTAAGCCCAGTTTTAGCTATTTGGAGAATATGCCGGCATTTGTGCCGGTGATGTTTGAAATGACCGTTTTCTTCGCGGCGCATTTAATGGTTATTACGTTTTATCTGAGAAGTAAAATGTGGCCGTTCAAGGAGGCTGAAAACCCTGATACGCGAACGACGGACGCTCATTTCTTAGTGGAAGTTGAAGTAGGTAAAGACGAAGAAGCATTAAAAGAATTGCTGTTGGACACAGGAGCTGTTGAAGTACATGTGCCAAAAAAGTAATATCATGATAAAGAGTTTATTGAAAATAGTGTTAGTGATGTTGTTATTGGTTAGCACATCATCTTGTTTTGATAAAAGCGCACCCAATTATCAATATATGCCCAATATGTATGAATCAGTAGGTTATGAATCATACGAAGGTTCGGAAAATGGCTTGTTTCCGCAAAGTACGGCTGCCATGCTCCCGGTAGAAGGAACAGTTTCCAGAAATTGGCTTCCTTACGAATATGATAATTCGATTGAGGGAAAAGAATTGGCAAGGGCACAACCCAGCCCGTTGGATTCATTGAGCAGTGAAATTAATTTGACCAAGGGTAAAGAATTATATGAGGTGTATTGTGCCATATGTCACGGTAATAAAGGCGCTGGTCAAGGGACTTTGGTAAAGCGCGAAAAGATACTTGGTGTTCCCAGCTATGACGATGCAGCCAGAAATATTACGGTCGGAAGTACATATCACACGATGTATTACGGCTTGAATTCTATGGGATCTTATGCTTCCCAATTCAGTACCGAGGAAGAAATATGGCAGGTAGCCGAATATGTGATGAAATTAAAAGCAGATCTTTCCAAATAAATTAAAGGAATGAGATATACCCTTTCAAATCGTTTAAAAATAGGTTCGCTAATAGCTATGGTCCTCGGATTTTTGATGTTGGCCTATGGATTTGTATCGACACCATCAAATACCGAAGAAGCTTTGGCTATGGTAACCTCAGCTCATGGTGATGGTCATGGCGGTCATGGAGAACATACTGCTGATGACCATTCTACCGCCGCTCATGGTGATCATCCAGAAGAAGCAGGTCATGGCGACGGTCATGCTGAGCATGTATACCACCAACTCAAGAATAGACCTTGGTCAGCGTTATACGTGGCGGCTTTCTTTTTCTTTATGATTTCTTTGGGTGTTTTGGCCTTCTATGCCATACAAAGGGCTGCACAAGCGGGTTGGTCACCTCTATTGTTCAGAATAATGGAAGGCATTACGGCCTATTTGGTACCCGGCGGTATCATTGTTTTTGTCATTTTGGTATTGTCAGCCTTACATTTTAACCATCTGTTTGTCTGGATGGATGCCGATGTCGTGGCGCATGATAAGTTATTGCAGGGCAAACAAGGTTATTTGAACCCAACGTTCTTTTTGATTCGTGCAGTGATATTTTTGGGAGGATGGATAGCATATAGACATTATTCCAGAAAACTATCATTAGAGCAAGATGAGGCTGCCGACGACGCGAAATTCAAACTGAATTTTAGGATTTCAGCTGTGTTTTTGGTTTTCTACCTCATAACAGAGTCAATGATGTCATGGGATTGGATCATGAGCCTCGATCCGCACTGGTTCAGTACATTATTTGGTTGGTACATATTTGCGAGCATGTTTGTTTCGGGTATTACGGTCATTGCCATGGTGGTAATATATTTAAAATCAAAAGGGCTGGTGGAACAAATCAACGATAGCCATATTCACGATTTAGCCAAATTCATGTTCGGTATAAGTATTTTCTGGACGTATTTGTGGTTCAGTCAATTTATGTTGATTTGGTATGCGAACATACCTGAAGAGGTTACCTATTACGTTATGCGCATAGAACATTATAAGTTGCCCTTTTTTGGTATGCTGGGACTCAATTTTATATTCCCCTTGTTGGTTTTGATGAACAGTGATTACAAGCGGGTGAACTGGTTCGTTATAATGGCAGGTATTATTATTTTATTCGGTCATTACATGGATGTTTTCAATATGGTCATGCCCGCAACGGTTGGTGAAAATTGGTATTTAGGAATACCCGAAATAGGTGGTATTCTATTTTTCGGTGGTTTGTTTGTATACTGGATATTCAATGCATTGACCAAAGAGGAATTGTTGCCGAAACGCAATCCATTTATTGAAGAGAGTAAACAGTTCCATTACTAAAAAGCGCTAGAGAAAAATTAAGAAATGACGACATTATTAGTTTTAACAGTTCTGGTATTAGTGGCGATTGCAATTTGGCAGTTGACAAAAATATTTGAATTATCACAGTTAAAGTCAGAAGCATCGCAGTCTGAAATAGCCAATGATGCCGATAACAAAACCCATGGATATCTCCTGTTTGGTTTTCTTATTTTTATTTACGGAATTACCATTTTCAGCTTTGCTAAATATTCTAAGTTTTTATTGCCGGAAGCAGCGTCGGCTCACGGTGGTGAATATGATACGCTAATGTGGGTTTCATTTGCTGTTATTTTCTTTGTTCAAATCATTACCCAAGCATTATTACATTATTTCGGATACAAATACCGAGGGGAAAAAGGCAAAAAAGCACTTTTTTATGCGGATAATGACCGATTGGAGTTTATTTGGACCATCATTCCAGTAATTGTTTTGGCAGGATTGATTATTTCAGGGTTGTATTACTGGACTGAAATTATGGATGTCAGTGAAGAAGACGACCCGTTAATTGTAGAACTTTATGCGCAACAATTTAATTGGACCGCACGATATGGAGGCGCTGATAACGTTTTGGGAGATGCTAGTGTCCGATTGATAGATATCGATAGGGCAAACGTTCTAGGTCTCGATGAATCAGACCCCAATGCAACAGATGATGTTCTTGTAAAAGAATTATATCTTCCGGTCGGGCGTAAGGTTAATTTTTATATGAGGTCACAAGATGTATTACATTCGGCCTATATGCCCCATTTTAGGGCACAAATGAACTGCGTACCCGGTATGATAACCCAATTCTCGTTTACCCCGACGATTACAACCGAAGAGATGCGATTGAACCCTGAAGTGGTAGACAAGGTAAAACGGACCAATCAATTAAGGGCGCAATGGGCCGCCGAAGGAAGACCAAATTCTGACCCCTGGGTATTTGATTATGTATTACTTTGCAATAAAATTTGTGGAAAATCACATTATAATATGCAAATGAAAATTGTTGTGGTAACCCAAAAGGAATATGACGATTGGATGGCAGAACAAAAAACATTTAAAGATACAATGCTGGCAGCAAATGGAGAGGAAGGTTTTACTCCAGCTCAAAGCAGAACGGAGATTGTTGCCGTTAATCAACAGTAATTGCTAAAAAAAGAAATACGAACAAAAAAATAATCGATTATGTCTGCAGTAGCACAAGCACACGTTGATGCACACGATGATCACGGACATCATCATAAGGAAACATTCATCACAAAATATATCTTTAGTCAAGATCATAAGATGATTGCGAAGCAATATCTTATAACCGGTGTATTGGTTATGGGGTTCATTGGTATTGCAATGTCACTGATTTTTAGAATGCAGTTGGCATGGCCAGGAGAATCTTTTGCCCTTTTCGAAGCTGTTTTGGGTAAATGGGCTCCAGAGGGAGTTATGGATGCCGATGTTTACTTGGCATTGATAACCATGCACGGTACCATCATGGTATTCTTTGTGTTGACTGCCGGATTAAGTGGAACCTTTAGTAATCTATTGATTCCATTGCAAATTGGTGCCCGAGATATGGCTTCCGGTTTTTTGAACATGGTTTCTTATTGGTTGTTCTTCGTTTCTTCGGTATTAATGGTGGTATCATTGTTTCTTGAAGCAGGGCCGGCGGCAGCGGGTTGGACCATTTATCCTCCATTAAGCGCACTGCCTATGGCACAGCCCGGTTCTGGTATGGGTATGACCCTTTGGTTACTTTCCATGACCATCTTTATAGCTTCATCTTTATTGGGATCATTGAATTATATTGTAACGGTATTGAATTTGAGAACTAAAGGTATGACCATGACAAGGCTGCCTTTGACCATTTGGGCGTTTTTCGTTACTGCCATCATTGGTGTGATTTCGTTTCCAGTATTGCTATCGGCAGGTTTGTTGTTGTTAATGGATAGAAGCTTTGGCACGTCATTTTTCTTGTCAGACATTTTTATTCAGGGAGAGGTGCTCCACTATCAAGGGGGGTCACCTGTATTGTACGAACACCTGTTTTGGTTCTTAGGACATCCTGAGGTATATATTGTATTGCTTCCAGCATTGGGAATCACCTCTGAAGTGATGGCCACTAACGCTAGAAAACCCATATTCGGGTATCGTGCCATGGTCGCTTCGATATTGGCGATTGCTTTCCTATCGACCATTGTCTGGGGTCACCATATGTTTATTTCTGGAATGAATCCATTCTTAGGTTCGGTATTTACTTTTACAACACTATTGATTGCCATTCCGTCGGCAGTGAAAGCATTCAACTATATCACTACTTTATGGAAAGGTAATCTTCAGTTGAATCCTGGTATGCTCTTTTCCATTGGTCTCGTTTCTACATTTATTTCTGGTGGGTTAACCGGGATTATATTAGGTGATAGTACATTAGATATTAATGTACACGATACATACTTCGTCGTAGCGCACTTCCACTTGGTTATGGGTATTTCGGCTTTGTACGGGCTTTTCGCAGGCGTATATCACTGGTTTCCTAAAATGTTTCAAGGGAGAATGATGAATAAAAATTTAGGATATATACATTTTTGGGTCACAGCAGTCTGTGCTTATGGTATTTTCTTCCCGATGCACTTTGTGGGTATGGCTGGAGTACCAAGGAGATACTATGAAAATACGGCTTTTCCCATGTTTGATGAGCTGACCAATGTTCAAATCTTAATGACCGTGTTCGCACTGATTGCCGGTTTGGTGCAATTGGTGTTTGTATACAATTTCATTAGTAGTATTTTTTATGGAAAGAGAGGTCCTCAAAATCCTTGGAAGTCAACTACACTAGAGTGGACGACACCTCAAAAACATGTTCATGGCAACTGGCCAGGAAAAATTCCTGAAGTACACCGTTGGGCATACGATTACAGTAAGACCCATGAAAATGGGGAATACATTATAGCGGGACAGGATTACGTTCCACAAAATATTCCACTTCAGGAAAACGAGGAGGAACTCAACCATTAGACTTTCAAACGAAACATGTAGAACCCATCAGCTTTTGGTTGATGGTTTTTTTTATGGGATAAACTTTCCGCTTGTAAAATGGAATACTGTTTGTTTCGTTACTCTATAAAGAACCACTAATTTTATTGAAGATGAAACGCATTTTTCTAGTACTTGTACTGTTTATTCCTGTTTTGCTCCTATCACAGAGAAGACCTAAAATCAAGGGTAATCGTTCCGTAACCGAAGTAAACGAAGTTTTGCCTCCATTTAAGGCTATTGAGTTAAGGGATAACCTGAATGTCGAAATAAAAAAATCATTTGGCGAGGGTTACGAAATTACGGCCGACGACAATTTGATTGATGTACTAAAATTTGAAGTGATGGACAGTACACTCGTGATTTCTTCCTTTTATGACATTGTATCAAAAAAGAAATTGGACATCACGGTGAACTATACGGAACTGGCGGCCCTAACAGTTAAAGACGGTAAGATTTTTTCGAACGGGCAAATTGCATCTGATGTATTGTACATCAATACGTTCGGTAATGCTGAACTGGATATTGATGCCAGTGGATTTATGGTGGATGTCAATGTAGAAAATAACAGTAAGATTGACCTAAATCTTGATGTTGATTCTTTAAATGTTGCAATGAATAATAAGGCTGATGGACTGATTTATGCCGTAAGTGGCTCAAAAAACATTTCATTGTCCGACAATGCTTCATTAGTACTGGAAGGGAGCACAGAAAGCAGCAGGGTAAACATGACGGGGAGTACTAAGCTTAGGGCCGATAAATTAGAAGCGGCAGAAGTATTTCTTTCAACAGGGGAGTCTGGTTTTGCCAGAATCAATGCCTACCGAACGTTTACATTACAATCGAAGGGTACTAGTAAAACCTATCTCTATGGAAACCCCAAAATCACTATTGAGGAGTTTTTTGATACTGCTCAACTTTTAAAAAAGGAAGATTAGTTCGCAATGGGTGCAGACACCAATGTTTTCGGTATACCAAAGCCATCTACAAGCGTATTGACATGTGGGCGCAACTCTGAACACAATCGTTCTATACGTTGACGAATTGCCTTTGATTTAGTGCTGCTTAAATACCCCTGTTCGAGGTACCATTCTGCGTTTTGACGAATCGTTTTCAAAGAGTGTAGTGCCCCCAGTTGTAATAGTAGTGACTTGTATTCGTCGTCTAACAGACTGTTGACTTTGTCATAATACCATTTAACGGCCAAAACCTGGCTATACGCCTCTCCTACCTCCAAAAGATGGGTTTGCGTTTTCAGAAATGCCTGATAACTCGGAACCCCTTTCTTAATATAACTGCGAATGCGCATTGCCGCGGTATAGGTCAACCGACGAAGTCTATAGTCGAGCGCATGTAAATGGAATTTGTAATTGTACAAATGTTCATGGTCAACTTTATTGGCATATATCGGATTTAGGGTGGCCCATTTATCGGATAACTGTGAACCTAATAATTTTAATACGGTCGTAAATCCGCCTGAATTCAATTCTGATCTAAAATCAGAAAGAACACCTTTTGCTGCGAGTTGCAATAATACCGTATTGTCGCCTTCAAAAGTGGTGAAGATATCTGAATCGTTCTTTAAATCGGCGATACGGTTTTCCAAGAGATAACCCTTACCCCCACAGGCTTCCCGACTCTCTTGAATGGTCGATGTGGCGAACCACGTTATGATTGCTTTTAGTCCTGCTACCTGAGTCTCTATTTTTCGCTTGTCGCCAGCAGCAGTGGCAACATATTCACGCATGGCACGTTGCAAAGCGAAATGATACACATAAGACGCAGCAATTCTGGGCATCAGCCGAATTTGATGTGTGGGGTAATCCATCAAAAGGTCTTCTTGAATTTTGATGGAATCATTAAATTGTCGTCGCTGTAAAGCGTGTTTTACGGCAATGGTCAAACTCATTTTGGCCGCACCGAGTGCCCCTTTGGCTACACAGATTCTTCCTCCGACTAGGGTTCCCAGCATCGTAAAAAACCTTTTGTTCGGGTTTTGTATCGCTGATCGGTAGTTGCCTTCCGAATCGATGCCCCCATACGTATCCAAGAGATTTTCTACGGGCACTTTGACCTGATTGAACCAAATTTTACCATTGTCTACGCCATTAAGGCCCAATTTATAGCCGTTATCCTCAATGGTAATACCCGAAAGTTCTTTGTGCTTCTCATCTCGCAGTGGTACAAGAATGGCATGCACCCCTTGGTTTTTTCCATTGACCAGCAATTGTGCAAATACCGTGGCCATTTTGGCATCTAAAGCATTTCCAATATATTCTTTGTTGTCATTTTTACCAGGGGTATGAATTACAATGGTGCGTTCTTCATGTACATATGTGGCCGTTGTATTGATTCCTCTTACATTACTGCCATGCCCAGTCTCTGTCATGGCAAAGCATCCGAGTAGTTTTGTTGTTCCCGTATCAGTAAGGTATTTTTTTCGTTGTTCGGCATTCCCAAGATTTTGAATACTACCACCAAAAAGTCCAAATTGAACTCCAAATTTTACGGCAAGACTCCCATCTACATAAACCAAATGCTCAAAGACCGAGGCATAGGTTTCTAGGTCATCTTTACCACCAAATACCGTTGGATAAGCCAGTGCGCCCCAACCTGATTGGGCTAAAAATTGTACCTGCTTTAAAACCAATTGACGGGCCTCTTCTTTTACGCGATTGATTTTCCATTGAAAGATATCGTGTCTTAAAAAGGTCCTAAAGTCTGAGAGGTCTTCTTTTTCGCTTTCGTACAATATGTCGTCCAACACTTTGGCATCAAAGCGGTTGCTATATTTTTGATGCTTTACCTCTACATGAAATAGATGATTGTAGTGGTTGGGCTGAATACCTAGGTTTCGTTCAATTTGCTGAAGATGTTCGTTTGGTACAGCTTCTCCAGAATAAAATTGGGTCACTTTTCGGGATAGGCTTTCCAGTGGATGGATTTCTGATTCTATGAGTGTAGCCTTACTTTGGGAAATGAGTTGTTGCCATGATTTTATTTCTTCATTCTTGGGTGGATTTTTCCTGTCCAGCCAAGATAGGAGTTGCTTTTGGTCTGATGTCTCCAATGAAGTATCGGTGATGATGGCATTTCGAATCACCTCAACTTCAGAAGCCGATAATAAATCGTCTGACCAAATAACGTAAAAGAATGGAACATAAGGGAGTACCCTTGTGGAGTATTTTACTTTCAGCATGAAATGAAATTACAACAAAAACTATACGTATTCAAAGGCAATAGCCTCAGAAATTAAAGGGATATTGGAAAAATGGATGAGATAAAAAAGGTCAATGCCCGAAGTAAATCTGATGCCACAGTGTATTGTGCTTATAGGTTCATGAAATTCTCTTATGACAAGGAAATTGGATATTGATTTTATTAAAACCTCAAAGCGTCAGTCGCTTTGAGGAGGACCATTCTTATGATTGAATTGCAGTATCTTTACGATATGAACGAGCATTTAGACCCAACTGCTGAACAATTTTCACAAGAAGAGCTTGATATCGAAAGGGCGTTACGTCCGGTAACTTTTGATGATTTTACAGGTCAATCGCAGGTCTTGGAAAATTTAAAGGTCTTTGTGCAGGCGGCCAATATGCGAGGTGAGGCTTTAGATCATACCTTATTTCACGGCCCTCCTGGACTCGGTAAAACGACCCTGGCCCATATTTTGGCCAATGAGTTGGGGGTTGGTATTAAGGTGACATCAGGCCCTGTTTTGGACAAACCAGGTGATTTGGCGGGGCTTTTGACCAATCTTGAAGAGCGCGATGTGCTTTTTATTGATGAAATTCATCGATTAAGTCCCGTTGTGGAGGAGTATCTTTATTCTGCCATGGAAGACTACAAGATTGATATCATGCTCGAGACAGGCCCGAATGCGAGAACCGTTCAGATAAATTTAAGTCCGTTTACCTTGGTTGGGGCCACCACGCGTTCAGGATTGTTAACCGCCCCAATGCGGGCTCGTTTTGGAATATCAAGTCGGCTGCAATATTACGATACCGAACTGCTATCGACCATCGTTCAACGAAGTTCGGAAATTCTTCGGGTGCCCATCTCAAATGAAGCGGCGATTGAAATTGCAGGAAGAAGCCGTGGTACACCACGAATCTGTAATGCATTACTGCGACGTGTACGTGATTTTGCTCAAATTAAGGGCAACGGCAGTATCGACTTGGATATTTCAAAATTTAGTTTGAAAGCCTTGAACGTTGATGCCCACGGTCTAGATGAAATGGACAACAAAATTCTATCGACGATAATTGATAAATTCAAAGGTGGCCCCGTCGGAATTACAACCTTAGCCACAGCAGTGTCTGAAAGTGCAGAGACCATTGAAGAGGTGTATGAGCCTTTTCTCATCCAACAAGGTTTTATCATGCGAACCCCTCGTGGTCGAGAAGTAACAGAGTTGGCCTATAAGCACTTGGGGAAATTAAAAAATAACGTTCAAGGCGGGTTGTTTTAAATGAAGCACTTACCTCAAGTATCGTATCGCGAAGTTTTTAAAAACCGTAATAGCATTTTAAAAAACCCCCTACCGTTTCATCGTGAAAACTTTGAACTATTGGGCGATACTTTTCTGGTCAAAGTATCACCACTAACCTCTGTTGTTTTTACGAGGGATGCAAAACTAATTCGTCATATTCTTCAAAAGAGCCATAAGAAGTATGAAAAATCACCACTTCAGACGAAGGACCTGGCAAAATATATTGGTCATGGCCTTCTGACCTCGAATGGTGAGCATTGGCGAAAGCACCGTCGTATGGTACAACCGGCATTTCATAAGAAAAAACTGATGGGCCTGCTGGAAATCATGCAAAAGGCAATTCGAAAAGAGTTGGGGCATATCAAGCCAAATATAGTTCAAGATGTCCTTCCGTTGATGGGTGATTTGGCCTTTCAGGTTGTTGCACAATCACTGTTCAGTCGCGATGATATTCAACATCAGATGGCCGAGTTACAGCACGTCACTGAGATGAATCAAAAGATGCTCATCAAAGAAATGCGTCAGCCTTATTTAAAATGGTGGTTTCGTATTTCAGGTGAAATTGATAAGCACCTGCAATTGGGCGCCCAAGGGCGAGAAGTCATCAACCGAATCATTGACGAACGTATTGAAAGGGGCGTAGAGAAAGATGATTTGTTGGATATGTTGTTAAAAGCGAGATATGAAGATGGCACGCCCATGTCAAGAAGACAGCTCATTGATGAGGTCTTGATTCTTTTTACCGCAGGTCATGAAACGACGGCCAACGCTTTGAGTTTTACGTTGGGACTCTTGGCAAAAAATAAAGAAGCCCAACAAAAAGCATTTCAGGAAGCATGCAAAATTGATTGGAATTCTGGCGATATCATGGATAATATTGCGCAGTTAAAGTATATAAAACAGTGTATTGAAGAGGGCATGCGTTTGTATCCACCGGCGTATATCATTGATAGAATTGCCAATGTTGATGATGAGTTTAACGGAATACGAATAAAAAAGAACACCTTGTTTTTGATGTCCATTTACGAATTACAAAAACATGCCTCCTTTTGGAAAAATCCCGAAACATTTCAACCGGAACGTTTTGATGCCGTATTAAAAAAAGATTTTCAAGAATACTACTATCCTTTTGGTGCCGGGCCGCGCATGTGTGTGGGCAACAACTTTGCGATGTACGAAATGGTTATGGTCATTGGTGAGCTTGTGGCAAATTATCAGGTACATTTGGATGAGGATTTTGAAATCAATCCATTGATTTCATTAAAACCTAAAAGCGTACCACTCAAATTTACCAAACGCTAAAATTGAATTCAAAAGAAAGAAATACCCAGGCCATAAAAGACGAAGCCAAGCGCCTTGGTTTTTTGTCATGTGGTATTTCAAAGGCGGAGTTTTTGGAAGAAGAAGCCCCAAGATTGGAAGCATGGCTAAAAAAGGGAATGCACGGAGAGATGTCATATATGGAAAACCATTTTGACAAACGTCTTGATCCTACCAAACTCGTGGAGGGCTCGAAGTCAGTGATTTCACTATTACTGAATTATTATCCCGAAGAAATCCAAAGTGTGGATTCCTATAAGATTTCCAAATATGCCTATGGCATGGATTATCATTTTGTTATCAAGGATAAGCTGAAAGCGCTACTTCATTTTATACAAGAAGAAATAGGTGAGGTTCATGGTAGGGCTTTTGTTGATTCTGCCCCTGTCTTGGATAAGGCCTGGGCCGCCAAAAGCGGATTGGGGTGGATGGGAAAGCATAGCAATCTATTGACCCAGCAGGTAGGTTCCTTTTATTTTATTGCAGAACTTATCGTTGATTTGTCATTGGAATATGACCATCCAACCACAGACCATTGTGGCACCTGCACGGCATGCATCGATGCATGCCCCACACAGGCCATTGTTGAGCCCTATGTGGTTGATGGCAGCAAATGTATTTCATACTTTACCATTGAATTGAAAAATGAAATTCCAACAGAATTTAAGGGAAAATTTGATGATTGGATGTTTGGTTGTGATGTCTGTCAAGAGGTGTGCCCATGGAACCGTTTTTCAAAACCCCACAATGAACCACTGTTCAATCCAAATTCAGAATTACTTTCCATGACAAAAAAAGATTGGGAAGAGATTACCGAAGAGGTTTTTAGAAAAGTATTCAAAAATTCTGCGGTAAAACGCACCAAATATTCCGGTTTAAAAAGGAATATTGACTATTTAAAGTAAGGCCTTTATAATTAAGGGGAATAATATTTCCCAATTCAAACGTTTTCGTTACGCCTTAGTTCCTATTGATGTTTTTTGAACCTAAGATATTTCAGGTATCATAGTATCTTAGGATGCTATTTGTATAAGTTTTACATTAAATGAAGAACGAAGTTCAACTCATTACCTATGCTGATAGAATTGGCTGTCTCACTATTGATGAACTGAAAAGTTTACTTGATAACGAGTTAAAAGGACTTTTTGGGGGAGTGCATATTTTGCCTTTTTTTTATCCCATTGATGGGGAAGATGCGGGCTTTGACCCTATTGATCACCAAATGGTGGACCCAAGACTAGGGGATTGGAACTCCCTACAAAAGCTAAGTATGACGACCACAATTATGGCAGATTTAATTGTCAATCATATGTCTGCTGATTCAACGGAGTTCAAAGATTATTTGGCCAATGGTGATGCTTCTGAATATGCCGATTTATTTCTGTCTTATGACAAAGTGTTTCCCAAAGGAGCCACTGAAAAGGAAGTATTGAAGATTTATCGGCCAAGACCGGGTTTTCCCTTTACCCGATTTAAGTTTGGCGATGGTACTGAAAAATTGATTTGGACCACATTTACCCAGAAACAGATTGATATTGATGTTCATTCAGCACTGGGCGAGGCCTATTTAGAGGTTATTTTAGATCAGTATGAACATTCCGGTATTTCGATGATTCGATTGGATGCGGCTGGTTACGCCATAAAAAAAGCAGGTACCTCGTGCTTTATGATTCCCGAAACCTTTGCTTTTATTGATAAGCTCACCCAAAAGGCAAGAAATAGGGGCATTGAAGTTTTGGTCGAGATTCACTCCTTCTACAAAACACAAATTGCCATTGCTGAAAAAGTGGACTATGTTTATGATTTTGCGCTCCCCGTTTTAGTGTTGGACACCCTTTTTAACCACAATACTGACAATTTGAAGAATTGGTTGAAAATCTCACCGCGAAATGTGGTCACCGTTTTGGATACCCATGATGGCATTGGGGTTATTGATGTGGCTTCCGAAAATGGAGAAGATGGGTTGATTCCTAATGCGGTTTTGGATGATATTGTTAATAGAATTCACATCAATAGTGGGGGCAATAGCCTGAAGGCTACTGGCGCGGCGGCTTCAAACTTAGATCTCTATCAGGTGAACTGCACTTATTTTGAGGCGTTGGGAAAGGATGAAAACGCATATCTATTGGCCCGGGCCATTCAGTTTTTTGTTCCGGGTATTCCGCAGGTATATTATGTAGGTCTCTTTGGGGATGAAAACGATATGGTTTTATTGGAGAAAACCAATGTGGGTCGCGACATCAATCGTCATTACTATTCAAAGAATGAGATAAAAAAGAAAATGAAAAGTGCGCTTTTCGAAAAATTAGCACAGCTCATGACTATTCGAAATACACATGCTGCATTTGATGGAGAATTTCATGTAGAGGAAAACCCATCAAAATTTCTAGTAATAAGGTGGACAAAAAATACCGAATCGATTCATTTGGAAGCTGACATAGCGTATCGGACGTTTGTGGTCAGCAGCGCATCCAATGGATTCAAATCCACACTTTTTTCAAATGGAGTAAGTGGTGATGATAACCTCCAATAGTACATGTTTTTAGAAGACGGACTAAAAATCTTATCTTGTTAGGTAGTTCATGTCAGCGATGATGTGTGAAACCAATAACTAACTGAACTTTTTTTGGGCTATGATAAAAATTAAAAAACCCCAACTCTCCTTTTGGCAAATTTGGAACATGAATGTTGGGTTTCTGGGAATCCAGTACAGTTTTGGATTGCAACAGACAGCAATTAACCCCATATTCCTTTTTTTGGGTGCGGAAGAAGAGCTTTTGCCAATCTTGAATATCGCGGGTCCTGTAACAGGTTTGATAGTGCAACCGATAATCGGAGCGGTTTCTGATAAAACGTGGTCCCCGCGATGGGGACGTAGAAAGCCTTTCTTCTTGATTGGGGCCATCTTAGGGAGTTTATGTCTGTTTGCTTTCCCATTAAGTCCCGCCCTTTGGTTTGCTGTAGGCTTGTTATGGATTCTTGATGTTGGTAATAATATGGCGATGGAGCCATACCGGGCCTTCGTTGGAGATAAACTGCCCGACAATCAATTGAGTCTTGGCTATCAAATGCAAAGTCTGTTCGTCGGTGCCGGTATTTTGCTTGCCAATGCCTCTATTTTTCTGTTTCAAGATTGGTTCGGTGGAGGTGAAGAGATATCAGGACAAATTCCGAAATGGCTATATTATTCATTTTTTATCGGGTCGTTTCTTTCTATTGTAACAATACTGTGGTCTGTTTTAAAGACCCCAGAAATTCCGCCTCCTGATGAAGAACTAAGGGAAATAGAAGCGAATCGAAAATTACCTTTTATGGATAAGCTGAAAAAGCCCTTTGTAGAGATTGGCGATGCTGTAAAAGAAATGCCCAATTTCATGTGGAAACTCTCTGCAGTTTATTTTTTTCAGTGGTATGCTTTATTCGTGTATTGGCAATTTATTACGCCACTATTTCGAACAACCATGGGTTTTAATACTTCAGAAGCGGCTGCCCAGGCCGCTAAAATGAGTACTACATACAATGTTGTTACGGCTGTGGTAGCTTTGGTTTTGGTCCCTTTGACCATAAAATTTGGAGGAAAGAAAGTATATGCATTGAGCCTTCTTGGTACTGGTTTGGCGCTGCTGGCCATACCCAACATCAACGACCCTATCTATGTGTTGTTGCCCATGATACTGTTTGGAATCGGTTGGGCTGCCATGATGGGAATTCCGTATTCCATGGTTTCAAAAGTGGTACCTCAAGAACGGAGAGGGGTATACATGGGCATACTAAATATGATGATTGTTATTCCCATGGGTATAGAAACCCTGTCCTTTGGGCCGATATTTAAAAATATACTTGGCGGTAATGCAGTCAATGCCATTTATTTTGCCGGAATCTTTTTCATTATTGCATGCTTCTTGGCCTTACGGTTGAATGTAAAGAAGTCTGAAAGTGAGGTCGTAACCGACGTCTAATCCAATACGGTATTGCAATTCATGAACGGTGTTTCCTTTAAGGGGGAATACCCTTACCTTTAACCCCCATTTATACTTTATGAGCAAAGAAAAAAATAGAAGGGAAGCACTGATTTATCATGCCAAGCCACAGCCGGGTAAAATAAAGGTAGTGCCCACAAAACCCTATGCCACCCAACGCGATTTGGCCTTGGCTTATTCTCCTGGGGTTGCCGAACCTTGCCTTGAGATAGAAAAGAACAAAGATGAAGTCTACCGTTATACCTCAAAGGGAAATACGGTTGCGGTGATTTCTAATGGTACGGCCGTTTTAGGATTAGGAAATATTGGCCCTGAAGCATCAAAGCCGGTAATGGAAGGCAAGAGCTTACTGTTTAAAATATTTGCCGATATCGATGGAATTGATATTGAATTGGATACCGAAGATGTCGATAAGTTTGTGGAAACGGTGAAAACGATAGCACCTACTTTTGGCGGAATAAACTTGGAGGATATCAAAGCGCCTGAAGCATTTGAAATTGAAAGGCGGTTAAAAGAAGAGCTTGATATTCCTGTCATGCATGATGATCAACATGGTACGGCAATCATTTCAGCAGCGGCACTTCTAAATGCTTTGGAGTTGGCCCAAAAAAAGATTGAAGAGGTACGCATTGTGATAAGTGGTGCGGGTGCGGCTGCGATTTCTTGCTCAAGATTGTATCGTGCTTTCGGGGCAAAGGCTAATAACATGGTCATGCTCGATAGTAAAGGGGTAATTCGTAAAGACCGACAAAACCTAACTCCTCAGAAAGCAGAATTTGCAACAGATAGACCGATAGACACTTTAGAGGAGGCCATGGTCAATGCCGATGTTTTTATAGGCCTTTCGATTGCAGGAATCGTATCGGTCGACATGTTAAAAACAATGGGGAAGAATCCGATTGTCTTTGCCATGGCCAACCCAGATCCTGAAATTGCGTATGATGTCGCTTGTGAAGCGAGAAAAGATATTATTATGGCGACCGGTCGTTCGGATCATCCGAATCAGGTCAATAATGTACTCGGATTCCCCTTTATTTTCCGAGGCGCATTGGATGTTAGGGCAACAAAAATAAATGAAGAAATGAAAATGGCTGCGGTTCGTGCCTTGGCCGATTTGACGAAAGAGCCTGTGCCCGAACAGGTGAATATTACCTACGACACAACGCGCTTGACCTTCGGTAAGGAGTATATCATTCCAAAACCCTTCGACCCTAGACTAATAGCAAAAATTCCACCTGCGGTAGCTAGGGCTGCCATGGAAAGTGGAGTCGCCAAATCCTCAATCAAAAATTGGGATGATTATGAAGAGCGATTGATGCAGCGCTCTGGTAATGATAATAAAGTGGTACGCATGCTGCATAATCGCGCCAAGGTAAATCCAAAGCGTATAGTTTTTGCCGAGGCTGAATTATTGGATGTGCTTAAGGCGGCTCAAATCGTATATGAAGAGCGCATTGCAACCCCTATACTATTGGGAGATAAGGCAACCATTCAACGTTTGAAAAAAGAACTTGAGTTTGATGCTGATGTAGAAATAATTGACCCTCGTTCAGAAGAGATTCGTAAACTTCGCAAACAATATGCCCAGAAGCTCTGGGAGCAACGAAAAAGGAAGGGCGAAACCGAGTATAGCGCTTTTATGAACATGGGTAAACGTAACTACTTCGGTTCGATGATGTTGTCGGAAGGTGCTGCGGATGGTATGATATCGGGTTATTCAAGAGCTTATCCGAAAGTGTTGAAGCCGGTTTTTGAAGTGATTGGTCGAGCCAATGGAGTTGAAAACGCTTCCACGGTCAATATTATGATTACAGATCGGGGGCCGCTATTTTTGGCCGATACATCGATTAATATCGATCCGAATGCAGAACAGTTGGCTGAAATAGCATTGATGACGGCAAATGTGGCGCAAACATTTGGTTTTGATCCGGTAATGGCCATGCTTTCTTACGCAAATTTTGGGTCTTCAAAGCATAAAGAAGCCAAAAAAATTAGGGATGCGGTTAAGATATTGCATGAGAATAACCCTGATTTGATTGTGGACGGAGAGATACAAACTGATTTTGCATTAAATCAAGAGCTTTGTCACAACAATTTTCCCTTTTCAAAATTGGCGGGGAGAAAAGTAAATACCTTTATTTTTCCCAACCTTGATGCCGCCAACATCACCTATAAATTGTTAAAGGGTCTTAACAAAGCGGAATCCATTGGTCCGATTATGCTGGGTCTAAGAAAAGCGGTCCATATTCTTCAGTTGGGGGCAGGCGTCGATGAAATGGTCAATATGGCAGCTGTTGCCGTAATTGACGCCCAAGAGCGGGAGAAAAGAAAGAAGGAAAAAATGAACGCTTGATTCATCTAATGGCTACTCTTAAAAGTTAAACGATAAACTTCAAATCATGATTCATCATCTGAACGGTAAGCTAGTAGAAAAGAATCCAACATATCTCATTGTTGAATGTAATGGAGTGGGCTACTTTTTGCATATTTCACTCCATACGTTTTCGCTTCTGCCGTCTGATGAGAAGATAAAAATCTATACCCACCTTCAAATAAAAGAAGATTCACATACTTTGTTCGGTTTTATGGACAGGGCCGAACGTGAGATTTTCCTCTTATTGATATCCATATCAGGTATTGGCCCCAGTATCGCCAGAACGATGTTATCTTCGTTAAATCCAGCCCAAGTTCGTGATGCGATTGCCAATAGCGAAGTGGCTACAATACAAGCTGTAAAAGGTATCGGGGCAAAGACTGCCCAACGTGTAATCGTCGAGCTTAAAGACAAGATTTTAAAGGTCTATGATATAGACGAAGTTTCCGTACAATCAAACAATACAACAAAGGAAGAAGCGTTATCTGCTT
>ERZ1740067.189-NODE-189-length-51676-cov-10.550861_pt1 | contig 51676 bp, 59 predicted proteins | sample MGYA00581736_ERZ1740067 | MGnify/ENA primary metagenome ERZ1740067 (study PRJEB43018, sample SAMN04849236) | marine metagenome | isolation source: floating plastic debris | place: Pacific Ocean | collected 2008-08-27 | study: EMG produced TPA metagenomics... | reverse complement strand
TTCTCTAGCTGCTGGAAACCATTCATTGAAGCGATCTAGCTCCGTTGTCTCGTCTTCAATGAACTGAAGGTTTTCGTACCCTCGCTCTTCGCAGTAACTGGATAGAACGTCAGGGGGTTGCTGAGAATTCATGGTTGAGGGACACAGGCACAAGATGGTTGACGTGATGCGACTTTCGCCAGATGCAATATCCACCCCATAAACCCAATCTGCTGGACTGTGGGGCTTGCTGGCGATCATTGAAGCAACCAATCGATCAACTTTGTCCCCCATTCCCCATATTTTCCTGCTTCCCCGTCTAATCCCGCGATCGCATCTCCCAAGATCGACTGGGCAATGTCACCAACAACCCCATTTAAGTCGCCAGGGTTTTGCAGGGCGGTTTGCAGGTATCCCGATAGTTGGCTTGGTAATCCTTCACTGCCAGTGATTCCTGTTACTAGTGCCCCAAAGTCTACATCCCCAATTCCACCCCCAGAGACTAACCCAGATAAAGAGCCAAGAATCGGTAGTTCTCCTGCGCTGGACGGTCCTTCAATGTCAGGGACAGCCAAGGTAGCATTGATTGGAAGCGGCTCTAGTGGGTTCAACCCGTTGACATCTGCAATTTCTCGAAATCGCATCGGGTCACCAAGGAACTCACCGGCGATCGCCCCCAATGATTGACCAGGTTTTGTTTGGAGTTGTCTCATGCCTTTCGCTACCATTGTTGGAGTTCTGCTCCAATTATCTTCTGCCACTCTTGAATGTGACAATACGCTTGCAATTCCTCCCAATCGCAATTTGGTAGAGGTGGAAATGACCCAGCTTGAAGCAGCGGTAGAGGAAGCAGTGCATTCTCGAGGCGTTCAAGGCGCAGCCTTTGTTCAGGTTATCCACATAGGAGAGACAGGATTGACGAGTGGGTTGATCGCATGGGTGTACCCACCAAAAGAAGATGAAGAGTATGGAGCGATCGCTACCTTGGCCTACACTCCATCCTTGGGCGACGATTCCCGACACAACCTGACGTTTATTTCGGAAACAGTCCAAGCCTTGGAAGAACTGGGACTATCTTCTGAGTCCGCAAGTTGTATGCTGCGATCGCTGCAAGAGTTGTCGGTTTGACCGCGAGAAATTCATAGACTTGTCAGACACGAAAGGGATAAAAGCTCAAGGCGTTGAGTTCTTTCGCGGGCACTAATTGTGCTGACACTCAAAAGACGCTGAAATTGACTACGATATTCAAGTCTTGGGACTGTTTTTGTGTTGTGTTGCCATCCCTCTGTCTATTCAGTGGAATCCTTAGGGGATGTATACCCAAAATACGCATTCTCAAAAAACATGAGACTTGAGGTCGAGGCGCGACGACAAAGGGTTCGGCAGTTCCAGCGTGGACGCCCTTCTCTTGTATCAAGCGTCCCCCTGCGGAGAAAAAGCGTAAGTGAAACCTTCAAAGATTCCTGAGTTCGGGAAACAAAAGATGTATTGCCAAGTGGAGAAATAATTTCTTTGTGGAGAGTTAGTTTCCATGCAGGTTCCTCTTCTCCGTGGGGCAGGCATCTCTGCCATGAAGCCCAGGCGTTATTCTCGCGATATTCTTCGTTAAAATAGGTGACGGCACAATCTAGCCCATCTTGAATGGCGGACAAGAAGCAAGTCTCCTCAAAGGCTTCTGGATGAAATAGGCAAAGTTGGGTGTGCTTCACTGGAAATGAGCGATGGAGTGATTTTCAGGGGTAAACATGTGATCGACAAAAACTTAATCACCGTCAGCAAGTTGTATGCCGCGATCGCTGCAAGAATTATCTGTTTAGCTAACCCTCGTTGTCTGTGCATTTAGTCGCCGCAACTCTCTCTGGTATTCCTCAATCACAGCATTGCTCATCCCTTTTAAGGTTTCCTCGAAAACCTTCCCTTCGGGGGTGGCGATTTCCACGCAAATAGATCCAGTTATACCCATACCTCGATACTGTGAAATCCAAAGCAATGCTGCAACTTGAGCATCTTCTTTTGACCGGAGCGGGTTGACACTTTCGTACTTTGTGGTCTCAGCATGGGTCTGTGGACCAAAGGAGTTCCCACGATCAATAGTTAAAATTAGCGTCCAAGGCTTTTTGGGTGCTGATGTCAGCAAAGTTTTCATAACATGCTCCACCACTTCATTGCCATCCATTCCTGCCAAACGATTCATGAATGCGATCAGTTGCCCCGTCGTTTGTTGTTCTGATTCGTTTTTCATAGTTAGCCTTTGTCTCTTTCTTTCTTGATTCTCTGCTCTTGCGCTGTCGCTCTGCCTCTGTCATTGGGCGATTACCTATAGGTTGCCTCCCAACCTTTTGATCTCTTGCTCTAGTGCCGCGATCCAGTCCAGATCCTCTTCGCACAAAACATCTACTGCCTTTGTTACTTCAAGACGGGCATACAGAGAATCTTTCCAAGACAGCGAAGCGGGATAAGAAATTATCACCCCAGGAGCGACCTGATATAGTGCTGACGGGTCGGTTTGACACAAGGAAAGATAAAAGCTTCTCGCATCAAACCCCAGCGATTGGGCTTTTTGCCATTGCTGGAAAATGTGCTCAATATTTGAATCCACGGAAGATGCAGGCAAAATATTCTCGTCTACTAGGTACTGGTAGATTTCAACAAATGAGTCCCATTCAGAAAAATGAAATTCATTGGGCGACCGCTCATCCGGACTATCTACCAGAACTAGGGGTTTCTTGACAGGCAAGATTGAAGCATCATTTGTTTCTGCCAAGTGATTCATGAGTTCAATGAGTCTCGCCGCTGTTTGTTGATCTAATTTGTTTCTCATGGTTGATCCTTGTCGCTGGCTTCTTCTTTTGAAGTCCTGCACTTACGCTGTCGCTCTGCTTCCGACATCGCCTGATCGCCTATAGGTGTCCGCCCCTTGCGCCGCCCGCCCTCAGACACTCGACGCCCACAGGATTTGCACTGATAAGTTTGCACATACCCAAACTTTTTGGTTTTACGAAATCCTGACTTGGTAAATTCAGTAGACCCGCAGCGGGGGCATGGAGATAAGTCCTTAGCCATCAAACTAAAGTGGGGTGTCTTCGACCCAGTCCATGGACCCAATAGGGGTCCAGTCCAAGTCACAGAGGCTTAATTCTATTCCCTTATCTTGAAAGCAAAAACTCGAGACTTGGACTGGACAAAACCAATCTACAGATTCTCCTTGATCGTTTACTTCGTTCGACTCCACAAGATCAAGCCGAAGTTCGCCATCTAGGATGGAGAGGACGCACTCTAAAGCCTCAGGGCGCTTATCGAAAACACTAGAAACCCTGGATCGAAGATCGGCAAACAGTCCCTGAAAACACTGATCACGACCTGCATCGTCGCCAAAAGGACCAGGGGACACCAGATTGAAATTAATAAATTGAAGCCCAGTTTCGAGCTGCGTTTGGCAAGTCAAGCCGCCAACAGAAATATTGGTGTAATTCATTGAGTTTTCTCTACGAACTGAGCGCGAAGCTCCTAGGGCTTGTCACTAATTCAGGAGCCCAGCACATCTTCAGGCTCGTATTTTTTCCATTTCCACGATTTAGAACTAGGCTGATAGAAAAACAAAGTGTCGCCGAAATCACATAAGGTGATGACGAAAGCATTCGCTCCCAGATCAATACTTGTGTCAAGCGGCAACAGCCATATCACGTCCCCCCAAACTTGTCTCCCGTGTAAGCATCCAAGGCATCGGCAATCTCTTCCGGGCTCTTGTTGCACCCCTCAAACTTGTGCTTATTGGGATCCTCAATTTTACTCAGCTCGGAATCATTGACACACTGAAAATAATAGAAAGTCTCGCGCCCAGAATCTTCCCGCAAAATCCGATTCCCGCCCTGATACTTCCAAGAACTGGACTCTGTTCTTGATACCAGGCTTCCTTGGAGCCCATTAGCAATATGCCCGCCTGTCACACACGCCGCTATTTTTTTGTCCAGCCGAACACCCGCAATCTTTTCTGCCTCACGACGGCTTTTGGCAGAAAAGTAAATGTAGTCAAAGCACTGAGAACCCGGCAGGTTCCAGGTTTGAAAAAAATTAGCCATGCCGACCTCCTTGTTTCGATACAATCATCGTGCCACTCTTTTTCGTGACATACAAAACAACCTAGGTCCTGCATTGATCGGAGACGCAAAAAAGCGATCGCCTCATGGGTCAACAGAAGAGAGTTGATTGTCCGAAATGGTTGACAAAAACGCAGCGAAACCCATGGTAATTTGTCAACCATGTCTTGAATGAGGGGATTAAATGCTTTTGAGCCTGTCAATACTTGTATTGATTTACAGAGAGCAAAAATAGCGGACCGGTCCCTGGGGGCAGTGCTCGTCTGTGCAGCAAAATCGACAAGTGCGCTGTGTTCCTGTCATGGCGCCGAATGAAGTTAATGCCTCAGGTTCGCTTGGCGGGTGAGGAAAGGACTTCTGAAGAGGAGATTAAATGCCTTTGCATCTATCAATACTTGTATTGATGCCCATGGATGCTGCAATAAAATCACCTTTGATTGAGTTGCCTCCTCGCGGATTCCCCATCTGCTGGACTAAAGATCCTCGTGAGATGCTCAGGTTTGCCGAAAATGTCTTAGGAACTATGAGCGATCCAGGACAGAAAATTAGGAGCCAAATTAATTAAGGGGAGGAATAGGGCACAAAGACAGTTCCGGTTGCACCGTCCATTACAGAAAGGAATCCCCTTCCTCCGATCCCTGGATTAAGCACCCACAGAAATCTGTACCGCAACTCCAGGGCTTTGCCGCTGGCTAGACCTCGACTCCGGATGATAGAGGCTGGACCAGAAACACCTTTCCTCCTTTCATCTTAGCTTGTTCCTGGAGTCTGTCCGGATCAACCTGGTGGCGGGCATGTCCCAAGATTCTTCCTTCTATTCATCCTGGGCAACACAAGCATTGGACGGCAGGGGGACCTGGGAGAGAGATGGCGATCGCCGCATAGATTCCCACCTCTCTGGAGAAAGGACTTCTGAATAGGCAGTTTGCCGAGGTAGTAGCGCTAAGCGGGTCGACATTTCCAGTAAATCGTCATCGTCATCGACGATCAGTTCAGAAGCCTGAATCCATCCAGAAATGAACACATCTCCCAGTCGAGATGCTGGGTCGCCCAAGATTACATAGTGTTCTACCTCAGTATTGCCGCTGCGACTTCCGTCGTAATAAGTCGGAACTCCAGTGGCGCTGAAAGTAAAACATTTGGAGACCCACGGACTGTAGTCGTGGGCGGCTCGTTGGGCGATCGCCCCTCCCAACCCATGTCCGACGCAGACGACAGGGCGATGCCCTAACCAAGAAATAATCTCAGAGCGTGCTATTTCGTATTGAAAAGTGCGCTCTTGCTCACTTCGGGTGTCTAGGGCTGCTCCAATCGGTTGCTTTGACCCACGGAAGCAGATCACAATTTCGTCTCCCCATTGGAAGATCCAGGCAAAAGTACCAGCAAAATGGTCGATACATCCGATCAGATTGAGCTGAGCAAAGTGCAGCCATCGCTGCCATTCCCCCATCCCAAGATCTTTGCGATTTAGATAAGCAACCCGCTTCGCTAAAACCTCAAGGCGTTGGATTTGAGTTTGGGCTTCAAAGATGTTCTGTTGCAGTTTCATGGCTATTTGGCGATAGGAGCGACTTTTTTCTGCTTAGGCTTGCGAAGGCGTTCTTGGGCGATCGCCTTCTGCTGTGCAAAGTATTTGGTACGGCGGCGGCGCTCTCTGTATACCTGAAGGATTGACATAGCTTTACCGCTCCAGGCAAGAGTACAGATCACAAACGTCAGTTCACGACGCCCTTGACTTAGATCCCACGCAAACCGCTTGGACATGTAGGATGGTTGCCCGACGAAGATAAAACCAGCGACAACGGCGCAGAAGAATACACGCTTAAATCGAACATTCCGAAGCAGTCGATGATTACCTTCATCAACATCCAATTCACGCCCTTCTTTTGCGGCGATCGCTTGCAAAATAGCCCGAGTTAGATACTGGGCACCTCGAGCGAGAATCACCGATTTCGACAGAAAGCTGATCGCTCCATTTCGGAGCGCCTTTTTGACATCTGTTTCTTCATCGCCAATATTTACCAGCGGTAGAACAGGGGCAAACCCAGCAAGCTGAGTGAGCAGGCGAATTGCCCGTACCCCGTCATTGTCAGGAACTTTGGTGCTGACCAAAACAGCATCGTAAGTGGATGCAGGGTTTTTAAGTTCTACGACTCCTTCCTGCACTGACTCCACACGGTCTACTCGAAACCGTCGAGCACTGATAGATTCCCCCTCGAGGGGGACGCTAAAGCTGGTTTTGTCAAAAAGCTCTTCAATTACATCGAAATCAAGATCGACGTTTTCAATTACTAGAACTCGATAAAACTCAGTCTCCAGTCCATTGAGTTTTTGGATTTTCATGGGGCAAGCCTTAAAGGAGAGGGGAGTGCGGACTTAGGCTCGGCAAAAGAGTTAAGCCAGTTCGTATGTCAAAGCGAACCCTACGAAAGGTCTACATGGCCGAAGCTGAATATGCTTGGGCTCAACAGGTTTCCAAGTCCCAGGGACGCACTTTTTCTGGAATGGGGCGGTGGATGCTATTGCGATATAACGCCGGTGAAGACCGCTTGATGCGCTTCCCTGTTGGCGTTGCCACTTTAGATAGGATTAGCTTTGGCAAGGGAGTCAAAAAAAAACGAGGGCATCGATCTAGTGCTCGCACTAATTCAACACTGCCTCGCAAGATTTACCTCTCTCCGCCTGAGTATGCTTGGGCATTGCATTCCGCTGATGCTGTCGGGACAACATTTTCCGGGCTAACCCGCTTGCTATTCAGGAGATTTGATCCTTCCTCAGGGCAGTTAATGACTGCCCTCCGTCAATTCCCCCATTCCCAGGATGAGTAACAACACATCCAGTATCATCCCTTTACAATTGGATAAACAGTGCCCACTTCAGTCCCTGTGCAGGACCGTATACCCCCCTATGCCAGCATTCCTCCTTGATGGGCTCTTAGTTGAGCTTCAATTTCTGCAATAACTTGCTGAGCGATCGCTTTCGGGTTTTCAACGCCGGAAATGTTGATTGTGACGCCTCCCAGGTTGATGCCCCCTTGGCTTGCAACTCCGTTGGCTCCGGCGTTGGCAGAGCTGGCCATTATTGACTTTAATTGCTCGGGACGTAGTACAGCTTCACTGCTGTTCGCTACCACCAAGCTGGAACCTGCTGGTTTATTCATGGATTCATTGGCGATCGCCCCGAAGATTCCTTCCATTCGTGGAATCGCCCCAGAGAATGAAGCAGTGGCGCCCTTGATCTTTTGACTGGCCGCCTGGGTGACGGCAGCGAAACCACTGACAGACCCCGCGTTGGTAGATGATGGCGTAGTGGCAACCGTGGCAGATTTACTCTGGTCGCCCTTTGATTCAGTAGTGGAACCGCTCGTTGCTGTGGCAATCGCCCCCGCCGCTGGTGTTGCCATAACTGGGGCAGCGGTATTGCCCGTGATCATAGAAATTGGATTGGCGATTGAAGATAATGCTTGCTTCGCCTGGGAAAATATATTTTGAATCCCTTGAAAGAAGCTGGTTATTAACACCACAATTGGGGAGGCTGCTGTTTCTACCACCTGAGTAAATTCAGTCCATTTTTGGCTAACAAAGCCCCAAATCATCTGTAATCCTTCAGACATGCCAGTGAAGAACCCTGTTACACCGCTTTGGATTGTGGCAATACCGGATTGTGCTTGAGATAGGAGGGTTACTCCAGCAGCAAACAACCCCGAATAGAAGGATGTAAAGTTGGCGATCGCCGCTGCTATTAAAGATTGTCCAAAAGCATGAATTTCCGCTGCTTTTTGGGATGCCATATTCCATACATTGGAAATCCCTTGAGCAATGCCTCCATAGAATCCAGTGACAGCGGCACGAATTGAAATGAATGCTAGCTTTCCTTGAGCCCAAATTCTGGTGAAATTAGCGTGGAGGTTGGTATAGAAGGAAATAAAACTGGTCCTGGCTTTGTTGAATTCAATGACGCCCACTTGCCAGATATGGTTGATTTGCGCTTTTAGTAAGCTGCCCACATTTGCCAATGCCTGGGGCAACTCTTCTAGTAAGTGCTCATTGCCCATTAACTTGAGGGTCCCGTAGAAAGCCGCCGCACCGGCAACCAAAATCCCGCCAGCGGCGGCACTGGCAAACAGTAATTTTCCAAGGGCAGCAGATAGAGAAAGCCCAATTTTGGAAATTAACCCCATAAGTGGGGCGCCTATAAATTTGACAATCACCCCTTTTGTGGCGATCGCCAGCATCCCAATCCCCTTGGTGACGACTCCAAACTTCAGAGCAACAAAAGCCGCACTTTTAAGAAATCCAGCCTTGACAGCAGCGAATAATGGCAAAGTCAACTTGCCCAATCCCTTCATCAAAGGAGATGCAGCAGCAGTTTTAGCTGCTTCCTTTGCCGCCACACTAAATGCAATTTTCATTCCCCCCGCCAGCTTGGATGCTCCAAAAGTGCCAGCACTGACCACCATCGAAACCAATGTTCCTTTGACGGCGGCCAATGCGGAAGACCCCGCTACTCCAGCAAGAACAATGGTTTTAGAGGCCAAGGTGGCCATTAAAATGATTCGTCCGAAAGCATTGGCCGCCTGTAGCCAATCAACCTTGGTTAATCCTTTCCATAGCCCCGCCAAAATTTTGTCCCAATCCAGTCCGAGGATTACTGTGGCGACTGCTGTTGCCATCCCGCTGACCAGGTTGGTGCCTTGCACAATTAACCCAGATAATCCATTCATTAAAGTGGGCAATCCAGTGGTAAAAAATGTCGTAATTGCTGTGGACAAAAACTTTTGGGCGGCGGGGATTGCAGCTTGGACCCGCACCATAATGTTTTTGAAAAATTTGCCAATTAAGGGAATAAACTTGCCCCAGTTTTCAGCAATTGTCGAAATTTGCTGACCAGCGTTCATTTTTCCGGTGACCGCCTTGAGCCCCCGATTTATCAGCTTCACCTGGTCATTGAGGAACTGCAACGCTTTATTGAACAGCTCTAGCCCAGATCGAAATACTTTCATCGGGTCTACCGACCCAAACAATGACTTCCCTAGCCTCCCTAAAGACCCAAATAAACCGCCCTCTCCTAAGGCTGTTTTAAAGATGTCATTAATCGCCTCAAAAGCTGATTCCACCTTGACCGTCGATTCGTCCAGGTCACGGAATAATCCGAACAATCCGGTTGATGGGTCAGTGATTGAACTAATAAAACCTTGAGACAATCCCTCAACGGTTTGCCCGGCTCGCTCTTGAAACTCCTTGGAAGCCATCACCTCTGCTGCATTGGTTAAAGCCGCAATGCGCTTATCGATGGTGAGATCTTTTAGTTCCTTGCCCCCTTCTTTTTTGATCGCCTCTTCTAACTTGGAAATTAAGACTGGATTCTTTTGGAACAGGTCAAGCTGTTTCATTTCGGCCATGGAGCTGGTGCCGCCCATGGCTTTACTTAAGGTGGCGACCACAGCATCAGACGTAACCCCAGGTGTACTTGCTTGGATTACGCCATACATGGTGGCGAGCTTACTGGCGGCGTCTTCCCATCCCTTTACGTTTAAGTTCCCTTGAGGGTCAGAGTAAGCCTCAACAATATTGTCTTGAATTCCTTGGGCGATCGATACATAATCTGCCGTGGTGCCAGGCAATGCAGCGGCGGCTTTTGCTAGGCGTTTATTTAGCCCGTTTAGTGCGTTTTCTGCTCCTGAATAATCTAGGTTTTTTGCCAGTTGCTCCAGTGTCGATGCATTTGATACGGCGCTAAGTTGTAATTCCTTTGCTTGCTCAAAAGCGTTTCGTAGCCCGGCAAATCCTTCTTGAATTTTGCCAATGCCAAAATCCACAACACGTCCGGCAATATGGAATTTCAGCATGTCGCCAAAATTTGTGGCGATCGACCGGGCGACTTCCCCAAATTTGGCGTTGGATTGCCTAGCCCCCTCCCCAACGCCATCGCCGAAAGATTCCCCAGCTTTCCGCCCCTCTTGTTTGAACGGCTCGTCCATTCGAGGCGGCTTAGGGGGCTTCATGCCTTTCACCGCATCCTTTAACCCCATTGCCATGGAGTCACTGGCGGAACGTCCTACGTTTGCCATCTGCTCCATTCGCTGGATGATTGGTGGCAATAATGTGGACGTTTCCCTTAGAAGGGCATTGGTCTTTTCAGCTTTGGTGTTTAACTGAGTAAATCCTTTAATGGTTTTGCCCAGTTGCCCAGCGATCGCCTTAAATGCTGCCCCTGTTTTGTTGGAGGCTAAAACCGATAACTTGACCGTAAAATCCGATTTCAAGGATGCCATTAGGCGTCACCTCCACCTCTCAGAGCATTCTTAGATGCTTTGGTGGGTGGATCTTCCATCCAGTCGGCGATCGCTCCTCTGATGTCTCGCTCGCTTATTTCAAAAGAAAATTCGTCGTCGTCTAAAACATCTCCTTCCACAGTTAATGGCTCTGCCATATTCAAAGGAGTCTCAGGGGGTGAAAATGCGCGTGCCAGCGCGGAACGTTCCCCCTTGGTCAGCCGTTGAGCGATCGATCTGGGAAGCGCAACTTTACCTTCCCCTTGTTCCGTTATTTCTCCATTCCCCTGAATCCCAACACCTTCTGACATGGCGATCGCCGGGGAAGAAGCAGCATCAGCAGCCTCCATTTGTCGCCAGATTCGCTTGCTCCAGTTGCGCCCTTCGTCCCCCAGGTAGCCATCGTTTTCTTGCCAATCTTCCTGGGTTTTAATAGGAGAATCGGGGGACCATTGAGCAATTGTTTTTACATGGGAGGGTGCTAATGGGTCGCCAAGATCCGCAGGAACTAACCATGGATTATCAATGTCAGCAGCGATCGCCCGGCGTGCTGATTCCTGAGCGATCGCTGGGGGAGTGAAATTAATATGTCCGTACCCCACTCGATAGGAATTAGGTTCAGACATTTCTGGGGAGTCACCCCCTGATTGTGTTGGGGGGGTAACGTCCACGGATTTAGTTTCCTCCAGGGATTGGTTTTTCTCTTCTGCCTCGTTATCGGAATTTGATTCGACGGTGACTGGGCGTTTAGAGTCTTCTTCGCTAGGAGCGGATTCTTCTGGTTTAGTTGACGGATCTTTTTCCGCTTCTACTTCAGGCTCGTCCCCAGTGAGCCAGGACATCAAGGGGTTGCTCTGTTCTTTCTCTGACGTATCAACGTAATCATCACCGTAAATACGCCTAACAGCGTCAGATCGAAGGCGATATCCCAAGCGATTAAGAGCTTCATCTCGAGAGATTCGAGCATTTAAGTCCTCGATGGGCTCGAATGACCTTTCAATGGTCGGAGGATTCGCATCTCCCAATAAGTCGCGGTTAAACTCAACCAACCACTTGCAAACGGTTCGATTGAGTGTGGCGGTCAGCAAGTCAGAGTCAGCCTTGCTGATCTGCGTCCGCATATCTCCATCTGCTTTGCTGGGAGCCCCAGACAACCCTTGATTAGCGTCGGCCCCATAACTTTCCCCAAGGATTACTGCGGAAATTTGCTTGTCAATCCACGCCAGAAGCCATTCATAAACGCCAGTGGTGCCACTGCGCTGCGCCTCCAGCATTTTGATATCAATATTGTTGGGGTAGGCCGCAACACTGCCCTCCCGAAATGATTTCAGGTAAGCCTTAATAGCGTCGACAACGTCATCCGCATTTTCACTGGGAGCTAATTTGCTTGGGTCAAATGTTCCGACCAACCCCGGCTGAGCAAATTTGTCTGCATAAACCAGTGAGGCTTTGATAATCTCCTTTTTCCAGGTGACAGGGTAGATTAGCTTTCGAGCTAATCCCATCCCCCAAGGTGTTGAAGACTGAGATCCATAGGTGTGGACAATAAATTTGCGATCGCTCAACGGCCGCCCAAAAATTGGGGCATCTCTTGTCAGGAGTCGCAATCCAAATCCATCAACTGCTGCTTCGCCTCTTTTCGGGTTAAGGGTAAAAGTGAATCGCCTTGCTTCCCTTGGACGAATATCTTTGAGAACTACTGCGTTAACAGTGCGCATTAGTTCTGGAGAGTCAGGATCTTCTGCGGCCCGTAACTGAATAGGAGCCCGGTCATACATCAGCTCGCAAATTGCTGTCCCTGGCAGTGCTCCATAAAGAAGATGTTCGCAGGACCGGTTGAATAGTAAGCGCCGCAAGACATCTTCAACTAAAAATGCAGCGACTCGGTCTACCGGGCGATCGCTGTCAGGCTTTACTTTCCATGGTCGTGCCGTAACTCCTTTAACGCGCCGGTCCATCCCTGAAGAGACCGCCGTGTCCATACTGAGTTCCACCCAGTGGACAATATCTCCTCGCCAATGCCCCGCAAGAATTTGATCTTCCATGGGGGCAAAGCCGCCTTGCCACAACCCATAATTCGGATCATTTTCGGCGCGAACAATTTCTGTCTGAAGGCTTTTGCTAAGCACGGCTGGCATTAGAGGACGACTAATACCAGATTATTTGTGGCGATCGCTATTGCTTAGACTTGCCTAAAACCGAAGATTTACGTTGTTTTGCCCCAACTTCTGATCGATAGACGCGACCATCCCTGTGAACAGATCATCTAATAGCTGATCGCAAAGCTGTTCTTCCCCTGGGTCGTTGAATCCATGCGGTGGACTCCAATCGATACACGTCGATTCTTGGATCGAGAGCGTTTTTGGGAGGCTTATGAGTTGAGGACTAAGTATTTGAGTTATTGATCAGCGATCGCCGAAATCACTCCATCAACACCCACCTCCGAAATTGAGATGAATTGACACTTCCAGTTAGACACAGGAGTAAAATCTATGGAAGCTACCGAATTCCTGCTTGTAACTCCAACTCCAGGAGGGGTTCTGTCGTTGTCCAGAAAAACGGGGGCATACGTACCCTCCACTTCCCAGTCAAGCCTGATTACATCTTCACACCCCCAAGCCGTCACAAAAAAGTTAAGCCCTCGCCATGCTCTGAGTATTAAAACTTGGCAACCCCACCCTTTGCCGCTGATTTGTCCGCAGTTTTCCTTGCCATATCTGGACTTTAATTCCAGTGGGCCATTGTGGATGGTCTTCAGTATGCGCAAGCTTCCTTCAATCTCCTTATCAACTGAAGGGAGACCTTTAATGGATTGTTGGAATATTGCCAAGGAATAATCGCTCACTAATTTCCGTCTCCTCTAGTCCATGGGAATTCAAAATTTCTTGGGCTTTTTTCTGGCATCTACTATTGATTCCCCGGGCAAATCCAGATCTCTTCCAAAATGAGATATCCACCCTTCCTGGATCAGGGTAAAAAGCTCAATGAGGTCTGACTTATTCCCTTCAACGACAACCATCTGCCAGGACTGCTTAAAAGCATCAATAAATGTTTGCCCTTCTGGCAAGGAAAACTCTGATCTGCGCTTCAGTCCCAGAATAAATCCGGTGCAGCAGAACTTTAGTCCAAGCTTGTCTCCTCTAGCAGAAGCATACATCTCAGCAACAACATGGGTTGAAACGTTGAATTTGATTTCGTACGGGGGAGCAAGGTTCTGCTTAGGGGAACTTTGGAACTGGGACAGTACCTTGAGCCAATCACGCGCGATCGCAGGACTGAAGAAATCTTGAGGCATATCTAAATCAATATCCTTGCCCATGCTCAATTACTCCATAACTTTTGGCTTCGCACCTCTTCCAGGTCTTGTTCCACCACCTTCATCCCTTCATGCTCATCAATAATCCGTGGAAGGTCAATGTCGATAAATGCCTCCACCTCCTCAATGCAATCAAATGCCAGATGTGCATGATCCCCTATGCACACCCATCCATCTTGTTCATACTCGTAGCCACAGTTGCGGGGAACATCGGTAGAGAATTCTTTCTCAGGATTCTCAGGGTTTACCCACACTTCCCACAGACTTCCATCAGATGCGCTGACATCCAACAATGCCTTTGTTAGGGTTTGTCGCTCTTCTGCAATTTCGGTAGTCATACTGATTTCCTTCCCTTTATTTATTGCCACCTAGGCGATCGCAAAGCTGCCGCAAAACTATCCCGGGATGGAACTAACACCCAAAAGACTTAAAAAAATATGGGAAGACTGTGTCCCACCCTAACCTAAGGTGATCGCAAAGCCTGTCGCATTGCTCTTCAGAGGAGTATCGAGAAAACTCTGACAAGCCTAAATTGCTCGAGATTCGTATGTGGGTCTCTTTGGCATCAAATCCTCCCCTACCTGAGGGGTGCTTGAGCGACGCAACCCACTCGAATTCACACGACTTGCTGTCCTCACTCAACGAGCACAAGAGACTGAACTCTATACCCATCTCAACCCTCAGGAAGAACTTAGCCCTGTATGCGCTGCCAAACATAGACGTGACAAACATGCGATCCACGGGCAGTGCCTCCAAGCATGCATACATATCTTCAGACTGGAGTTCTACGTCCCTCAGGGTGGGAACATGCTTTCTCAGCGACAGAACACAGAGTCGCAATAAATAAGGATTCATCGTTTATTTCTCTAGCTATACATCTTCCAATAAGTCCTTAAGCATTCGTCGAAGTTCTTTTCGCTGCTTCTCAGACGACTCAACTTTCACCTCGTTGTCGATCGCCGTCCCAATAAACTCAACACAAGCAAATAAGTTTTTCAGTTCTTCGGTCAGCTTACTGGGCATTGGATCATAACCCTGCGCTTTAAAGTCAGGACTGCGACCATAAGACTCAACACTTTCCGGGCGATCGCATGGGTCAAAGTCCCACAACCAGATAGCTGCCATCACAGAGTAACCATGGCGCAAAGGCGGCATGTCTTCTCTCAGCATTGCTTCGTCAAGCGCATCGATCTTAGATACTAAACACCGAAAAAGCTTCAATACAGGACTCGGGCTAGAGTAGTTTTGCTTCATATCAAAACCCAAAAATACCAAAACTCAAAAAATCAACACGGCAATTACATTGCGCTCTTGGTCCTGCCATAGAACTCCAGTCCGCGATCACGCACCCACTGCCAAGCACGGAAGGTGAAAGATTTAGCGCCACTCCACACCGGTAAACAAGCAACGACAACCTCAACCATCACCTGCACGTCCTCAGAGGGGGTCTCACCGCCCAATGCAGATTGAGATTCAGCAATAAAGCGATCGCACCATTGCCGAAACTCACGACCACGACGGAACAGCATCACCCCCACCACCATCAAGGCAATCATGAACCAGACGACCAACCGAAAAGCTTTGGGGGCTAAATATTGAACCAAGCGCCAAACTGCTTTTGTAATACGCCAACAAACATCAACAACTTCAGCGACTGGTTCAGACAACGCAACAAAATCACCGAAAAAGCGAACAGCAGAACCATCTAGATAAAACATTTCAACCTCAAAAACATAGATAAACGACGATTTCCAGAATCAATTCCAGCAAATCCATAAAGACCTCCATCCAACCCGCCTCCACTTGAAACGATGGGCGGGTTTTTCGTGGACAAAATTAATATAGCGTCATTACGATTTAATTGCAAACAATGCTAAAATAAATCGTAGAGACATTGGTCTAGTGTCCCATGGCAAAGAGCGATCGCCAAAAGCGATGGCGAAAAAAGCACCGAAAGCGCCTTGCCGAGGAGGCGAAGGCGCGGCGTTCCCGGACCAGGGAGGAAAGGGAGTTGTCTGTGCGCAATAGGTTTGGGGGGATGTCCCGCCAGGAGATTAGAGATGAGTTGAAGAAATACAGAGGGCGATACGAGGTTCCAGACCTGCGATCGCCCACAAAAGATTTGTGGGGTGTGCTTCTCGCAATCAGGTCCCGTGAGTCCCACAGGGATTTAATGAGTTGAGAGACTAGTCTCCCTTTTTTTCTGGGGGCTCAGCGTATCTTTTGCTGGTCAAACCTCGTGAGCTGCAATGAAGCGATCTATTCCTAAAAAATGTCGGATTTCTATTCGGTGTGGAGCCTCATGTATTAGCCGTAAGAAAAAATGCTCTATTGGCAAGCTATCCAAATCTTCCCGGATTCTGGCGGTCCACCTGAAAGCGATGAAGCGGCAAGGGATGAGGGACAGTGCTGAATTTAGGCGTTTCGTCTCTGAGTCGATCCGCATAAAAAATCAGCTTTCCTTGTCTCGACGCTCACCAGACAGAGATTCTTTTGGAATGAATGCTAGTCAGATTGGGATGGGTAAAGTTCCTAAGGTTGTTGTTGTAAGGAGGATTGAAAATGCGATCGCCCCCATAGAAAAACGGCTTATCAAAGAGCATGGAGAAGGATATCCAGCTCGTCAAGGTGCTTGGGAAAAACTCGGATTACCTACTGGAGAGTGGGGGCGTCCTTCAATGGAAAAAGCTATTCAGGAATTGCAGCGAACAGGAGTTACGGAAGATGAGTATCGTCGTTATAAGCAAGAACTCCAAACAAATCAGGGAGACAAAGACAAAGCTGGGCGTCAAGCCTTTGGGCTTCGTCTCAACCCCAACGAGCGATTTCCAGGGTTGGATGTTGAAACAACAGAGAAGATGGAGGTCCAGGTTAGAACTTCTGACGAAAAAAGCAAAAAAAATGCCAAAGCACGGCAGGAAGAAGAGCGACGAAGGTTCGAAGAGTCTCAAAGGAAAGAAAAAGAAGCAAAGCAGAGGATTCGAGATGAGTGGGACCAGCGACTGTCTCCGTCGAAAAAAGGGAAGGTAGATTTGATATACCTTGACGGCGAAGATTCCCCAAGGAGAATGACCCGGTTTGGATCATCCGCAATCTTGAAAGGACAAGATGTAAATGCGGTTGTGGATGTGGGAACGGGGCTGATTGTTGGAAGTTTCAGTACATTTCGCAAGGCTAAGCAAGGGATTGCAGCCCTCGAGAAAACAGGAATTCAACGCATCATTGAAGCCCGAGGACGTGAATCTAGTAAACATCCAGAGTGGGAGCAGCGAATACGGAGGTATCGAAATGCCATGGAGGCAATTGAAAGTGAGGACTTAAAAGCTATTCGTCAGAGTGGATTTCAGAGAAAACGTTGACCTGGGCGGACACCCTAAAATGCTAAGAATCACAATTAACGGAGATTCGGAAGGGCTGGTTCGTCGCTTGCGTCAGGGTATTGATACTCAGGGTGTATTGCAGGGGTTTGCGGTGCATCGCACACGACGACTCAGGCGGCAGTTCGATACAGAGACAGATCCTGATGGCAATCGATGGCCGCCCATTTCTGAGGTGTACCGCCAGCGCAAACGTCAGCAAGGTTACAGCACAAAGGTTTGGACGCGGACTGGGGACACTCGCGACTCTATTGGGTATCGCATCCGCAAGAATCGAGTTGACTTAGGAGTCCGCACTGCTTATGCCCCCTATGCCCACAAAAAGCGTCCCTTGCTTGAGTCGAGGCGCTTGAGTCGAGTGGATGAAAAGTGGATTGAGCGGGCGATCGCGAAGCAGATTTCAAGAATGGTCCGTGGGGACTAACAGTTTTTAAAGTTGGAAAGTGATATGAGTAATCGTTTTTTTGAGCCCCAGAAATATTTTTTTGAATTCAACGTCATCATCATCTACGATTCACCAGTCCAAATCTGTGACTCACCAACCCAGCAGAGTAGATTTACTTCAAGCGTCGGAATCGCATGTGAATGGGATGGAACCGAAGCAGGGCTCAGGATGGTGAAGGACGGAGTAGAGAAGCATTGCCGTAAAAATATGGAATTTCGTCGGCATAATTCTGAGGTTTTGTATGTGCAGCTCGTTTCAGCTACTGCGTTAAAAGCATGATTGAAAATCCATTCGTTCCTGGAGCGCCACTGTCTGGTGATTCTCCAATGTTCAAAGGGCGACGTTATGTTATTCACGAAATTAAGCGCCTTGCCCTTGGGAATGCACACCCTTTTCTGTTTATTGACGGAGAACGTGCGATCGGTAAAACTTCTCTGCTGCTAAATCTTCCGTCTTTTCTCCCAGAAGGGGTAATTTCTTTTTACTTGAATCTTTCAAGTGCGTCGGCGCTTTCAAGTGACGTTAATTACTGCCACAGCCTTGTTCGTACATTTATTTATGAAGGAGGGAGGCAAGGAATTTACCTGCCTGCCGAGCCATCTCGTCAAGAATTCATGCAAGACCCTTTCTGGACATTAGAAAGATGGATGGATGATGCGTTTTCGCCACGGGGGGCACTAAGTGGAGCAAGGGTTTTGTTGTTACTAGACGACGCATATCAGCTAGGGGCAAAACTGAAATCAGGAAACATTTCTTGTGCCGTCACCAGCCACCTCAGGTCTTTGCCTTGTGGAGACAAAAAGGTGTCTGTCTTGCTTTCAGGATGCCCTTGGGGCTCTCCACTTGAAGGGATCTCTGCTCCCCTCAAAATCGAAGAGATGGAGGAAGACGCGGCAACTTCTGTGCTTGTATCTCCCGTGAAAGGCTTCAACCTTTCTTATGCTTCAGGCATTGTTGACAAGATTCTATACAGAACTCATTGCCACCCCCACCTGCTTCAGTTGATGGGATGGTCCATTTTTGAGGCTGCTTGCGACACTGAAACAACGTTCTGTGATGAGCGCATCCTTGAAGTGGCTACTGCCGAGGCGCTGTTCACTGGGTCTTCTTACTTTTTGAGTCACTGGAAGCATTCTGTTTCTCCGCACGCGACCCCAGCATCCAGGTTCCCCGGTGAAGGTTTTCTGACAGCATTGGCTCATGGAAAAAACTTTGAGGTTCGTGACCCTTATTTGTCATTGGCGATCACCTGGATGGTACGTCAAAAGTTAATTGAAGCTGTTGGGACTGGATATCAAATACGTATTCCTTTGATGTCTCAGTGGATTCGAGGATACTTGCCCAAAGCAAAACCTACAAATAGTTGAATCATGGTTAATGCATTTAAATCGTGGAAAATCATCTTGATTCTTGATCCAAAAGATTCTGAGATGGTGGATGAGTTTTATGGAAAGCAAGCCTACAGCATCGAAGATTGCCAGGTAGTAGCATTTGCCTGGCATCAATATTGGAATCATTTCCCTGGATGGTCTGTCAAGTCAGCGATCGCTGGATTCCAATTGACTTTAGCGAAATTCCAGAAGAGGTGATCAGGGAAGCCAATACCTGTGTTCAGCGGGTAATTCACATATTGCCCAATCGACAGGTGCATCCTACGGATATCGCTTTCAACCCTGAAACCCGTGGATTCTCAATAACTCATCCTCCAGACTTTTCCAGTCGTGCATTTAGAGGTTATTCATGAATTTAAACGCAGTCACCCCCTTCCCCTTGTGTTGGCCAAGCGATCGCCCACGAACTCCAACCCCAAAACAATCTCAGTTTCGGGTGTCAACAGCGATCGCCCAAAATGACCTGATCGAGTCAATCCGTAAGTTGGGAGCGCAAAGTTGGGTTATCTCTTCTAATGCCCCAGTGCAGAAGAACAGGAAAATATATGCCCGATTTGCAGAGCCCTCAGACTCTGGAGTTGCAGCTTATTTTTCCATTAAAGGGAAGCACTACGTTTTCACCTGCTTGCATATTGAAGAGCTGTAATTATTCCACCCACAAGCTGCCAAGTGACGTTCCAATGCCTGAACGCTCAACTGGCCAAAAAGAATAACAAAGGGCGTCGAAAAAATCTGGTGATTCAGACATATCTTTCTTCGACTCAATCTGAATTTTGCCAGTATCAGTGAATTTTGCTTTGATTTGAGATGCCTGGGCAATCAGTGTTGGATGGTTTGGAATTGAAATTAAGTCATCGCGGTGAATTGGGTTTTCGCGATCGCCCGTCCGGTGGGCATAAGCGGCCATGATTTTTTGCCGAATCCTCCCAGCGGCTTCTGCCCGTGCATTTCGGAAGCGTTCTTTGCTGGAGCGTTGCAAGTCGTGCCACCAATAGTCAGTACAGGCTCCTCCTCCATGGAACGCTTGCACGCGGAACGGTAAATCTTCTATTAGATTGAACAATCCAAACGCACCGGACCCAGGACCATCGGCGTCAATGATCAACGTTTCGACCTCAGGGAAGTGGGTTATCACCTCTTCACGAGCGCGATAAACGGTATTAGCCAAGTTGGGTTCACTCCAGTCGAGGATGCCTTTAACGGTGGGACCATGGCGCACTACCAGGACATTTCGGTTTTTCCCTTGATGTGCCACATCCAGACCAGCGACCCAGATATCGCCTCGACATTCTTCTATTTCGAGTTCTACTGCCGCTTGCACATGTTCGGCACGGATAAATACGCCTTCAACGCTGGCATTGTAATCAATGTCAATCTCTTGGGCGATCGTTACCGGCTCGAGGGTTAGGCGTTGTTTCTCATACCAAGGAAAAACAGCACCGGCGGGGGCATTGCGTCCATTGCCAACAGAACCATCTAAAGCTTCCCAGTGATTTTTTCGCGGGTCATCTTTCCAGTGCATCGTAAATACTGGAAGTAATCCACCCATGCGTTTTCGCGCGAATAGATTGCCAGCACCATTGGGGGTACTAGTCCAAAACACCGTATGGGTGGTTTGCGAAACTGCTGATTCGACCGACTGAGGGCGTTCTAGGAATGCTGCTTCGTCGATATCTGCGAAGGTAACCCGACCACCACGCCCAATATTATTTCCCGCCTCTCCCGTGATTGTTGCACCAGTGACGGGATTGATTATTTTGCAGTAATTGTCATGCTTATCTGGTGCAAATCCCTTGGGAAGCATCCACTTTGGCATGTGGCGGATCACCATTCGTGCTTTCTCAAATAAGCTACTAGGGTCACCAATTCGATCTACCAACATCGCCTTGCGGCTGGCCAATAATCCTGCAAATTCAGGGACAAATAACCAACACCACACATGGTGGGCAATATTAATCCAGCTTGCCCCTGCATCTCGAGATTTCTCTACCAACCCATGCTCTTTCCCTTCCCAACGAGCAATACGCCACCGTAAATAATCTCGCTGATAGGGAAAGAGGATAAACGGCATTAATGATGGTTTTCGGCGTGGGTCATAAGTCCACACAAAGTTGTCCATCCAAAATTCTGGATTGCGGCGGCTTTCGGCGATCGCAGCTCGCTGAGCCAGAGCATTATTTCTCGCCAGTCGATAAGTCTTTATCCGGCGACGCTGCGCCTCTGCCTGAGAAACCTCGCCTTCAATCCAAGACATAAAAGCTTAGCCGAGCAATGCCTCCGATAAAAGCCGCGATCGCTCATCCTCGGGCAATGAATCCCAATTTTGATACGCTAGCTCGTCTTCTTCGGTCCAGACTGCCGATGCTTCCGTTGTTAACGCCTCAGCCAGCCTCTGATCTGTTTCCACCAAGCGCATCATGGAATTCACTACCTGAGCAGCGGCGATCGCTTCCTTGCCATCAAAGCCAGGGTTCTGAAGTAGGTACTGCAACCGCTCCCAAATGCCTCGAAATGACTCCGTTTTGATGGGATTTTTGCCACCATTGATCACCGACAATTCAGGGACAGCGCGAGCCCGCCTAGTAGGGGGGGGATCCCTCTTAACGCCAGTGAGGGCAAGGGTGTCGGTTTTTGTCGGTTTTTGTCCGAATTGTGTCCGAATAACGCTAGAGGGCTCTAAGTCTTCTGTTTTTGGCAGTGTAGAATCACGCCACCCTCGCAATGTAGTACGAGGGACGTCCGCCCACCTCTCTTCAGCTTCAGAGAGAGACAGTCCGCCCTTAAATGCTTCAAGAGCTTCTAATTTCAGGTGAGCCCATTTTGACGCCCTAGCCATATCGTGATCTGTGGAGTTTTGTGGACATCCATGAATATGCAATGCACTGCCAAAAGTTTCTAGGCTAGTGCAAGGAACTTAGTCCAGGTGTGCAGGGGGAACTCCACCCCGGTCATCTCCAGTCACGTAAAGCTTGGCATCGGAGCGATCGCGGCGAACCAGATCAAGGATCTGAACGGCCACCAACCAATCCCCCTCTAACGGAGAAACGAGTGTGCCTAAATTGTCGTCAGGAACAGCAGTGGCTCCGTCAGGCAAAGGCAAAAATATAGACACCTGAGTTGGGCGTAAATGAAAAGGGAGAATTGCGGACCCTGCCCTGGAATGGTCCTGGCGATCAGTCGTTGCATCAATCCCGGACAGAGTAATCAAAAAATCAATTTCAGCTTTGACGCGGTCCCAGCGATCGCCAGGCTCATCAGGTAAAGACCCCCAATCCACCAAGTCCTCAATCCCGGAATTAAACCATTGCCCCAACTTCATCACCCCAAGCGCGGGGTGATTTAACTGTGTTGAAATGTCAGGACCCCATACGCCGTCCCCTAGAGAGAGGGTCTTAAGTTGTTCGAGTTCAGGTGAGGGTAGGGTGTACAGGGCGATATCCCCGTGGAGGCGCTGGACTAGGGTGATCACCTCCTTCAGTTCCGTCCAGTTTGTGAACGCATCCTCTGACTCCGAAGGGTCTGGGGTGTATACCGTGACTTGTCGCGAAGGGTTGAATCGTAGTGGCAAGGTATTGTCGGTATTTCCGCCCTGGGAAACGATGACGGCGTCTAGCTCAAACTCGTCAATCAGTTGCTGTAGGTCCGGGATGGCTTGCTCCCAGCGATCGCTCTCCGTGGGTGTGGTGAAGGTAGACCAATCGACCAATCTTGCCATCCCAGAAGTGAACCATTGATCCGCTTGCAGTTGTCCGGCCCCAGCGCGATCGCCCACAACGATATTAGGAGCCCAGACTCCATCACCCCTGTCTGAATTTCGAAGCTCCTCTAATAACAGTTCATCCATGGGATAAAGCTGAATATCTCCAGTGACCCGCTCCACTGCATCAACCACTTGGGATAACCGCCGATGATTCTCAGTACTTCCAGGTGTGGAATGGGGGGTAGGGAAATAAACAGAGATTTGACGAGGGGGGCGGAAATTGAAGGGCAATGTGGTCGGAGAACTCTCAGTTGTCCCCTGGGAAAGAACCAATGCATTTAACTGAAATTCATCAATAAGGTATTGCAAGTCAGGGATGGTTTTTGCCCAGCGATCGCCAGCATCCAAAAAAGGAAACAGCGTCCAGTCAACTAAGTGAAAAATCCCAGCAGTGAACCATTGCCCAGCTTGCAATTGCCCAGCACCGCCACGATCGCCGACAACAATGTTAGGAGCCCAGACCCCGTCACCGCGTTCTGCATTGCGCAGTTCTTCCAGTGCATCTGATGCCATGGGAGCAACCGTTATGTCCCCATAGAATCTTTCAATAAGACTTACCGCCTGGAGAACTAATCTCTGATTTTCTCGAAGCTCATCACCTTCGTCAGGGTCTGGGATATAGGCCGTAATTCCACTTTCAATCATATTGAAAGGCAATGATTTGCTAAGTGGAGTGTTGGGACCTTGGCGCAAGACCAAAGCATCTAAAGCAAAATCGTGAAGCAGTGCCCGCAAGTCTTCAACAGTTTGGTCCCAGCGATCACCTTCAGTAATTATGGGGAATGCACCCCAATCCGCCTGCTGTAATATTCCGGGAGCTAAAAACTGATCAGCCTGGGAAAATCCAGCACGAAACTGCGATCGCCCAAAAACGGCCAACGGGTACGGCTTCCATATATTGTCTACTTGCAATCCTTCCTTCCAGAGCGGGCCGCGGAACTCAACAGAATCATCGACAACAACATGAACACGATCCGGGCCAAGGGAAGCAGGAATGCTATCACCCGCTGCAAATAAATAGTAGGGGGTAGTAGTCGCTGGGAGGGAAATAGTGTCAAGGCCCACCTTTAAAGCATGGGCATAGTCGAAGACAATTGCATTGCGTTCGTTGATGACTGGATTTTGCGATCGCCACTCAATAAGGACAGGGTCAGTCAATTCAAAGACGGGGTCAAAAATTCCGTCTCCTGCAACAGACGCACCAGCATAGAAGTAGCAATAACAAAGAACGCCACGTACCCACGCGGGGGACCAAAGCCGAGTAAATCGACGAATTTCACGCCAGTCTGTCCCATCCCGTTGATACGCGTCCAAAGGAACCCGAACAAAAAATATGTACGGATTCCCACGAATATATGCAGCCGCCTGAGATTCACCTGCCACAAAGTCAGGGACCAACCAAACCTGAGGTGTAACGCAGGTTGTTGTGCCATAGGCTTCTAGGATTAACTCCAATGCTTGACCACTACCCCGCTCCGGCCACAGGTTCATGGAATTGGCAATCATCCAGCGCTTAAAACCTTCATCCCATTCCGGATTCCAATATTCACGAATCATCCCAACCGCTTGGGCAAGCCAGTCCAGTGCATCAGCCCTGGCTGTTTCTGGGTTGAGGTAATTGTCGGGAAATGCGTAGACTTCGCCCTTCAATCGACATAAATTCTCGTCCTGGAACGCCGTAAGCATTCGAGAAACGTCGTAGAAATCAGCGCCGTCGTCTTCTCTATACCCTTGGCTTTCCGCAGGGAGTCGAGACCAAATGGGAGAACAAATAATATTGCGGGAGTCATCACCCCAAGGTGCGGTGCGATCGGCGCGTGGATAAAACATCTTTTAATTCTGGAAATACTTCGTCTTCGGTTTTCTTGAAAAAAGCACACGCGCCTTCAATTGCACCGCGCCACGGCAACTGCTGCCCATTCTCAAATTTAGACACATAGGTCCCTTGAATCGGACGCCCTTCTCTTCCCATGAATACGCCCATCCTAGTCTGGCTTAGCCCCGCCGCAATACGAAGCCGAGCCAGAGTGGCACACCGTGGGTAAACACGAAATCGTTCAGGGCAAAGTTCTCCAGGGGCGACATTAAATAATCGAGCAGCAGCACGAACATATTGAGAGGTGGGCTCTTCGTCACCCACCTCCACTTTCCATACCCACGATTTTTGACACCCAAGCTTTTTCCCAACCTCAGACAATGTCATGCCAGCGCTGATTCGGAATAGACGAAAAGGGGTAATAGGGCACTGGGAATATCCACCATCAACACTGCGACTGTCATAAGTTTCTCGCAAGAAACTTATGACACTTCGGTCTTCAGAGGGAAGAAACAAAGTCTCTGAATCAAGCAGTGGATATTCTCCACACATTGCCTGAGAGATGGAGCTGACGACTTCTTTCTTCCTGGGGTGCCGTCCCCCTCTCTCAATGCGAGATATATATGATTGGTCGACCCCCGCTTTCTTGGCTAATTGCGACTGGGTCATGTTTTTAAACATGCGCAGCAACATCAGCGTTGTTCCATTGATCTGCGGATAGTCGAAACTTATTGGAGTTGTAACCATTGGGGCAATCCTAGATATCGCCAGCAACCTGAGGTGAGCTTTAACATAGCTACCTCGAAGGACTTATGGCGAAACAAAAACAGACCCCCCCTTCGACAAATACTAGCAAAGTAACAACTACAGATAATTTTGATCAGGGTGGTGTTGACTCTCTGATCGAATTTGAAGTTTTTATCGGTGGCGATCGCCTAGATTCTCGAGGCAACCCCACCCGCCTCGCCGAAGCCGAGCTAGATCAAATTGTCGAGAGTTATAATCCGGCGTCATTCCGGGCACCGATTATCGTATCCCACAACACCAACGGGGTACCTGACAACGAAATTGTTGAATCCGAACTGGCTTTTGGAGAAGTCTTTAGCCTGCGGCGAGTTGGGAATCGACTAAAGGCCGCGTGTAAGCGCATTGCCCCCAAACTGGTGAACTGGATTCAGGACGGTCAAATTTTAGATCGTTCTATTTCGGTTTATCGCCCCCATAGCGCCCACAATCCAACGCCAGGTAAATGGCATCTTCGCCATGTGGCAATGTTGGGCAAATCAGCGCCGGCCGTCAAAGGGCAAGAGCCTTTATCAAAGGGCTTTGAGCCTCTGATGCTCTCCGAATTTTTTGCCTTTGAAGAAGATGGAGAGGAGGTGGACACCGCCGAATTTTGGTGCCATTGCTCTCCCATCCCTGATGCGCTCAGCCAGGTTCGCGAGCATTTAATCGAAAGCCAAGGGCGAGAAGCAGCAGACAAAACTGTTTCGGCGGCGATGGTAAAAGCGGCCCACGCCGACGCAGAGCGCACCAGCAAATTGTTCGGTGAGGTAATGCGCCTCCGCGCTGAGCTGAGAGAAGTTGCCGAGGAAGTCAAAAACCTTGCCCAGGATGCTGACTACGAAGATGGCTCGCACCAGATTGACGGCGGCGACAATCACGCCGAAATGATGGGCTCCCTGCGATCACTGCACTCTCAATTTGCCGAACTACAGGACCAACTCGACGCATACCACAACAGCGTTCAAGAGTCCGACGACGAAATTCCACCCACAGAAGATCTGCCCTCTCCGGACTTTGGAGAGGACGGAATTGACATGGGCGATGACATCCCAACACCAGGAGACGACTCTATGGACGAAAACCTACAGGTCATTGACGACCAAAAAACTCAAATTGAGTACCAAGAGCAACAGATCGAAGATCTGCAATCTCAAATACAGGCATTCCAAGAGCAGGCAGAAGCCCTACAGGCGGAACGCCGAAAAGAGGCAGTTCAATATTTTGTCTCTGGGTTGAACTTGCCCGAAGCAGTGACCAGTCCCCGCACCTTGAACTTTATGGGTGGTGAATCCGGAGAAATGGACCTTGTGTCTTTCATGACTGCACTGGGAGAAGACGAACTGGTGTTCTTCAAGGACCTACTTACCGGGTTGGTGCAAATTGCCGAGACACCATCTCCCTCCTTTGAAGAAGAGGCAGGAACTCCTGATACCTATACCCCTCCATCCGTCAACATGATGCTCCCTGATGGTGTTGGTGTCGACCCAGAATCACTCAAGTTTCATGAAATGGCGATCGCCTATCAAGATGCTCACAACTGCGATTATGACGTCGCTTTCACCGCAGTAGGGGCACAAGCTTAATCCCCTCATTTTTTTGTAAATCTACGCACAATGTGCCCGAGGAATTATGGCAGGCACCTGTCAAGAATCACACCAAACTTTTAGCTTTACCGCATTCGAAGACATCAAAGCAAAGCGATTTACCACAACTGCTGGAGCTTACGCCACTGGCGCCGCCAACGAACAAGTCTTAGGTGTGTCTGACACCGACGTCAGTAAAGGACGCCCTGGACTCGCAATCTCTGCTGGACGAATGGTTGTCCAGTTTGCATCTATTGCGGGCGACTTATCCAAGCTCCAAATTACCGCAGAAGGCAAGGTGATTGCGGCGACCAGTGGGACCGTTGTTGCCTCTTTAGACCCGCGCTGCTCTTCCCCCTCAAAAGATGACGACTACGCCACCGTAATCCTGAATCTCACCACTGCTTAATCGAGACACAGCGCCTCCACTGACCGCCCTTTCATCCCTGAAATCATGGCACCTCTATCTTTTTTCCCTAATCCCGATAACGCTAATGCTGGCATTCACGTGCCGATGACCGCCCTCGCCCGACGGTTTTACAATGCTGAATTCGTAGGCAATTACCTTTTTCCCACCGTAATCGTTTCACAACGTTCTGGCATCGAATATGAGTTTTCGAAAACTCAGTTCCAGGTCATGAACGATCTGCGATCGCCTGGGGCTCGATACCCTGAGATGCAATTCGGCTACGAAGGGCGTCCGTATAAGTTGGAAGACCGTGGGCTTCAGTTAGCATTCACTCAAGAATCCGAAGAAGAAGCTCGTATTGTTGGTTTAGACCTTGGTTCATTAGTCCCTGAGGACCTAATGAATGGCGTCGGGCTAAGCCTGGAATCTCAACAGGCGGAAATTGCCTCTAATCCTGCCAACTACGATTCAGACAATGTGTTTGACCTGGGACCTGGAGAGCACTGGGATGAAACGGACCCCGAGCCTCTAATGCGTGAAGCCGCGTCCATCATCACCCTGAAGACTGGTAAGCGTCCCAACCTACTGCTGTTTGGCAATGAAGCTTTTGACGGTACGTCTGGTGGCGCAGCCGTACGTGCTCGGATGATTCACACCAACGCCAACTCGCTGACCGAAGACATGCTGGGCACCATGTTCAACATGAAGAAGGTGGTAGTTGGTCGTGCCGTCGGAATGAACACACCTTTGTCCAACCCATCGTTCCTTTGGGGCAATATCGCAATCCTGGCCTACGTAAACCCCACCGCGCTTAAAACAGGGCGCATTCCTTACGAAGGTAACAGCCGTATTTCTCGGTACAGCCAGAGCTTCGGATATACCAAGGTGCGCAAGGGTCACCCCTATGTCGACAAGCCTCGGTTCTGTGCAGATACCAAGACCAAGAAGACCTTAGTGACCTATCAGCGCCATCCTTCGATCGTTGCACCTGGCGCTGGGGTTCTTATCCGCAATGTTGCCAGTGCATAAACTCACGACTGACACGTTATAAACCAACCAAGGAGAACATCCTAGATGGCGACCACCTACTCCGCATACAAAGTTATCTGCCCAGGCAAAGTTCGCATCAATAAGCGTAATTACACGGAAGGGGCAGTGCTCCTTTTAGAGCCGAAACATGCCGTTCGCCTGGTAGAACTTGAATCCCTAGAGGAAACCGAGGATCGTACTGGGGCAATTGACCCACTCAATCCACCTGAAGAGGAGCCTAAGGCAGTGGAGGCTCCTCCCAAAACTAAAACTCCTCCCAAGACTCCTCCCAAGGCTGACGAAAACAAGCCTCCCAAGACGAAGACTCCTCCCAAGACCGCATCCAGCACCAAAACCGCGAATAAAGACAACTCCAAAGAGGCTTAAATATCATGCCTGAGGAGCCCTCTAGCACTGAGGTGACAACAGAAGCAGGCACTCAAATACTCGAGGAATCTCCTGCTTCTATCCCTCTACGGTTTGCCACAATTGATCGCTTGATTGCCTTTCTGGGAGAACCTGAGGCGATCGCCCTTTCCAATCCCGAATCACCCAGCGAAACCGGACCCAGCTCTATCACCTTAGAAGAAGCGCTGCGCTATGCCCATGGCGAGGCGCTTCCTTATCTTGCTCACTTCTCTATTCCCACGGACCGAGTGCCTTTACTGGTTGAACAGTCGATTTGTCGAATTGCCCGCCGTTTTCTTGATCGAATCCGCCCCCGAGATTTTGTGACTAAGGAATATGACCGAGCAATCGAACAATTGAAGGCGATCGCCGCTGGCAGGATGCTACTCGTCTTCGAAGATGGAAACCCTGTTCCACGCAAAGGTGAGTCGTCCGATTCCACTGGGTCTAGCAGAAAGTCAACACTACTCAGCTTTGATGTTCCCCCAAGCCGGTTCGCCTCAAAGATTCAAGGATATGGGGACTACGACGGAGATTATTCATGACCATAACGATTGCACCTATAGATTTTGCCCGCAAGTCACGCCGTGGTGGTAAGCGCCCTAAGAAGTGTTCAACAGGGACTCGTTGTGGTGCAACGTGTATCAGCCGCAAACGAAATTGCACGACCGGCAAGCTAAAAAAAAGCACCAAAATATTGGTCAATCACCTGAAGAAAATGAAATCTCAGGGGATGGCAGAAAGTGGCGAGTACAAGCGCTTTTATGGGGACTTAAAGAAAGCTCGAAATACATTAAATGAAGGGCGCAAACGGGATGGAACAGTTAAACCATCCTCACCCAAGCCCAAGTCTTTAAGTCAGATGATGCCGTTGCAAGGAAATGAAAAGCGCGGCTTTATTCCGATAGTCGATCCCCGTGAGGGTGTGGGCATATCTGGCAATATTTATAACGGAATAGGCATCCACCGCCCGCAACGAATGATTGGGGGACCAAAAGACAAAGTTGATCCTAAAACAGGACGAAGGACTATTGCTGGGGATACCAGGAAGAATGCAGGATTTGATGTTACTTCTATGGAAAGTGGAGCCCATTTTGCTAGGGCGAGGACAAAGAAAGAAGCCGAGTTAATGGCAGCGGCCCTTCAGTCTTCTGGGCTTGCACAACTCCACAACAAACACTTTAAAAAGAAAGGGCACGAAGACCGTCAAGACTACAAAGACGCTCTGTTTCGCTTTAATACTCTCAAAAGGGCAATCCAGAGTGGGGATGAGGACAGGGTACGAGAGGAAGTTGACCGAATTCGAAGCCTCGACAATCCCGCAAGAGATGAGCGGTCATTATCTCTTCGCTCACGCAGCTTCTTGAGAGATGTAGAAGAGCAAGGATGGGAGCGCAATGCGGCTGAGGACTCATTAATGAGGGATAAAAATCCAGAGGTTCAAGCAGCGGTTTCTGTTTTCCTCAAGCGCCGTGACCGTGAATTGCGGGAACCAGAAAACAATGCGGTAAATCCCGCTCCACTCAAAATTTCGGCAACTTCACGAAAAAAAGCTCAGGAACTAAGCCGTGAGCTGGCAGAAAAGAATGGCGGGTCTCCGGAAAAATTTCAGAAGGGGGCTGAGCAGCTCATAGAGTCAGCGAGACAAGGGCGGGTCCCCCTAGAACTCTATGCCAAGTCTCAAGGAGAATCACTGATCAGAACAGCACATGATGCCAAAGCTCAGTTAGGCATTGGAGAACCTGAAAAAGGGAAGATGTGGGGAGCTGACGCTACCAGAGCTGAACGCCAGTTAATAGAGTTTGATCGCAAAACAAAAGGGCGTGAACTCACTGAAGACGAGGAAGAACGGAGAGACCTACTGGAGGATGGCAATTCCATCGAGCCGGTCAACTCTTTGACCGTAGGTAGAGCCCTATCCGGATCGGAGATTTATAAATCCTCAGTGGAACAGTTTCTTTCTGATACGGGGGTAAAAAGTCCCACAGCTTTTAGATCGTTGATGGCGGCGACATCCAATGAACTCAACGCATCTTCTAGAAAGCTTGAGTCATCTGATCAAAAGTCTCGAAAAAACGACCTACAGTGGATAACAAAAAATAGCGATCGCCCACTAACTCCATCCGAGATAAGGACACTGCAAGAAGACCAAGGTCAAACCAGTTTATTCCAAGAAAAGTAGTTTTTAGCGATCATTATGCTTCAAGAGCTAGAAAACTATCTCGTAGATAAAATTGCGATCGCTCTCTCTGGTGTTAACGTTTCAGCCTGGCCTGATGACCCGGATGAATCTCCAGCGGCAAAAACGTCAACAAATGTCTTTGTCGCTTACTCGAGCGGATCTTTCAAGCAAAGTGCTAGAACGACCTACGCCTTAAGTGTTGAAGCAACACTAAGCTTTGAGGTAACAATTGAAGCGCAAGGGCTGCACACCCACCAAAGGGTGTTGCAAGTCCTTGACAGCACCCGCGAAGCCTTGCTGGGGTTGCGGATGCCACTCAACAATTCTGAGCCCTTAATGATCGCTAGTGAAAAATTTGTCGATGTTGTTGATCGAATGTGGATCTATCGCCAAATTTACGAAGTAGAAACCAAAATCGAACAAGGGGAAAGCCCTCTTTCCGTAGCAACTGCCGAAGAAGCAAGGGAAGCAGAGCAGAGATCCGAGCGATTCAAAGCGCTGGAGAACAATATTACGATCCGTTCTGGACTTTACCGCACCTTGGTGCCTGAATATCCAGGGCGACCAGTCTTCAAAGAAGGGCAAGATTCATTCTTCTATAAGCAAATTGACATCACAACGGACGCGGAAGACTAGAGAACAGGGCAAGTCTAGAACAAGCTCCATATCATTGGGACGCTAGGGGCAGAGTCGAGGTTTAGTCCATGCCCACAGCTTTTAATGCCAGCGTAAATCAAGCTCCTGGAATTTACGTAACACAAGATACTGCCGGGTTAATCCCAGCATCGATCATCCCCTTCAATCGGGTTTACATGGTTGGCCCTGCTGGAACCGGTGAGTATGGTCGCCCAATCCAAATCCATAGCTATGAAGATGCGCTGAATGTATTCGGAGTTGCGGGCATTACAGCAGCGGCAATTCGATTATTTTTTCGAAACTGTCCCCAAGGGTTAATGTTTTTCTCTCGAGTTCCGATCGCCCAAACCTTCGAGGTGCAAGTGACGAATACTTCTGGAACCTTTGAACTAGGGATTGACGGCAATACAGTTAGTTATACGGCAGAAGCTGGAGATGATGCGAGCGCGATCGCCGCTGCACTGGGTGATTTAATCAACAATCCTCTCAATGGAATTTCCAAGCTTGTTTTCTCGGATGTCTTGCCCTCATCGTCAGACACTTTAACCCTCCGGGCACTGGATCCAACCGGATCGGCGCTAACTGCCACCACCTCAGGAGATGTTGACGTGACGGACGTCACCGGGATTGAGCCACGGGACTTAGACTATATCTGGACGATTGAATCTAGCTACGACCCCGACGAAAATCGCCCTGGATATCTAATCGCCCCAGAAGCGTTCTCAGAACTAGGACCAGAATCAACATCTGTGGGACAAGCAATGGGGCAACATGCGGGGAGGATTGGATTTAACTGGGTTGCCTTGGTTGATGGGAAGCCTGATCTGTTCACCACTGAAGCTATGTTGGAAGATGGCAAGCGCTACACCGCCTCCCAAGGTGAGCTGGCATACTACGCACGTTACGTAGAAGATTTTGAAGGGATTGAAGTCCCATTGTCTGCCGCCGTTGCAGGAATTGCATTGCTACGGTTCCGAGAGCAAGGTTTTCAGTTCCCGCCAGCCGGCACTCGATACCCGATCCAAGGAATTACCAGAATCGTGGGTCCGCCGATCAAGCGAACTCACCAGGAAGTGCTAAATCCAGAAGGGATTAATGTTCCACGGGATCTGCCCAATGTGGGCCCTTGTGTATATGGCGCTCGTACACGGTCTGACAATCCGTACTTCAGGTTTGTCCATATTCCTGTGGTGCTATCAATAATCTCTAAAACTTTTGAAGAGGCGTTCACCAACGAAATCTTTACCGCAGTAGATGGCGCTGGCGTGTTATTCACTCGCCTGAAGATGACGGCCAATGCCATCCTTTATCAAGTCTGGAAAGATGGTGGGCTCTATGGTGCAACCCCTAACGATGCATACGAAGTAATTTGTGGAGAGATCAATAACCCCGCCCTTTCTCTGGAAGAAGGGATTGTCAACTTAGAGGCTTATGTTGCTCCGGCTCCTCTAATGGAGCGGATGCCTATTAAAGTCCTGCGCACTGCGATCGGTCAGGTTCAGATTACGGCTCAGAATGTATTATCGGCCGCATAGCATGAGTCCAAGTTCACTTGAGTTTTCGAAAAAAAGCAAACGCCCCAAACGTTGTTCCGTCGGAATTCGCTGTGGGGCATCTTGCATTAGCCGAACACGCAATTGTACAGAGAGAAAAGACAGATTGAGAGCGGCTTTGGACACTCAAAATCAAACCCTGGCGACTTTGGGCACTCAGGATGGACAAAAGGAGAAGCAAGGGAAAAAATCACCCAGCATGTGAATAAAAAGTCAGACGAACTTAGTGTTGGAGCATTAGGGTTCGACTTTCCTTCTACATGGCAGGAACTGAAGCTTCCCATGGCAAATGGGGTCCCAGATATGGATGCAGCAATTGCTTCTGTGCGAAGGGCAGGAATAACCAGCGAAGAATTTAGGCTTTATCAGTCTAGAGTTCAAACCAATAAGATATTTGGAGCTTCTCAGGAGCAGGCAGAAAAAAAGGCGGGAGAAGAAGTCTTTGGACTTCGCTTGCCCAGAAACTTTACTGGACTCAGCACTGAAGCAACAGCAACATTGCAGAGGCAAGTGGACAAAGAAGATAGAGTCGCCCGAAGTCAATCCCAAAGACGCATTGAAAGGAAGGAAAAAGAAAAGCTCCGGACAAAACGGCAGCAATCCCATAAACAGAGAGCCATCAATGCAGAGTGGAAAGATCTAACTGGCACCTCTGTTCCAGGGCGGTCCGGTGAATTTCAAATCAATGTTACGAATAAGTCTAAAAACCCTCAAGGAGTAACAGAAAGACGGACTGTAAAGGGCAAAATTTATGGGGGAATTGGGGTTCATCAAGCGAAAGATGGCAGGACGGTCCTGACAGACCTTACCTCAGGGAAAAGAATTACATACGCTCCAAAAGGAATGCGAACGACAAGAATAATTGGAGCCCTTGAGCGATCAGGGATTCAGCAATTACTTCGGCAAGAAGGAGAGCAAGCAGGCTCTAATCCAGACTTTGCACGACGACTCAAGAATTTTAATAGAGCAAAAGAAGCTATTGAATCTCGAGACCTAGATAAAATGAGGGAAATTGACTGGAATGCATGACACCCCTATTAGAAAATTTTCTGCATGAAATTACGTCATGGGAAAAGAGCCCCGCTTTTGTCTAAAACCAAAAGCGGGGCTCTTTTTGAAGAAGCGCAAGGCAGAAAGATTAATGGGCAGTTGCAGCGATCGCATTCAATCGTCGTTCTAGTTCTATCAATCGTTCCCGTTCACTTAGCGGCTCCGAAAAATCAACTTCGCAAAGATCATCACTTTCTACCCCTTCCTGGAATTCGACTTCGTTACCCTTGGTGTCCAGCATCGAAATCAACTTGTATTCCAAAGGGACAGAAGCGGATGGATCACGGAGAGTGAACTCCATTACTTTCGTCACCTTCTTCCCTTTGACGGTGGTTCGATCAGTGAATTCGCCAAAGGCAATGACATTGCCCTCTCCCCAGCGAAAATTAACGGAACTCACGCCGTCCGTATACATATCCTCCAATATTGTCTTGATCATCGCCTCTCCAGCAGCAGCTTGCTGGCGAGAGCTTAAGTTCTTGGGAATTCGTATTTTCTTCATAGAGATAGGCAGTCCAATGCTTTATCTCAAGAATATTCCTCTTGTTTTGAGCCCATTAGGCAAGTCTTAAACCGGATTAATTCTGTGGATAGGGTGCAATTGGCAGAACTCATTGCCCCAAATCATGACACGAAAACCAACCACAATTTCTCAGAGCCAATGGCTAGTTCAAACGGCCGGAGCGGCTGCATTAGATGGACGATACTGGGAAAAATTCAGCGGTATCAGCGACCCGGCTGATGTCTCAAAATACAACGATGGTCACAGCAACCGACAGTATCCCCACATGGGCCCTAAAAGCCTGGAAGACGTGGAGATTACCAAGGTATATGACCCAACCACTGATGGGGAAATTGTTCGATGGTACAAAAACTGGTGTACTGGCGACGACCCTATCACGCTGACTATTCAATCAGTTCAGTATTGTCCCGACCCAGAGCCGATCGGACCTTCCTACACCCTTTATGGGTGCAAGCCTATTAATGCAACAGGCTATGCCGAAATTGATAAGGGTAGTAATGAGGTTCAGCGCTTAACTCTTAAGTTCGCAGTGGAAGATTACTCGATTGACTAATTATGGTTCAAATCAAGGAAAAGAAAGCATCTGAGAAGTCTGGCTATGACGCAAACGCTTTACCTGAGCAAACTCAGCAAGAATACTCATCACTTCATAAGCACACACTTCGAGATGGGACTGTCACGCATTTTCGCCCCGTAAATGGGGCGGACATGGTGTTCATTCAATCTGACGGTGGTGGTGGAAATCAATCCAAAAATTTGGGGCTATTGGACCGATGCTGCGTCCGGTGGGGAGATAAAAAAACTGCTGGGAGAGGGAAGCTAAGGCGAACATCCGCTCGAGATCTAAACAGGATCAATGAATACTTGCTTGAAGATCTAAGCCTTGTATGGGAAGGCGACACTGAAACGTTGCTTGCTTCTAAACTTCCAGACTCTGGAATTTTTGTTGTTTCTGACAATCATTTAGATCAAGAGCGATTATCAAATGTACCGCAAGTAATAGTTGTTCCCATTGAAGATCACCCAGACTATTCTCGGTCCACAACCCTGCCTATCAGCGGAATATCGGTGCGGTTCCGTGATCTGTCTGGAGCGGATCTGGAATGGATGGACAACTATGCCAAAATGCCTGAGATGAAAATGGTCTTGCTAATGGCGCATCGACTAATCACTCAATGGGGAAACACAGAAAAGTCCGAAGACCTCGACTTAGTCTCTATGCAAACCCTTGAGGAATTGCACATTGCAGATTGCATTGTGCTGGGAAAGCTCTTGCAGGACTTGCAATAGAAGGATTGGCAAGTTTGCCATCAGCGAACCAATTCTATGAGGCTTGCTATGCCATGAACGGCAATTCTTTCGTAGAGCTAGAAAAGCTGGAACAAATGCCTCTTGGGAAATGGTTTCAGCTACTCAATATCCACAACCGTAGAGTGCAGCGTGAAAATGCAGCACTGGAGAAAAAATAATGAATCGGAGGGCGGACAACATACTAAGCGATCGCCTTCCGATTTCGTTCGGAGAAGCAACACGGAATTTAAACCGAGCCAATGTTGAAAAGTATCAGCGTCGCATCCTCAAACTGTCAGAGCAATTAATTGCGGGGGAATTGTCTTTTACTGAATGGCAGCGAGAAATGGCAGCGTCTCTAAAAGTTGTCCACGTTCAAAACTATGTTTTAGGGCGAGGTGGCATTGACTTGGTGTCCAGTGACAACTGGCTATCCGTAGGAAGAGAACTGAAGCGTCAATACACATATTTAAGGAAATTTGCTCGAGATATCAAGTCTGAGAAACTGTCCAAACGGCAGTTGTTAGCTCGATCTCAGATGTACGCCGATAGTGCTACCACAAGCTTCTGGGCAGGGGAACAAGACACAGCGATCGCCGCAGGTTACACCGAAATGCGTCGCCACTTAAGCGCCGCTGATCATTGTGAAGATTGCCCTCAGTATGCAGCTAGTGGATGGCAAAAAGCTGGCTCATTGCCTATGCCCACTCAGCAATGCCAGTGCAGAGTACGTTGCAAATGCTGGGTTGAATGGAGGTAGAGGATCGTGGAACCAATTCGTACTGCCTCATCTGTTGTTGGGCAAGAAGCTGGCAACAGGATTAGCGATGCCCAAGTAAATAGCGGATCAATCCCATCTTGGTTCAGCCAGACAGCTTATTCTGAGTTGCCGGATGGAACGCGATCGCCCGAAACTCCTGAAGCGTTTTTATTGGACTACAACCAAGCCGAGACAGCAACAGCACGGCTCTGGACTTTTTTAACGAATCCTCAGGTGCTGAGCTTTTCTACAGCAGCGGAATATGGATCTAACAAAACCTTTGCCGCCGCAATTCACGACCATCATTATTTCACTAGTGGGGGTCGAACCCTCCAGATTCAAGGAATATTACTCGACACTTGGCAGCAAGGAAAATTAGTAGAGCCCTTGATAGATGGGATTTATGAACTTACCAAGGCGGATTTAGCTAACAAGCGGTATGCGCCGCCACTCCTGAGCTTTGTGTGGGGCGATCGTCGATTTGCACCATGCGTGATCACAGAAGTTTCTTGGGATGAATCGGGATGGCACAGTGGGCGAGCTGCACGAGCCGTCCTGAATTTCACATTGATTGAAGTGCGCGACCCCAAGAAACGGGCGGATCCCTTGGTGCCTGCGGAAAAGCAAGGGCGTACCAGCGAAGATAAGGAAAAAGAGGCATCCGCCAAAACCCCGCCCAAATTGCCCAAAGAACTGACTGAGCGCCAGCGAAAAGAAGGCTCTAACGCAGCTAAGGAGTACCTAAGGCAAAACCAAAAATCACTACCTCCAGCATTGAAAGGAGTTGTTGACTCTAATTCTTATTTCCTTAGCACCGACGAAGCCACCGGCGCAATAACCATGCTGGATAGCAATAAAAGAGAAATCGGTGTTGTAGGGCGATGGGATGGACGTGAATTTACGCAAGGAGAAAAGAATCAATGGGCCACTATCCTCCAGACAGAACAAAAAGCTGGTAATGGACCCAGTCCAACGACATCAGACCAGGAAACTCGACCATCTTCACCACAAACGTAATCAGATCATTCTCGCCAACAGTCCATAGAACACTACTATCAACATGCCAAAGAAAACAAAAAATCGCAGGAATTCTATACGGTGTGGAGCTTCCTGTATCAGCTAAAAAAGGAAGGATTTGCTGATTCTAAAGAATACAAAAGGTTGACTAGCGAGCTAAGTTATTTAAACAAATCTAGTGCAAAGGATGGAGAGAAAAATAGTCATTCGCTCGTTTGACGACTTAGATCAATATGAATCTTCTTTGCCTAAGCGAAAGAGTCCTCCGAAAACAAAATCAATGCAGTCAAAAATGTCCCTACCCCTGGGATTTGTGTCAAAAGAAGAAAAATCCAAGAAGTAACTAATACAGGACGATGACAGTCGAATTTGAACCACTAATTGCACCATTACTAGATTCCCGCAGCGAAAGGCAACTGGTTGAGTCAGCCGCTGCCAGGGTTTATGAAGTTTCTGAAGGTGCAATCAATGATTTAGGACCATCGTCTCCTATAACAGCGCTCATTGAAGGGCAATGCTTTGCTCAGGCAGAATTTCTGTATTTCCTAAATCAATTGCCTGAAGCCTTTTTGATCTACTGGCTTCAGTTGTTTGGCATCCAGCGGAGGCTAGGGAGCTATGCCCAAACAACTGTAGAATTCCAGCTCTCTGAAGCTCGCCCTATCCCGTTCACGATCCCACAAGGCTACGTTGTCGTCAGCAATGGTGGTGTTACTTTTACTTGCAATGAGGAGCTGATCATTCAAGCAGGAGACACCGTTGGACGAGTAGGGGTAACTTGCACCGAACTCGGTCTGGTTGGCAATGTGCCCGTCGGGGCGATCGCTCGGGTATTGCAACCCCTAACCGGTTTGTCACTGCTTTGGAATCCAGATCCGGGCGCTGGAGGGACAGAAGAGGAATCGATCAGTGAAGTTAAGCTGCGGGCATTTCAAGCAATCCGCCGGCGGGGATTAATTTCAGCAGATGATTACGAAAATGAGGCGCAAGAGTACCTGGGAGAAGGGGCTCCCGCCCTCGCGATCGGTTCACGTGGGCAAGATCCGAGAACCATTCAAGAAGGTTCGGTTCATGTTTTTGCTCGAAACCTGGACGGTTCGGCGTTGAATGGATTTCAAATTCAAGAGTTGGGTGATCGCTTGCTTCAAAAATCATTGCTCGGCATTAGGGTGTGGGTGAGCAATATCGATGTCCATGAAATTGACGTAGAAGTCATAGCCCAGTTGGCCAAAGGTACGTCCCCAGAATCTACGGCCTCTAGCATTTACTCCAATCTGAACCGATATCTAAGACCTCAAGACTGGGGAGAGAGTCAAACCATTGTCCTGAAAGAAATTGAGTATCAAGCTCGACTCGCTGGAGTGGAATTCATCCAAAGCGTTGCCCTCCGTGAGCGATCACCCGGCGTTGAGTCTGAGACAGTTTCCCCTCCTCTTCCAACAAACATCAGGTTGCCTTACCCATGGTCAGCACCAACTTTAGGGGAAGTGACCATTATTTTGGTGACGGAAGAAGATTCCTATCGATACACTTTTTAGCCCTTAACGCTCCATACTTGCTGTTCCTCTAGAATTTGCTGCACGTCGTCGTAGCCGAAAAAAGCGAGCGTGCGTTACAGGGGCAAGTTGTGGGTACACCTGCATTGCTCGAAGAAAACGCTGTTCAAGTGCTTCGCTGACTAGAGCTGCAAGGTTAGCCGTACGAACCATGGCAGAGATGCGATCGCAGGGGATGTCCGACAGCTCTCAGCACAAGAGACTTAGATCCGATCTGAGGGAGACTCAGGTCGGATGATTAGGCAAAATCGGACGTTACTTCATCCATCTTGACTTTGCCGTGCGCTCTCGACAGACAGAAACTGAAAAGACTAGCGACGCAGCTCAAAATTGATGGGAGGCTGCGGAATACCCAGGACAACCCACTGAACCTCTACCCATCCCACTCCATCTTCACCTAGTCGACCCGTGACAATAAACTTGTCGACGGCCAAGATTTGAGTGTCGAGAGCTATGCGGATTTGCTCCACTTGCACTTGGAAGTCGGACGTTGTCGTAAACGTATAGTCAGGAGTTCCGTAAGTGGTGGGGCGCATAACTCGCTCTGATGGACGAGTTTCTAAAACCTGGATGATCGCCTCACGGACTAAGGTCAGATCGCTTGATAGCTGCAATCGTCCGTCAACGATTGCCAGTGGATAAGAAACACCACGCCGAAAGGGCGGGGGTGGCTTACGGGAGTGATATAGCAATGCCGTGGACATAGACAAGCCTAAAACCGATAAAACAGCACTTCGATAATTGAATAGAACTTCATGCCACCTCCCATAATATCTATGTTTATCGGACGTCACGACTTCGCGCGTCGTTCCAAGTCTCGAAAAAAAAGAGTTTGCTCCCGAGGGGCTAGTTGTGGATATTCGTGTATTACAAAAGGAAAGCGTTGCTCTGCCGCATCACTAGGAAGGGCGGCGAGTCTTGCCAGAAAAACACTGGCAGAAATGAGATCTGCTGGGCTTCAAGATAGCTCTAAGTATCGAACGTTAGTCAAGGATAGTCGAAACATTGATCGCCGTGAAATACTCGCACGCGGCCAAGAAGCTCGCCATCAAGGGCAAAGGCGACAGAAAAAGCTCGCCAGAGAACGAGAACGGCTTACCAAATCTCTAGCCCCAGGGACGAAGAAAGATACTGTAGCTCAAGAGTTGCTAAGAAGAATTAAAAAGCATGAGGGCGAACTGCCAAGACTGAGGGAAACCATTGCCCGCCTCCCGAAAACAGCGAAGAAAGGTAGCCTAGCCGAAACAAGAATAAAGGGACTGGAGCGCTCACGTCAAACTTATATTGACTCTCTCAAGCAAAGAAACAATTTCTTTAAGTTGCAGGATGAATATGGGCTGTCAGATCGACAAATGCGGCAGCTCGACGAACAAGTGAAAGAAGTACAGCGTGTTCAGGGACGAAAGCTTAGTCGCTTGAGGAAAAACACACAGAAAAATATTGAAAAGAGCTCCTTGTTCGCTGACCGACTTAGGAGAAGCGGCAACAATGAAAGCCCAGCAAACTTATCTAAGCAAATCGCCTCTCTTCGGAATGAATGGAAGCCTGGCACTCCAGGGAGGGAGAAAGCACTAAAAGAACTGGCAGCAATTGAGCGTCCTTTGAAAAAATGGTCGAATCAATTTGATATTGTCAAAAGCAGCAATGCTCGTGATTCCGCCATCGCCATACTGGGAAATTCCTTAGCAAGATCATCCGTGCAGGGGCGATCGCCTCAAACAAAAACCGAGAAAAAAATCCAACAGTCACAGCAAGAACTGGAAAGGGCAGAAAGATTTTCATCCTCTCTTTTTAAACAAGCTCGAGAGTCCAAAGAAGGGTCTATAAAAAAAATGGATCTTCAAAAAAAAGCAGTGCAATCCGAAAAAATGGCTCAGCAGAGTCGAAGGCGCCATGACGAAACACGGGCAACATTGGAAGCCTTGGATGCCCCCCAGGGAAGGAAAGGGGCACTAATGCCAAGCGTGACAGCGAATGATGGAATTATTCCGAAGCGAGTTCGAAAATGGATGGATCGTAAACCCGCCTTTGATCTGCCAGAAAACATGGATGGCAATGCTGTGGCGCAATTACTGGTGCGAGGAAAAGGAAGCATCATCTCATCGGTTAGTGGCGTGCGCCGCAAAATTACTCGAGTCAACCGGCCTTCGAAAAAATTCCCAAGTGGTTCTGTCACCCTGACCCTGGCAAACAAGAGTGATGAGGGTCCAGAAGAACGACGATGGAAGTCCCGCCAGTACAGCATTAGCTCCTTATCCGCACTGCTAGGAAGCACTTCTCAAGCAATGAAGCAGCAAAACATCGTATTAGAAGGCGATCCTGACACCTTCAGCTTCAGCCTTTGGCATTCCCAAGCCTTTCCTAGGCAAGTCTAAAAAAAACAGCGGGGGATTGGCACCTTGAAGAAGCCTCCCAAAAGACGCTGCTTTTTAGCAGGGCTCAGCACATGGCACGCCCCAGAAAGAATCGCCACCGCTCCGAAAAAATCGCAATTTATCTAACAAAAAAAGAGCGAGAAAAAGGACTTGAAGTTGCAGAAGAAGAGTCCCTGTCCTTATCATCCTTAGTACGCAGTCTAGGAAAATCCTATGCAAAGGATCGCTTCTGGATCGAGCAAACCAAGATAAGAAAAGTTCCAGTAATGCGGGGCGATCGCTTGCCGTTTATCGTATACGTCTACCCGGAAGAGAAAGTGGCCCTCCAGGTTTTTTGCGGGCGCCATGGATGGTCGCTAAGTGCATATCTCAGACTTCTTTTGGTTAAATTCTGCCATCGCGAACTGGCAATGTACCCGTCCACGGTGCGGTTTGGATAATCGCAACTATCCACCTTCAGGAGTTACTTCTGAAGGAACAAACCAAATCCCAAAATTTTCGTAATAGCGCTCAAGATTGTCGATATTTGCTACCTGCTTAACTCCTGACGAGCCAAACATGAAGTGCCCATCATTTATTTTTGCTTCTACTTTTTGCCATTCTGGTTTGGCAAAGATACGATTTTCGTCCCATAAATATTCACCAACCCAAGCAACAACAGTTTCACCCGCATCAAGCATCCTCCACAGCAACTGATAATTATTGCTAAGTTTGCCAGAAACGTCGTCTGGTTTACCCTGCATCATCACTGGCATAATCAACCTCCAACAAATAAATGATTATCTAGTATACAAACTATCCATGTCTAAAGTTCTAGAGTGCGAGTTCCACCTTCTAAGCACCCCAACATTCTTCAATCCAAACAGGATCAAAGTTCAGCAGCTTCTTTATTATGCGCAGGCTTGGAGCCTGGCAACTTACGGAACCCCTGTCTTTGAACAAGAGTTTCAATTTTCTGACAGTGGACCAACTATTCCTCAATCACGAGAAATATTAAACAATTTAAGGTCAATCTCAATCTCATTGTTGCCAGAAGAAAAATGGGTCTTGGACCTGGTTGTTGACAATTACGGACCTTTTGCATCTGAAGAGTTGGAACAATTAATTCGTCACGAAATTCCTTGGCAGAATGCGCAGCGCCATAGGTTCAAAGAGCTATCTTTTAGGCATTCTATGTTTCTGGACGACATGAAATGCTATTACCCCCATTTTGCCGATCTGGACGAAGAAGGTAGAATTTCGGGAATAAAAACAAACGCAACAATGTCGAAAAAATCCACAGGAGAAGAGCTTTTTTCTTTGAAGAAGTCTGAGGGAGGAAAGCTGCGCTGGATGACTTTAGATAAACTGCAAGAATACGTTCAGAAAAATCCTCTTTCAGAGATGAAGAGTGTACGCCGTCCAGCTTTCTTTAAGTCTTAAAGTTAACTCACTCAGACCCTCGCCATGCCACCAAAGGAAGTTCAAGCTTATTGCCGAGAAAACGGATTTACTGAACCTCAATTTGTTGACGGGAAGTGGTGGGGGTTTCCTCCACATTCAGCAATACCTATCCCACTAGAAGTGCCCGAACCAGAGAAATCTTCCCGCGTAGTTCTCTATAGTATTTTTATTGCTGTTCATGGAGAATCTTTGCACGAGTTTTTGGTTCGCACTCGAGATGAAATAAGTCCAGGAGACTTTGTCGTATTTGAGTCCAATGGAGAGGTCTACAAATACACGGAGAATCAAAACTTTATATTGCAAGCAAAAACGAACAACAAATTGGTGGGGCGCTATTCTCTTTGAGTGTCCGAAATCTTAAGACACCACGAAAACCCAAGCGAATAAAAAGTGCGGCTACTGCCTAACTTTCCAGCGCTCCGCCAAGCTAATTCCATTCAGATTCTTTAGGTGTTCGTAAGCAAGTCGATTCCAATGGGCATCTCGAAGTGCATTATGCTCATTCCCCTCTAGCGGCGGGTCAAATGAGGACAAATCGGCTCCCAGGCGATCTGCCTCCTGCTTTAAATCCCTGCTATAGCGGGGGAAAAGGTTAGGGAGATCTATCATCTTTCCGAATAGTTGACAGAATGCGACCCAGTCATAGCTGCCATAATATGTCCAGAATTCAGGGACAACGTCTCCAATAAATCCCAGAACCTGTTGGCGCATTTCCTCCCGAGTGGACAGAAAAGGCTCTGCCTCTGACGTAAACTTACCGTCCGCGATCGCCGCGCCAGGGAACACATTCTCAACAACCCAAGCGTTAGCTCTGCTTAAGTTACAGTCTTTGTGGAGAAGGTAAAGCCCTCTACCGAATTGATCGACCATCCCGAGAGAAATAGGGTCGATAGTAATGCCATCTTCAATAAACTCAAAGTCGAAAAAGATTCGCACAACCTTAAAACTCCTTGAGCTGCAAGGAAACCAAGTTCGTCTTTTCAATTCTAGCCTTCAAAAGAATGAAAGTATTTCAATGTTCCAGCTTAGAATTTGTCAACGACTATTCTTCCACCTCGTCAAGCAAACTGGACCCAGTCAAAAGTAGAATTTCATTGCCTCTACTTCGTAAAAAAAGGAATATACGGCGAGCGCAGGAAACAATATAAACTCATGCACAATTTCATCCTGCTGGAAGGCGAGAACCAACTCCAATAACTCAACTCTTTCTCTACGCAAACAACAGTAAACAGAACAAGGTGTCAATCTAAATTCAATATTGATTGACTTTAAATGGATTTTATTAAACAAGTCTAAATTCATCATTAACCAAGCGTCACCTAAATCCAGCCTCGCAATGCCAAAGAAGAAATTTGACACGGAAATGTTTTATATGGCACTGGACAAAAAACGAAGGTCTCAGGGAATGAGCTGGAAGCAGGTTGCAGAAATATCAGGAGTTAACGCCTCAACACTAACTCGAGTGTCTCAGGGGAAAAGTCCTAGTGTCGAAAGTATGGCAGCTTTAGCCGTTTGGTCTAAATTGAGTGTTGATTCATTCGTGCAGCATGAAGTTCCCACGGAAATCTCATCCGATCCAATATCAAAAGCTGCTGCTTATTTTCGTGCATCCCCCAACTTGTCACCCGAAAGTGCAGACATCATTGAATCCGTAATTAGATCTATATATGACCAGTTACGAGAAGACGAAAACCCTATGGACAAGAATGTATTGAGGGTGCAAGAAAGAAACATCAATGCGCCAAACTCAATTAAGTATTTCTAACCTCTGACAGGTGTATGCGCATATTCAATCATCACCCGCATTGCTCCGTGTGCAGCTTCTCCGTTGACGTAAACAAAAATTTCCCGGTCCTCTTCAAATCCCGTGAGAGGAAGCCATTTGACATAGACTTCCCCAACGTCTTGTCCGGAAACATCTTGCGCTCCAGCAATCCAATAAGGGTCGTGATGGGTTCCAACGGAAAATGAGTCCAAATAACTCCACTCTTCCGAAACAGTCATCTGCAAAATTCTTGCCATCGTATTGCCCGGCAGAACCCCAATAGAGCAGCGGCTGTAATCATGTCCTATGGGTACCAGATCTCGATAATCGAAACTACAGGCAAGCACTGACGTGCAATTAATTGTTGCAGATTGAAGATCAGCGATTTCGGCAGAATGGTTGGACGATTCAATTGCCAAAGCTGTTTCGAGAGCCTCTATCTGCGTATAAAGCTCAACGGTTTGGACCAGCATTGCATCGGCGATCGCCTCGTCACGGTCTTCCACCTCCTGATCAATGGCAGCAGAAATGGCGATGTCGATTTGCTCATCCCCTGAACTCTGTTCAAGTTCTGTCGGCTCAGGAATGATAACCGTAGATGAGGGCGGCTCTCCTGCCAGGGCCGAAGCGATTAATCCAGTTACCACTAAATCGTCAGACTCAGGAGCAAACAACGCCGTGATCATAGGGCGGGGATAGTCTTCCAGCAGTGGTTGCACCAACCACGTAATAGCAGGATCTAAAATCAGCTCGGGATGACTGACCTTGAACTTAACGAATGTTGGATCTTGAGAGACAACAGGAGTAAGCGATCGCGTATTAGGGACAAACTCTCCAGGAAGTCGGCCATCCTCCGTGATTGTTCCGGGCAAGGCAAAGCCTAAAATGCCAAACAATGCATCAGGGCTGTCTAACGAGGGAAGCTCACCAGGAAGCAAATCCCCTAAAGACGCTAAAGGGTTTTCTACATCAATCCCTGCACCTTGCAGCAGTGAAGAAATCCCACCACCGTCAGACAGTTGCAAAATTCCGTCAATAGCTGTCCCAACGTCCCCTGTGGGGGCGATCGCACTAAGGACCTGGGGCAGCATTCCACCATCGACACCGCCAATTGCATCCACAATCCCTGTAATTGCATCCATACCGGAAGCAGGGAAAGGAACCGATGACAACATCGAAGAAATATCAAACGTGCTTGACAGTTCTCCGATAGCGCCTAAGCCTTCAAGATCTAATCCCAGGTCTCCCATCCCTGGCAATGACAAATCGTTGAGTCCAGGCAATGACGGCAGAGCCCCAGAAATCTGCTCAAGAACACCGCCTGGATCAATGCTGCCAAGAACGTCGCCAATGGGTAAATTACCCACTAAATCCGTAACGCCAGACAAGTCTCCACCAAGGGCTCCAGACATTACAGACTGAACTTGCGAAAATACGCCCCCCGCTTCTCCGCCAATCAATCCTTCCGCAGCGCCTAATACACCACTAAAGTCGCCACCAATAGCCTGCTGGGCCGCACCCAAAACACCACCAAGGTCTCCCCCTGACAACCCAGAAACAGTGCTGAGCATGGTGGACAATCCACCAGGTCCAAGTCCACCACCAGCGGCGATCGCCAATCCCTGCGTAGCTAATCCCTGAACACCGGTAGTCAGTCCACTTAGGGGTCCCATCGACCCGCCCAGCGCCCCTGACAAAGGTCCAGCAAGCCCCCCTGACAATGCACCACCCGCAACCGCCTGCACGGCCAATGCGCCAACACCGCCAGATGCAACGGTGGCAGCCAATCCACCAACGCTGGCGATCGACCCCAGCATTCCACCACCCAAAAGACCGCCACTGGGTTTTCTTGCCGTTCCTTTAGCCCATTTTTCCCACTTAAACGCTCCAGGATCAACACCTTGCAAGCAAATATAGGCAATATCTGGAGTTCCGGGAACAACTACAACTTTGCCTCGATATTCTTCACTCGCCTCAGGCAATTCCTTGAACGGCAAGCGAACAAAATCGTGATGATAAAACTCGGAAAAATGATGTGTTTCCTTTGTTGTGATATTCCATTCCTCTTCCACCAACAAGGTAGAAACACCACCAACAGAAACATTTTGGTTGCCACCAACTTCAAAAGTCCAAATACCTGGGATAAACCAATACCCATCCTTCTCACGGTCTTCTTTTTGAAATGGAGGATTTACACCATTAGTAATGACACCCAGATAATTTCCATCGTGAGGATCTCCCTCAAAGAAAGCGAAAGAAACACTTTGGCTAGACGTAGGCATTGGGGGATCAAAAAATGGGCAAGGTAAAACCCTCATTGCCCATTCATGGTTGGTTAACCCACCTTTGCTGCCGCTAGTTACTCGAATTCGTCTCAGCTTTTGAGGATCTGAATTGTCAGCAACAACACCAAATTTTAATGACGGAGACCGTCCAATTTGATCCTGGGCATATTGCCCGGCTTTATCTGCCCCTGCGAGCAATTCAATTAAACTCTGAGTCATCAGGTTGAGGAAAATGCTGTGCCTACATTGTGCCTTTTAAACAACTTCAAGCGATAGAATTCATCGCCAAAACAATGGTTAAAAACCCCTAAACTTACCCATTTTTCTTCGTCGAAATCTTTCTTAACGTTGGGGCAAAGACGTAAAGAATAAGAATTAGCGAGGATTCCTGTGTCCAAGGATTATGGATTAGTTGGAGTTGGCTCAGTTGTCGAATTTGCGAAGGATGGACCTTCCGTAGACGCTTCCAGCGGCATTTTTGAAGTTAAAGACAGCGCAGGCAATCTTGGATTGTGGCGGGCGAAAGAGGCTGAGACCGGCAACGACGTTGTTGTTCTATCTCAGCTTGATGCGCAAGATGTCAGCTTGCGCCAATATGTTGACGCTAGTCAGCTAACGATCGCAGCAGACAGCGTTGATCTACTAAATATCAATGGAGACAATGAGCTAAGTCTGCGTAAGCTGGCCGTTAGCAACGTTTACATGGATGCCACCTCTTCGGATCTGGATGGTTTTATTGCCAGCACTTCTGAAACTGTAGAGGAGGGTGATTTTGTTGTCCTATCTACCACCGCTCAGGTTTATATTCACAATGGTGGAAGTTCAGGTACGGCGGCAGATTACACTCTAATCAACGTTCCCAACCTGGACGCTGTTGCTGTACGGGCAATGTTCAGCTCTGGACAAGCAACGATTTACAACCCGGCCAATGGGTCTGTTGACATTCAGGTTGATGATGACACCATTGACATCTTCACTGATGGAAATGGACAGACCCGGATTCGTGTCAAAGATGGTTCTTTGGGCGCCAGCAAGCTTGATTTGGGTACTGGTGCAGGACAGGTAAACGCTGAGGCGATTCCGACTTCTTCCGGTGATTCTATCGAGTCGAAGCTGACCGATATTGAAGATCTTGCCAGCGATGCGGCTCAAGAGGCTGCAAATGCCACCGATGCTTTAGGCATTGGAGAGTCAGACACCGACCTGGGTGCTTTTGGGGCATCTGTAGATGATGTATTGCCCGCTGGCATGACTGCCAAAGCGGCAATTCAAACTTCGACTGCTTATGCCAAAGGGATTCGCGCTGATCTGGACACTGAGGTAAACAACCTCAATACTGCAATTTCGGCGGAAACCACCGCCCGAGATGCAGCGATCGCGGCGGAAGCAGAAGCTCGAAGCGACGAAATTGATATTGCCATTTTCAATGAAGCTTCGGCTCGGGAAAATGCAATCTCAGTCCTGGAAACTGCTGTAGCCAACCGAACTTCGGCTCTGACGGCTAGCTTCTCTTTCAGCGATCTTGATGCCAATGGGCGCTATATGATTGGCATCATGCCCGCAGGCTCCATGGGGCTTATGCTTCGTGTCGTGACTCCTCAAGGGTGGGGCAATGCAACTCGCTTTAGCGTTGGTTCTGATGTGGCTACAGAACTGATCGCCGACTCCGATCATATCGATGGACGTGATTCCGGCGACCATAATGTTCAAAACCTGCCCTTACCTCAGGTTGGTGGCACTGACGAAAATATCTACGTCCACGTAACGGGTGCCCCCACCGCTGGGACCATGAAGATTGCTGTTGAGTATGCTCCCTTGACTGCGTAATCAGCAAAGCAACTGAACTGAGTTCGGGAAAGACACTGCGCCCTCCCTTGATTTATTCAGGGGAGGGCTTTTAACTAGGTATTGGAGGCATCCGAAATGGCACCAGGGTCGGTCAACAGCACGAACATTGAAGCAATCCTTGAAGGAAGGTACAAGACTGTCCCACAAGAAGAACGTAGTTTGCACACGATGGGGGCAATCTTGCTGGCCATTGGGTACGAATTGACACGAGACCGATCGCTGCCCTCAATCAAGTCCACCCCAAAAAATGCAGAGATCCCGACGTTACCTTCTAATGTAGGGTTAATTCGATTTGCTGTTCCCTATGAAATTGAACCTGGAACAGGGACAATTGAACAAGGAAAGATGTTGATGCGCTTAGGATTGGGCATGATATTGCGCACCAGGATGCAAGGGACTTGTCATCACACTACTTTCCCTTCTGTGTACTGTTTGCCCCACCAAGTCTCCTGGACATTGCCTCCACAGGAGTTTTTGGACATGCAACGCAACATGGTTAACGCATGAATGCCGAAGAGAATCCACAAGACCAGATACCATCGCCCGCAGCATATACGTTGGCCGCATATCAGTTGGGCGATCGCCTAACTGATGAAAATGGGAAGCTGATCATAGGAGATGACGGCAACCATTGTTTCACTACAAAACTTGAGCTAGATCGCGCCAAAAATGGCACCGTGGCGGTGAGGATGCGCTTTGTTGTGGAAATGTACGCCACTGGACCAGCGGTGCAAGTTCTGGAGAAAGAGCTTCGTGGAAGAAATCCTCAGTCTGTACAAGGGCGCATTATTTCTTCCATTGTGGGCAACTTCCCGCAATATCAGAAAGCAATTGTTCGTCACCTAAGGCAATTGCTAAAATTGAAGAAATCCAGTGAGGCCTTGCGGCAAGACACATCTTCTGGACCGGGAGAATCTTGAACCCTCGTCTCACGCCTCTCCTTGTGTTTCATAATCCTAAGGCTTCACTAACATGGTCGAACGAGTTTCCGAGTTGAGGGACATCTTCTCGTTTAACGAGCTTGATGCCAGTGGACGTTATGAGATCGGCACCATGCCTGCACGGTCCATTGGAACTGCGTTAGGTGTCATGACACCCAAAGGATGGGGAAAGTCAACTAGCTTTAGCGTTGGGTCTAGTATTGACACAGAAATGATCGCCAACTCCAAACAAATTAATGTCTGCGATGCGGGCGATAACAGCATCCAGGACTTAGCATTCCCTCAGATAGGCGATGTTGCCGAAAAAAATCTACGTTTATGTAGCGGGCAATCCCACCTCTGGGACCATGCGAATTGCCATTGAATATATTCCGGAACAAAGAGATCTTGGAATCTAGTTACACTGCCCACATACCACCCTATGTCGCCAAATACTGCCAAAAGAATGGGTGGATAGATCCACAGCAAGTGGATTCACGATGGTGGGCCTTTCGGGCAGGAGCTTTTCTTCCTGAAGAAATATTCCCCGAGACGGAGGTCAGTGAATCCGACAGAATCGTACTGTCCCAACTTGGGGAAGCAAATCTTGTGATTCGAGAAGACGGTGTCACGTGGGATTCTCAGCTCTATGTTTCAGACCTGTTTCTGGGACGCGAAATGCAAGAACTATTGATTGCGCGATTTCATAAAATTCTGGACGATCATTCTGATCTACTCAGATCACCACACGCATCCGTTGAACTGATGCGCCAGCTTATAATGGCGATCGCTAAGCCTGTCAATAGAAGAGACCAAGATGCTGAATCCTAAACCCATGCAAGCCACGGTCATGGACATGCTGCGAAGTGAGCCGTATCGTCCATTCTGCCTAGAAAAAGCGATCGCCGTCACCAGCATCTTGGTCGAAGATATTGCCAGGCATTCAGGAGTACCGGCAGAGAAAACCTCAGTCAACGTAGGAATATATTTGTTTGAACGATGGACCATGTGCCGTCACCAGATTTGGGGTATTGGCGGCAACATAAAGTCTGTAGATTCATCCCCATTAATTGAGGAGATTAATGGGCTTCTGGAAAATGATTCTTTCCATTCCATCCAGGACACATGGAATCATTATTTTGTCCAGAAGAAAGGAAAAATATCCCTTAGAAATAAGCCCGGCACCTTATCATTGTGCAATTTGGAAGTAAGCGTCGCCGAAGACGTGGCCAAGACTATTGGCACAATGTCAACAGAAGAACTCTTTGAAGACTACCTACAACACGCGGCACCAGAAGCAACAGGGCACGGGGTTGGGATAAGACCTGTTCGACTATTTCGGATCTTGCTTGGGGGTGGAATGTCCCCACATCAAGCAATCTCATTCATTAGTTCCTACAGCAGCAATGAACGAGGTGACGAAGATCTTGTTTGGATTCCATTTTCAAACGGACAAATAAATGCAGTCTCCGTGAGTGAATTTCAAGAATTCATAAATGACAACAAGAAGGTGCTGGCAAATCCTGAAGGCGTCCATCGAGGCAATCAATTGCCGCCAGTCAATCAGCGAATCAACTACGACCCGCAACACCATTTCACGTTAATTCCTGTCAACATGTGGCTTTACGAGGTCAGAACTTCTGTCAAATTTCCCACAGGAAAGGAGGTGCTGTTTCATTTGCGCCTTGAGAAAGGGCGATGGGTTTTATCGGACTGGGGAGAACTTTGTCACTTCGCTTTTTGCACCGTTATTTTCACCAAAATCCCTGAAACCATTGCATGGCGAGTTTTTTACTTTGTTGA